>Ga0114966_10001647_pt1 | contig 20428 bp, 11 predicted proteins | sample M_130207_XF_Meta_FD_87029 | JGI IMG/M metagenome (GOLD analysis project Ga0114966, IMG submission 87029) | Freshwater microbial communities from Lake Montjoie, Canada to study carbon cycling - M_130207_XF_MetaG | ecosystem: Environmental > Aquatic > Freshwater > Lake | place: Lake Montjoie... | reverse complement strand
TTAGAGGTTGCGTTCAGCGTGACGAGCGGCCCAGCAACGATTGTTGGGAATACGCTGACATTAACAGGAGCAGGAACGGTGATCGTGACAGCAACGCAAGGTGGAGATGTGAATTACGTTGCGGCTACGCCGGTGGTAATCAATTTCGCAGTATTTGCAACCGTTGTTGGGCGTGGGATTTTTTACAATAATTCCGCTTGGGACGGAAATAACGCAGCAGCCAATGCTCAGGATGATAAGGCGATCGCCACGGACAAAGCACCTCTGAGGCTGGGGGGCGTTGCGACCTTCACTAACTACACGTCCTATTCCAAGGGTATTAATGGGATCATCGTGGATCTGGCTGGTGTGGCTAATCCTAATGCCATCACGGCGGCTGATTTTAGAATAGTCATGGGTAATGATAATATTCCCATCGCTTGGCCCTCAGCCCCTGCCCTGGCGAGCGTCACCGCACGTGTTGGAGCAGGCGTGGGTGGTTCAACGCGAGTAACTCTCATTTGGCCAGATAACACCCTTACAAATATATGGATTGGCATCTCGACACTTGCTTCACCTGCGACCGGTTTACGAGTTGAGGATCAATTCTTCTTCGGCAACGCCATCGGAGACACCGGCAACTCCACGGCGAATGCGCAAGTTTCAATTGCAGATCAAGCCGCGATTCGTGCGCATCCGGCGACCTTTTTGTCTCCTGCTCTGTTGAATTCGCGATGGGATATCAACCGTGATCAACGAGTTGGCATCGCCGACGAAGCGATGGCACGGTCGCACATCACCACATTTTTGACCGCGCTCAAATTACTCAACCTCTCGGGTCTCACGATTCGACCCACTCCAGATATCGCACTTTTCTCCCTGCCAACAAGCGCGATCAGTGCGACCGCAATCGCGCAACGTTCTCCCACCCAAGTCATCATCGAGGCTACAGTGCAACACTCGGTTACTGCTGAATTGTGGATCGCCCCCACAGTGACGGGTCCATGGCATCGAAGTGAAATCCCTCCCACCTCGACAGCAGTCGAAAACGTCTGGCGTTGGACCGTCGAAGTGGATCCCGGAAATTCAGAATATTTCTATTGCATACGTCATGTTAAAAAGTAAGGTTCAAATATTCCCACGCGGAAAAGTTCAAGAAGGCGAATGAGGAACTCGATTAAATCTCAGTGGGTCACCCTGACGCTGTTATTATTTTCGGCAGAAATGCTGCAAGCTAATATTGTGTTGTCGGTGCCAGACACGGATATCCTGCCTAATGCACCAGGACAGACGCTGTGGATCTATGCCGTCAACGATAGTCTGCCCGTTTCGCTTCTCGGTTTGGGACTTAACCTTCAAATTGCTGATGGTGGACCCGCCGCTGGAGGGGTTGTTTCTGGCCCTAGTATTACCGATATTGACCTTTTCTCGCCCACGGTTCTTTTCGGTTCCAACAACAACGGCCAAGGCGGATCAGGGAGCCTCCTGCCCCAAATTTACGAGGCCGCAACCTTGACTCAATCTGGTTACGTTCAGCTCAACCAAGGCACGTTCATCATCGGATCTGTCACGCTCGATACGACAGGGTTTTCCCTTTACGGGCAAACTTGGGAACTCAGCCTCGAATCATTGAACGGCCCCAGCGAACTATTCGGCAGCGATGGCAATCCGTTATCGGTTCTCTTGCGTCCCTCCATTCTCACCATGGTGCCAGAGCCGACCGTGTTCTCCATGTCGCTAGCTGGATTTTCCATCTTCCTCCTAACACGTGGTGGTCGGAAGTGCCTGCGCGTTTTGGGCGCTAATTTCAGGATCGATTAGTCGAAAACACAAGCCGCGAAAAGGGATTGCGGGTGAAAAGACGTTGATTTGGTTGGTGGCTGGTGGGATAGTGGGGTTTCTCAATTTTGATGCTAATCATGCGCTCACTAAGCACTCTCGTGGTTGGATTCCTGTTTTTTTTTGGAGGCATTATGCGTTCAAACGGTGCTGCGGATGAGTCGTATCGTGCAGGCCAGGTTTTGATGAAACCTCGCGCAGGAGAAGGTTTTGGGGCTCGTTTGGGGCAACTTCAGTTGAGGAATCAGCATCAGGTGTTGCGTGAGTTTCAACGCTTCGGGGGGTGGCAAGTTATCGAGTTACGGGAGGGCGAATCTGTTCGCGAGAAGATTCGCGATTATCAAGACAGTGGATTGGTGGAGTTTGCGGAGCCTAACTTTAAAGTTCATGCGGCAGGGCTTTCTAATGATCCCGCCGTGATCAATGGTTCTCAATGGGGGCTTACTAATATCGGTGCGGCCGCTGCTTGGGATTTGTTGCATGATGCGCCGCAGGTGGTTGTAGCTGTTATTGATTCAGGGTTGCGCGTCACTCATGTCGATTTGACGAATAACTTGTGGAGGAATCCGGCTGAGGTGGCTGGGGATAAAATCGACAATGACCGGAATGGTATGGTGGATGATGTTCACGGGTTCGCCAGCTACTATGACCTCGCTGGGATCCATAAGATTAGTGGTGATGTGACGGATGCTTATGGTCATGGGACTCATATTTCTGGGGTGATTGGTGCCATGGGGAATAATGGTATTGGCGGATCCGGGGTTGCTTGGCGAGTTCAGATCATGGCCCTTAAATTCTTTAATGATGTGGGGGATGGTAGTTTTGATGATGCTGTGGCGTGTATTGATTACGCGATTGGTCATGGGGCGCAGATTATCAACGCGAGTTGGAACGGAACGCAGAAATCTCTAATGCTTGAGGATGCGTTGAAGGCGGTTCGCAGCGCAGGAATACTGTTTGTCACAGCTGCTGGGAATGAGAATGGCAACAACGACTTGGTGCCACTTTACCCGGGTAGTTTTGGATTGGACAATATCATCGTTGTCACCGCCAATTCGCGCACGGATGGGATTTGGAAGACCAGCACCGGTCTGGGTGCTAATACGGGGCTGAAGAGCGTGGATCTTGCCGCGCCTGGGGATGATATTTTTTCGACTGGGATTTTTACGGACGAATCGTATGCACGCAAGAGCGGGACGTCGTTTGCGACAGCTTTTGTCTCTGGAGCGGCCGTTTTGCTTCGAGCACGCTTTCCGCAGCTCACGGCAGCGGAGCTACGTAACCGGTTGCTAGCGACCACGGATCCTGTAGCTGCGTTTGCTGGGAAGACACGCACTGGTGGTCGCCTGAATCTGAGCAACGCTTTGAAGAGTGATCCCGTCGCTGAACTTCGGTTGGTGGTTTCCTCCGGCCCGAATCCGTTCCTCATCTACAAGAGTTACTCGTTATCGATGCCGATTGTTTTGGAGAGTTCAACGAATCTCAAGGTTTGGCTGCCCATCCAAACGAATAGTTTTACCTCCGCTCCACCTTGGCAACAGACACTGACCCGCCCCGCCAACTCGGCATTATTCTACCGCCTACGTTACAATTGATGAGTATTTATGAAGGCTTTATTAACCGTCAAAAACCGCTCCGCTCGGGCTGGTTTTACGCTGATTGAACTTCTAGTAGTTATCGCCATCATTGCCATATTGGCGGGGATGCTGCTTCCTGCCTTGAGCAGTGCCAAGGCGAAGGCCAAAGGGGCGAAGTGCCTGAGTAATCTACGGCAAATGGGTTTGGCGATGACTATCTACATCGGCGACCATGGCGTCTATCCTGTGGGGATTGATGGAGCTAACGAAGCGGCTTGGATTTGGCCCGCGCTTTTACGTCAAACGATGTATAGTAGCGGAGGGAGCACAGAGGTTTTTCATTGTCCTTCCGCACCGCCCGCGTCGCAATGGATCCCAAAATTCGGAAGCGGCAAAGCTGCGGGTCTCGGTTATTTGAAGGATGAAGTGCGGCTAAAGCCAGGGGGGACGTTTTTCATGAGTTATGGGTATAACGTCTGGGGTGCTTTTGCAGGCAACACGCCTAATACAGGTCTTGGCGTTTATCTGGGTGACCCCGTCTGGGGAGAGACGAAGGAAACAGCCGTTGTTAAACCTTCCGAAATGATCGCCATTGGGGATAGCAATTGGGATCTCAAACAAAAAGGGGATCGGGATTGGAGCGGCTTTATTGGGATGTATGAGGAGCGACAGTGGCCGTTGGAGCTGCATAACAAACGTGCAAAAATTCTTTATTGCGACGGCCACGTCGAGTCCAAGCGTCGACTTGATATCATTGGCCAACTCCACAAAGACTTGGGGTCTAAACAGAAAGCGGCATCGCAGTGGAACCGCGATAATCGTCCACATTACCCTTAGCGTAGAACGGTTGTGCGTCGAGTTGTGATGTGAGGAGTTAGGTTAGGTGAAATATGGAGCGAGCGAAGGGATTCGAACCCTCGACGTTCACCTTGGCAAGGTGATGCTCTACCAGACTGAGCTACGCTCGCGTTCCAAGTTATTAGAATTTAAGGAATGGCACCCAGATTGCAAGATTTCTTTTCTGAAAGTGTTCGGTCGCCAGAGTTCCCGTGCGATCTTCGGGCCGCGATTTGCGGACTAGGAATAAACTTGTTTCAACGGCTGCGTCGCTTAATTCTCAATCACTTATGCCTATTCCAGAATTTAACGAGATCAAGGTTCCTGCCTTGCAGCTTTACGCAGATGGAAATGAGCACCATATTTCTGATGTCTCTAGGATCCTCGCCAAAACCTTCCAACTGACACCTGAGGAGCTTGTTGAACCGCTTCCAAGTGGAAATTCCCGCTGGCGCAATCGCGTAAGCTGGGCGTGTCTTGATCTGCTTTATGCTGGTTTGTTGACCCGCGTCAAACGTGGTCTCTACTCCATTACGGAGGCAGGCAAGCAGGAGGCTTTAGGGAATCCAAAGTCTCTTCACCGTGATTATCTCATGAAGTTCCCAAAATTTGTAGAATTCATGCAGAAAACGGGCGCAAAGCCGGTCGCTGCGACGGGGGATTCTGTACAAATTCAGGAATTTGAAGGGAACGCAAAACCACCTTTGGAATTGATGGCAAGTGCCCATAAGATCCTCGCTGAGACACTGAAGAAAGAGGTCTTGGACTTGGTCAAAGAAATGGATCCCTTGCGGTTTGAGAAGCTCGTGCTGGATTTACTCCTTGCGATGGGATATGGCGGCTCACGGACTGAGGCAGCGAATCTAACAAAGGCCTCCCACGATGAAGGGATCGACGGTGTGATCAATGAGGATCGTCTGGGATTGGATGTGATTTATGTTCAGGCAAAACGGTGGCAGCAAACGGTTGGTCGGAAGGAGATTCAGAGCTTCGTCGGCGCACTGGCCGGACAACAGGCGAACAAAGGGGTGTTTATCACGACGAGCGAGTTTGCTCAGACGGCTACGAATTACGCTAAGCAAGTCTCACAGAAGGTCATACTGATTGATGGGGATCGACTGGCTGATCTCATGACACAATACAACATTGGGGTGACCCTTAGGCATTCCTATGAGATCAAACATGTCGATGGGGATTATTTCGAGAACGAGTAATCTCGTTGGACTCCTTCTCGGGTTAAGTGCTTCATCTCGCCGTTCAGGTCTTGCGTGACTGAAACGTTGCTTCCTTCCGTTGGGTTGATTACGGTTTTCGCGTTAACAAATATGTATCGTATGAAATTTCGATTGCTTCTTCTTTTATCGTTTCTTGTGGCGATGGCTCCTGTGCAGGGGCAAAACGCGGGTCCACTGCGGGTGTTTATCCGGGCGGGAGAGAAAACGCATGGCGCCGGGCAGCATGACGGGCCGGTCTTTTTGAAGGATTGGACGAAGTTGTTGACCGAGCGCGGTGCCAAGGTGGATGGGAAGGTGGGTTTTCCATCGGGGACGCAATTGGAGAATACGGATGTGGTGGTGATGTATGCGGCGGAGGCAGGTACGGTGGCGGGTGAGGATCGGGCGAATTTGGAGAAGTTTTTGAAACGCGGGGGTGGGTTGGTGGCGATCCATGATTCGGTGTGTGGCACGGATCCTCAGTGGTGGAAGACGGTGATTGGGGGAGCGTGGGAGCATGGGTTCTCGAAGTGGTTCGAGGGGGATGTTTCGATGTATTTCACGGATTATAAGCATGAGCTGACGGAGGGGGTATCGAATTGGGATTTTGATGATGAGATTTACTATGATCTACGAATGATGCCTGAGGCGAAGGTGTTGTGTGCGTCGTATGCGCCGGATAAGCGCAATAGTAAAGGGGGGCGGATTATGCCTTCGGTGTATGAGATTGTTCCGCAGATGTGGGTTTACGAGAAGGATAACTACCGAGCGTTTGTTTCGATTCCCGGGCATAATACGAAGTCATTCGGGTTGCCGCATTTTCGCGGGATGTTGCTGCGAGGGATTGCGTGGGCGGGTAAACGGGAGATGAATTCGCTTTGTTCGAAGGTTGAGTTGGAGAGTTTTCGTTATCCGGAGGGTGGGCCCTCACGTCCTGAGGCGACGTTGGCGCAAATTAAAACGTGGTCGGAGTTTACGACTTCATTGGCAGCCGCGGAGCCATTGGTTCAAAAGCCGATGTCGGTGGATTGGGATCCTGCGGGTCGGATGTGGGTTTTGGAAGCAGTGGAGTATCCCGCGAAGACCGATAAGAACCGCCCGGCAAAGGATCGCATCTCTATTTTGGAAGACACGACGGGGGATGGAGTGATGGATAAAAAGACGGTTTTTTATGAGGGCTTGGAGTTGGCCACTAGTTTTGTGTTTTACAAGGATGGTGTGATTGTGTCTCAGGCGCCGGATGTGCTTTTTGTGCGGGATACGAACGGGGATGGAAAGGCGGAGACTGTCGAGAAGGTATATACGGGTTTTGGCACGTTCGATACGCATGCGGTGATTAGCAATTTGCGATGGGGGATGGATGGATGGATTTATGCGACGGTGGGGTATAGCCGTGGGGATATCAAATCGGGTGATGGTTCGAAGTATTTTGGGAAGATCAACGACGGGGTGTTTCGGTTTAGACCTGATGGAAGTGGGATTGAGCAATACTCTTCGAAGGGAAGTAATACTTGGGGGGTCGATATTGCGCCTGATGGGGAGGTTTTTTACTCTCAAGCCAACGGGAATCATATTGACCACGTTGTGATGCCGGAAGGGGTCTTAACGCGGGCGAAGGTGGGGAACGCAACCAGTTTTAAAAACATCGAGGATCATAACAAAGCGTTTCCTGCACGAGAGTATCATCAGCAGGCTTATGTGCAGATCGATTGGGTGGGCAATTGGACGGCAGCGGCGGGAGCTTGTATTTACAACGGGGGAGCCTGGCCGGCGAAGTGGGACTACACGTTCACGGTTACCGAACCGACGTTGAATCTGGTGCATTTGGATATGCTCAAGGCCAACGGGCCCACGTTCACCGCGTCGCGGCCGGGTGAGTATCCTGACTCGGAGATTGTGGCGAGCACGGATCTGTGGTTCCGGCCGATTCACACGCGAATTGGACCTGATGGAGCACTCTACATTTTAGATTTCTACAACCAAGCCGCGATCCACAATGATACGCGCGGCCCGAAACACGGCCCGAACAACGCGGCGGTGCGACCGGATCGCGACCATTACTTTGGTCGTGTTTGGCGAGTGCAGCACAAGGATGCCAAGAAGTTGGTGATTCCGAATCTCACCAAAGCTTCGTCGGCTGAATTGGTGCAAGCCCTGAACCACGCTAATGGCACGGTGCGCATGAACGCGCAGCGTCTACTGATCGAACAAGGTAAGGTGGAGACCGTCGCTGCGGTTCAGGCATTGGCATTGAGCAGTGATGCTTCCACATTGACGCGAGTGAATGCGGCGTGGACGGCGTTGGGGATCGCTCGGGCCCAGAATTCGGAGATGCTGACGGCACTCTGGAAATCCGGCAGCCCTGTGTTGCAACGTACCGCAATGCAGATGTTGCGTCACACGGCGTTGCCTGCGGATTTGAGCCAAGACTTTCAGGCATGGGGGCCGTTGCTCATGGGTATGGGCGAAGCGATCCGGACGGCAGACGAGCGGACTCGGCTGGAGATATTGATGACGTTTGCGATGAGCGAAACTCGTTGGTATGAGACCGATGAAAGTGCCGGAGCACGCAAGTATCTGTTAGAAACATTTGAGTTCCTCAAGGATAGTTGGTCCCAATCGGCGATGGTGGCTTATTACAAAAAAGCACCGGTGCAATTCCTTCGAACGGCAATGGAAGTTGGGGGCGATTACCTGCGAATTCCGGTAGTGGAACTGAGCCGCGTGATTGCTTCGTCTGAGGATAGTAGCAAGGCTGGTGCGCTTGTGGTGGCGTTGGCTCGGCAGAGTGGCGGTGAGGCACTGAAGGTTGTGGCGTTAGAAAGCCTGAGCGCGAACCTGAAACCCAGCGTTGTGCCCACTTGGTCTAGCGAGCTTCAGGAAGCATTGGCGGCGTTGCTCGCGTCGAAGGATCCCGCTGTCCCTACTGCTACCTTGCCCTTGATCTCGCGTTGGGATAAGGACGGCAAGATGGCTGCTCAGACTGCAACATTGGTGGAGCAAATGATCACGCAAGTGAATGATGCCAGCCAGTCGGATGATCAGCGTGCTCAGTTGGCTACTAGCCTGCTAGCTGTGCGTCAGGTTAACGCCAAGATCATCCCAGCAGTCGCCAACATTGCGGGCTCGAATGCTTCAGCCGATTTACAACGTCGGGTGATTGATGCGCTCGGTAACAGTGGCGATCCCGCAGCCGGTGCGGCGATTACCAGGGTTTTTTCGCAACTACCTGCAAGTGCTCAGGAGGCAGCGTTCGCTCAACTTATCAAACGGGCCGAGTGGTCGTTAGGTTTAGTCGAGGCACTGGCTTCTAAAAAGATTGCCTTGTCGCTCTTGAATCCTGTTTCGATTGGACGGCTTCGGACCCATGCAAACAGGGGAGTTTCAGAACGCGCAATTGCGGTGATCAACGATTTGCGAGGGCCGGAGATGAAGGAGAAAAATGCGCTGATCGCGCTACTGACGCCCGAGGTTGAGAAGCCGGGGAACAGTGCGCGAGGTAAAGAATTATTCACACAGAATTGCGCAGCTTGCCACAAATTCAATGGCGATGGACGTGATCTAGCACCGGACCTTACCGGCATGGGCGTGCATGGTGCGGCAGAATTGTTGGTGCATATCATTGATCCGAATCGTGTGGTGGAACCCAATTATTTGTCGTGGAGTTTCGATACTCTCGATGGGGAAACTTACGACGGAATTGTGGGGCGCGAGAATCGGGAAAGCGTGTTCATCCGCACGGCTGTGGGTGATCTGGAGTTGAAGACGGCAAAGATCAAGAATCGTCGTAACACAGGACGGTCGTTAATGCCGGATGGCTTTGAAGCATTGGAGGCTGCTGGTCTTCGGGACATCCTCACCTATTTGACCGAAGGAGATTCACGATTCCGTGTGCTCGATCTCGGACAGGCCTTCACTGCAAATTCGACTCGTGGGATTTATGTTTCGTCGGAGTCTGCGAGTGAGAGCGTCCAGTTCAAGCGTTTCGGTTTGATGAAGGCCGGCGGCGTTCCATTCGAAGTGGCTAATCCTGCTAAAACCGCTAATGGAAATAATGTGGTGGTTCTGAAAGGTGGCGAAGGATTGGCTCGTACGTTTCCGGAAAAGGTGGAGATCGATGGGCATGGGGTAAAAGCCAAACGTCTCCATTTCTTGGGTGGTGTTGGCGGTTGGGCGTTTCCTTGCTGCGGCACTGATCGTCACGAGAACCTTCCGGTCGCAAAAGTAACTGTGAACTATGGTGACGGTCAGAGCGAGGTGATCATACTCACGAACGGCGTGGAATTCGCTGATTACATTGGGGAGTTTGACGTGCCGGGGTCGAAGAGAGTGGAGGACATTGTTAAATCGGGCCAGGTACGTTGGTTCACGAAAGTGTTAAAGCGCGAGGCTGCGATAAAAACGATCACACTGGAGAGTTTTAGCAATTTCGTCGCGCCGACATTTGTCGCGATTACTGCCGATAATGGGGATCAACCGGTGCAGAAAGCGGACGCGGCACCTGCGGGGTTGTCGGTGACGGCTCGCACATTAATCGTGGGTGGTAATAGCAGCCATGATTTTAATAAATGGTTTAACGAAGTAGATTCCGCAACGCTGAAGGCTGGGGGCATCGCTGCGAATTATACCGAAGCAACTGATCAAGTGGGCGCGGTGCTCAAAGATTTGGACGTGCTTTATCTCTCCAACAACAAGCCGTTTCCCGATGCGGCGACGCGGGACGGAATCTTCGCGTTTGCTGATGCCGGCAAGGGGTTGATGCTGGTTCATGCGGCACTTTGGTATAGTTGGAACAATTGGCCGAGTTACAACGCGGGGTTGGTGGGCGGAGGGGCGCGAGGACACGACAAATACGGCGAATTTGAAGTGACGGTGGTCCAACCGGATCATCCTATCATGGCGGGTGTGCCTAAAACATTTAAGCTTTCGGATGAACTCTATCATTACGAAGGGGGTTCCAAGAATGCCAAAATCACCGTGCTCGCCACGGGTCGAAACGCGGCGGGAGAAACTTGGCCCGTGGTTTGGGTGACCACTCACCCGAAAGCAAAAATCGCCTGCATGAGCTTGGGTCACGATGCGTCAGCGCACAACCACAAGGCTTACCAGACTCTCCTCAAAAACATGCACGATTACGTATCGGGCAAGGTGAAATAACAAGGGTTGCTCGGCAACTATTTCAGGTGGGGTCGCCCCGGTTGTGGGGCGTGAAAGATTTTACGTACTCCATATTGAAATCGCTGTCTTGGGTTCTATAGTCATCATCACTGAAAGATTGATGAGTAATTCACAAGAGAGTCGCCAACCGTGGGATGTCAACGCGGCCCGAGGTCTGTATAATATCGACCGATGGGGAGCTAAATACTTCGACATCAACGATGCGGGGCATGTCGTGGCGACGCCACTGCAAGAGGCGGGGGCTTCTGTAGACCTGACGGATGTGATCGAGGAGGCAAAATCGCGGGGTTTGCGTTTCCCGCTGTTGATCCGTTTTCAGGATATTTTGCGCCATCGAGTCGAGGCGATCAACCAGGCGTTTCGGAACTCCATCGTGGAGTTTAATTACCAAGGCCAATACCGCGGCGTTTTTCCGATCAAGGTGAACCAACTTCGCGAGGTGGTGGAGGAAATTCTTGATGCCGGAAAGCCGTTCCAATTTGGGTTGGAGGTCGGGAGCAAACCCGAATTGTTTGCTGGCCTAGCACTTCAACGACAGATTGGTGATCTGATCATTTGCAACGGTTATAAGGACGTGGTGTTTATCCGGATGGCGTTGATGGGGATCAAGCTCGGGCGCAAAGTGATCATGGTTGTCGAGAAGCTTGAGGAGTTGCGCCAGATCCTCACGGTCTCCAAGCAAATGAATGTGGAACCGTTGATCGGTATCCGCGCTCGGTTGCTGAGCAAGGGTGCGGGAAAATGGGCCGAGAGTGGCGGTGAGAACGCGAAGTTCGGATTGAGCACCGGGGAGCTTTTGGCGGCGGCAGAAATGTTGCGCAAAGACAATTTGAGCCATTGCTTCAAACTTCTGCACTTCCACATTGGGTCGCAAGTGCCCGATATTTTGACCGTCAAGAAGGCGGTGCAGGAAGCGACGCGGTTTTACGCCAAGCTCTATAAGATGGGTTTTTTGATCGAGTTCATGGATGTGGGCGGAGGGTTGGGAGTGGATTATGATGGAAGCCGATCGGCGTTCGATAATTCCACGAATTATTCGCTGCAAGAATACACAAACGACGTGGTGTATTACATCGGGGATGTCTGCAACGCGGAAAAGGTGCCCCATCCTATCATCGTAAGCGAGAGTGGTCGGGCGATTGTGGCTCATCACAGCGTGCTCATTGTTGAAGTCTTTGGTGCGATTGCAAAAAACCGTGAGGACCTTGGCCTCACTTATGGCGAGAACGAGCATGCGCTTGTCAGAGAGCTGTTGGACATCAATAAGAACTTCGCAAAGCTGAATAAGCTGGAGGCCTTTCATGATGCGCTGGAGCGTAAGGAGGATGCGCATAACATGTTTACCCTCGGCTTGATGGAGTTGCCGGAGAAGGCCAAAATCGAGAGTCTTTACTGGGAGATCAGCGGCAAAGTCGTCGAGAGTTTTAAGGGGCAAGCTTATATTCCCGCTGAGATTCGGAAGTTGGGAGACCTGCTGGGAGATCAATACCTCTGTAACTTTTCTGTTTTTCAATCGTTGCTCGATCACTGGGCACTGGGACAACTATTCCCGATCATGCCGGTTCATCGACTTGATGAGGCACCAACGAACGAAGGGACGCTGGTTGATATCACGTGCGACTCCGATGGTCAGATCAACAAGTTTGTGGGGCTACGCGATGTGCATGACACGTTACCCCTCCATGCGCTCAAGACGAACGCGCAAGGAACGGAACCCTATTATCTCGGATTTTTTCTGATGGGAGCCTATCAGGATATCATGGGCGATCTGCATAACCTTTTTGGCCGCGTCAACGAGGTCCATGTGTTTCTAGATCCCGATGAACCCGCAGGCTATTATATTGAGGAAGTCATCGAAGGGAACACGATCGTGCAGACCTTGGCTGCAGTGCAGTATGACGAGCACGAACTCAAGCGACAGATGAAGGCCCAGATGGATGAAGCGATCAAGAGCGACCGATTAAAGCCCTCCGAGGCGATGCGTTTGCTCGATGAGTATGAGCGAGGCTTGAAGGAATACACTTACCTTTCCTTCTGATCCTGTCACTGTGCCGCATGTCTGATTACGTACCCAAAACCGAACTGCTTCGCTCCTTGGGTCGTTTGGTGCGTGGGTTATCCGCGCTCTTTTGGGGTTTACCCATCGCGTTGTTTGTTTGCGTGAAAATTGCGACGGTCGAGTGGACAAAGCCGCTATTTATTTTGGCACCCGTCGGTGCCACGGCATTGCTCTTTTATGGACTCGCGTTGCTGAGTCATTTTCAACAGCAAGAACGTGTGTGGCGACTGGCTCTCGACCGTGCGAAATTGGTTGCGGTCGTCAATATCGGCTTATCCCCATTTTGTTTCTGGTGGGGTCAATTACCCAGCATCCTTTTTTACAATATCGCCGTCGGAATGTTATTGGTTTCGGGTGTGCTGTTTATTTTCAATCTGAACCTCGTTCTGCAACGTCTGGCGGCGATGCTCCCCGATGAAACGCTGCGGTCGGAGACGCGAATTTTCGGTAATTTAAATCGTATCTTATTACTTCTGGTTCTTGGTGGACTGGCAGGATATTTGGTGCTGTTACAGATGACAAACTTACCCGATTGGCTCATTCGTGTAATGCTTGCGCTGACCTTCGCGAAACCATTGGTTCTGGGATTATTTGCAGTGTTGATCCTGCTACCCTTGGCGATGACGATGACGCTGATTTGGAAAATTAAAGAAGCGGTTTTCTCAAGCGTGTTTGGCGCGGAATGACAAAGACTGTTAGGGGATGGATTTTTTCTCTGGCGGCACGAAGTCACTGTTATTGACGCCTTTGGCACTAGTGGGTGGCGGCGGCGTCACACCGCAGGCAAGCATGGCTTGATGAATCGCGGCAATCGTTTCGAAGGAAGGCTTGAAGTTTCCCGGACGAAACCCTTCAGCAATCAACAGCGGCGTCCAGCCCCAATTGTTTTTTTGGTTCCATACTTCGACCTTCGCGCCGTGGTTGGCGAGGAAATGGACGACTTTGGGCAAATTCTTGTAAGCAGCACCGTGCATGGCCGTTTCGCCATGCTTGTCGACGGCGTTGATATCGGCGCCAATTGTCAAAAGCCATTCGAGAACTTCCAATACTTCTGGCTCCTCGCCGGCGACTTCACCCGCCGTCGGTGTGCCGAACCCAGCCGCAGCGATCAGCGGTGTGTCGCCATCTACATTAGTGATCGTCGGGTCGGCCCCCAAGTCGTAGAGCAATTTCAAGAGGGCGATGTCCGCAGTCTTGGACGCGAGAAGGAACGGAGTGCCGCCGGTGGTGTTGAGGAGATTTTTGCCACCGTGCCCTTTGGCGATGCGCGCGTTCACGTTGGCGCCTAGGGCGACGAGTTTGCGGACGAACGCAAGGGAATCGATGTTGCCGGAGCCATCGGGCGGCGGCGCGCCGTCTTCATCCTCGCCGTGGTTGGGTTTGCGAACCCAAGTGATGTTGTGCAGAGCTGTGTAACCGCCGCGTTGGTCGTTCGGATCGGCACCCGCTTTGACCAGATCAATCGCCATTTCGAAGTAGCCATTTTCAACCGCCATGAGCAACGGAGTCATTCCAGCCTGTGGGCCGCGCCCGACTTTGCGTTTGGCCCGTATCGGCTCGTTTACATCGACGCCAGCTTGGAGAAGAAGTTTGACGACGTTGGCGCGGCCTTCGCGAATGGCAAACAAGAAGGGGGTGAATCCGCCATCGAGTGGAGTTTGAAAATCGGCGCCAGCCTCCAGCAACGACTTCACGACGTTGGCGTGCCCTTCGGCGGCGGCCCACATGATCGCCGTTTGCCCCCGACGTTCCTTGGCATTCACGTTGGCCCCTTTGGCAAGGAGTGCTCGAACGCACTCGGCATTGCCGGTGCGAGCAGCGGTCATTAAAACCGTTTCGGAACTCCGTGCATGGGTGTTCGCGTCTGCGCCAACGGCTAACAACGATTTAATTATCTCGGCGTTGCCGTTTTGGCAGGCCATCAAAAGAGGCGATATTCCATAACGGTTGGTCTCGTTCGCATCCGCGCCGGCTTTCAAAAGTGCTTTGACTTGGGCAAGATCGTTGTTCCGCGCCGCGTCGATCAAAGGCGTAAAAATATTATCCGCCCGGATCAAAATGCCGGCCAGCAGGAAGCAAATAAAGATGCGCGCGAGTCTCACACCGAAAGAGGAAACAGGTCGGTGAGTTTGCCGGTGCTGTCCGCAAATGAATCGAGCCGCACCCCCACTTTGTCCAGCAACGTCAGATGCAGGTTCGCCAGCGGCGTTGGCTTTTTAAATCGAATATGCCGATTTCCTTTCATGCCTCCCGCCGCTCCGCCGGCCAAGATAATCGGGAGATTGGTGTGGTCGTGCACGTTCGGATTGCCAATGCCGCTACCGTAAAGATAGAGGGAGTGATCGAGGAGGGAGCCATTTCCTTCCGGTGTGTTTTTCAGCTTTTGTAGAAACTCCCCGAAAAGAGAGACGTGGAACGCATTGATCTTGGCCATGCGCGCGATTTTGTCGGGGTCATTCCCGTGATGGGAAAGGGGATGATGGGGATCTGGGACGCCAATCTCCGGATAGGTCCGATTGCTGGTTTCGCGGGCAAGTTGGAAGGTAATCACGCGAGTGACATCCCCCTGAAAGGCAAGCAATTGCAGATCGAACATGAGCCGCGCATGATCCGCGTACGCCGGCGGCACCCCCAGGGGCCGATCCAAATCGGGCAACGCGGTGTTTGCGGCGTCTGCTTCCGCGCGCTGAATCCTGCGTTCCACCTCGCGCACCGTTTCAAGATACTGGTCGATCTTGGCGCGATCGCCAAGGCCCACTTTTCTTTTGAGACGCGAAATTTCGTGGTTGAAACCGTCCAGCAGGCTGGCGCGCTTTCGCAGGGTCGCCTGACGTTCAGCCGCGTTGCCACCCTCTCCAAACAGGCTTTCAAATACGATTCGAGGATGCGCTTCAGCAGGCAACGGCGTGGTGGGTGAAGACCATGAAAGATTATTTTGATAGACGCAGGCGTAACCGTTGTCGCATTGGCCAACGGTCTGCATTAAATCCATCGACATTTCTAGGGAAGGAAGCTGCGTTGCCAGCCCGACCTGTCGAGCCGCAATTTGGTCGACGGTGGTGCCCAAATAATAATCACTTCCTTCCGTGTGCTTCGCTTTGGCGGCGCTGAGGAAAGCAGCATTGGAGGTGGCGTGGGATCCAGGATAGGCGTTGGCCAATTCCATGTTCGTCAGCACAGTCAAGCGGTTCTTGACCGGCGCGAGCGAGTCGAGAATCGGCGAAAGTTCATCGAGAGTTCCCTCGCTGCGCGGTGTCCAGCGGGATTGGTCGCATCCCATCGGCATGAAAACAAACCCGAGGCGACGGATGGGTTTAGCCGCCGTTTTGTCCAGTGCCGTGGCTGCAGGAATCATCGCGTCCAGCAAGGGCAGAGCCAATGTGGCGCCCACCGACTTCAGAAAGGTCCTTCGGGGCAGGAATTTTTTGGTGATAATCATAGGGAGTTCCTCATTTTAAAGGGCACGCTGTTTACGACCGCAATGATCAGGGACGAAAATCTAAAGTCATCAGCTTCGGTTTGATTGACGATTTTGCGAATGGCAGGCCCATCGTACGATTCAATCCCGCGGCCAAGAGCAAAGGTGAGAAGTTTCTCGGCGAATGTGCCGACAAATAAGTCCGGTCGTTTCAAAAGCGTTTGTTCGAGGGCATCGACTCCCGTCAATTGGCTCCCATCCGGAAATCCACCCGAAGCGTCTACTGGTTTGCCGTCCTCCAAATCCCGCCAACGGCCCAACGCATCGAAATTCTCTAAAGAGAAGCCGACCGGGTCCATCAGGTTGTGGCAACTCGCGCATGCCGGATTGGCTCGGTGTTGCGCCAAGCGTTCGCGACCCGACAACGTTGAAGAAATTGTCCTTTCTTTAAGCGCGGGCACATCTGCCGGCGGTGGAGGCGGCGGCGAGCCGAGCAGATTGCCAAGAATCCAGTGGCCACGGATCACCGGCGAAGTGCGCGTGGCGTATGAGGTCACGGAAAGAATGCTTCCGTGGCGGAGCAACCCGCCCCGTTTGCTGTCGGGCTTCAGTGCCACTTTACGAAAATGGCTGCCCTGAATTCCAGTGATGCCATAATGCTTCGCCAGCCGATCATTCAGAAAAGTGTAGTCGCTTTTGAGCAGTCGCAAGACGCTTTGATCTCCTTCCAAGATGCTTTCAAAAAAGAGGATTGTTTCCTGCCGGAACGCCTGACGCAGGTTGTCGTCGAAATCCGGAAAAAGCCGCGCATCCGGCGAGAGGGAGTTGAGGTTCCGGAGATACAGCCATTGGTCCGCAAAATTGGTCGCCAGAGCGCGCGCGCGGGGATCTGCGAGCATCCGTTTAACTTGCTTCGCAAGTGTTTTCGGTTTGCTGAGTTCGCTCCGGCTCGCTAAATCCAGCAACTCATCGTCCGGGATGCTGCTCCAGATGAAAAATGACAAACGCGAGGCAAGTTGAAGGTCAGGTAGACGGTACGCGGTCTTCGGCGAAACCCCGTCCGGATCTTGCTCGATGTGGAAAAGAAAGTGAGGGCTGACCAGAATTGAACTCAAGGCCGTCTCAATGCCAGCCTCAAAACCGTCCTGCGCCCTGGCTTTACGGAAGTAACTCATCGGCAGATCCATGTCTTCTTTCGTGACTGGACGGCAAAAGGCGCGCCGCATCAGCGACGAAAGAATTTTCTCCGCGCACGGTTCCTCCTCGGAGGGCCGCGAAGGCTTCGCCACAAAAATCCGCCGGCGGCTCAGCGTATCTCCTGAGCCCGTTGAGTTATAGGGGCCGGTGATGGAAACCTCGTAGATGGCGGGACTCAAACGCGGATGCCGGTGCATATTAAAGGCCACCGAGTAAGGCTGGCGTTTTCGCTCGAGCAACGCGGCGGAGCTTTGGACGAACGTAACGCCGACTTCATGAAATCCGGCTTTCACCGGCGCGCGAATTTTCAGTTTTCCATCCACACTCTCGTAATCGTTGGGGACCACTGGCGGTGCCACGGTGAAGGATTGAATGCAATCCTGGTCGAGGATCAGTTCAAGGTTATACGTCCCATTCAACCCTTCAATTTCTTCGTTTCGATCACGAGCCAGTCGAATCTGGAAATCATAATCGCCATCGACGGGAAAGGTGTGGCGAATCAACTTCCCACCGCGCGTGCCCAAAGGTAGCCCCTCAACGTGCGATTCCTGCGTTACGTCCGCAGGAATGCGGTAGGTGTCGCCCCCCGGTTTGTTGCGCGGCGCGCCGATGGCTAATTGACTGATCTTTTGAGCGGCGGTGATGTAGCGGCCCAGAAGGGTTGGCGAAAGCATTCCGACCGTGACGTTGTCAAAACCATGACTCGCCTCGTCCTTCGGGAGCAGTGCCGTGGCGTCGATTTCTACTCCAAGCAGATCGCGGATGGCATTCTGATATTCAGTCCGATTCAGCCGGCGAAATGTCTCGGTGCGGCCTGGGTTCGGATTCTTTGCGGCGATTATGTCGAGTGCCGTGGCCAGTTCCCCGATCACCTCATGGTATGTTTTTTCATTCGGACGCGGCTTGCCAATGGGAGGCATCTGCCGTGAATTTACTTTTCGAATTACTTTTTCCCACGCGTCGCCATTCTCGTCAACGCGCACTCCCACCAAAGCCTCCAGATTGAGTGACCCCTTTTGCACTTCACGATCATGGCAATCATAACAGTATTTTTTCAACACTTTGGCTGTTTCGTTAGGAACAGCGGGCATCGCGCGCGGATTAAGCGTGATCGCAGCGAACAACGCGCTGAGGAAGCGAATGTGGAACGACGGCAAGAACTTCATTGGCTGTGCTCCTTTTTACTACGTAATTCTCGTTGTTCAAGTCTGGGTTTCGGCCGTTGCGATCGGTTTAACCCGCGCTGCGAGCATGATTGTGGGAAAAGCGGCCATCGATTTCGTGGAAGGTAAAAAACACCCACTGCTAAACCCTCGACGATCATCCACAGGATCCATCTCCAATTGTTTTTCTGGTTCCACACTTACCTTCGTCATGGCCCAGACCCCAGAACAAAACCCATGGTCCTGTATTTTAAGAAGTCTCCGTTCAAAAACTACACGACATATCGACGTGATAAACTTGAGTTTTTTCAGTTGTTCACCGCATTCTAGTTTTCTTTGATGTATGTCCACAGAACCGAATCCATCCGAGCAAGTTGAAGCCGTCGCTTCAGACTTCATTCGCGAAATCGTGGCTGCTGATATTCTCTCTGGTAAGAATGAGAGTAACGTCATCACACGGTTCCCGCCCGAACCCAACGGCTATCTGCATATTGGGCATGCCAAATCGATCTGCCTCAATTTTGGCATTGCCGCTGAACATTCAGGGGGCCGGTGCCATCTGCGTTTTGACGATACGAACCCGACTCGAGAGGAGATCGAGTATGTGCATTCCATTCAAGAGGATGTGCGATGGCTGGGTTTTGACTGGGGAGCGCATCAATTTTACGCCTCGGATTATTTTGAACAACTTTATCAGTTTGGACTCAAACTAATCCGTTCGGGCCATGCTTATGTGTGCGATCAAAGTGCCGAGGAGTTCAAACGCGACCGTGGCACTCCCACAGTTCCCGGGACTCCCAGCCCGTGGCGCAACCGCACTGTGGAAGAGAATCTCGACCTGTTCCAACGGATGCGAGCGGGTGAATTTCCGGATGGTGCCCGTACGCTGCGAGGGAAGATCGACATGGCTTCACCCAACATACACTTGCGTGATCCCGGTCTGTATCGCATTCGGCACGCATTCCATCATCGCACCGGCAATCAATGGTGTATTTATCCGATCTACGATTACGCGCATTGCCTTTCCGATGCGCTGGAAACGATTACGCACTCGATTTGCACGTTGGAATTTGAGGTGCATCGACCGCTTTACGATTGGATTCTCAATCAGCTCCCTGTGCCGGCGCATCCGCAGCAAATCGAATTTGCACGCCTCAACCTGAGCTACACCGTGTTGAGCAAACGCAAGCTCCTGCAACTCGTGCAGGAAGGACTGGTTTCGGGCTGGGATGATCCACGGATGCCGACCTTGGCTGGTCTCCGACGCCGAGGATTTACGCCGAGCGCGATTCGTGCTTTCTGCAAGCGCATTGGTGTCACGAAATATAATGGCCTGACCGATATTGCGTTGCTTGAATACTCCTTACGCGAGGATCTCAATAAGCGGGCACTTCGCACGTTGGCCGTTTTGCGACCCTTGAAAGTTGAAATCCTGAATTACCCCGAGGGACAGGTCGAGCAACTTGAGGCCATCAACAATCCAGAGAACCTAGGCGACGGCACGCGACGGTTGCCATTTTCACGCACGATCTTCATTGAGCAGGACGACTTCATGGAGGTTCCATCGAAGAAATTCTTCCGGCTCATTCCTGGGGGTGAAGTGCGGTTGCGCTACGCCTACATTCTGAAATGTGAGGAGGTCATCAAAGACGCGCACGGAACGGTAATCGAACTCAAATGCAGTGTGGATCTCGATTCAAAATCAGGGGGGATTACGTCGGGGCGCAAGATAAAGGGAACCATCCATTGGGTTTCCGCCGACCATGCGTTGGAGGCTGAGGTTCGACTTTATGACCGGTTGTTTACCGTCGAATCACCCGATGGTGACTCGGAAGGCCGGGATTTTAAGACGTTTCTTAATCCTCACTCGCTGGAAACCATTACGAACGCAAAACTCGAACCTAGCCTAGCCCAAGCGAGCCCGGATAAGAGTTACCAATTTGAACGAATCGGCTATTTCCAGGTTG
>Ga0114966_10001646_pt1 | contig 20445 bp, 16 predicted proteins | sample M_130207_XF_Meta_FD_87029 | JGI IMG/M metagenome (GOLD analysis project Ga0114966, IMG submission 87029) | Freshwater microbial communities from Lake Montjoie, Canada to study carbon cycling - M_130207_XF_MetaG | ecosystem: Environmental > Aquatic > Freshwater > Lake | place: Lake Montjoie... | reverse complement strand
GCTCCTGCTGATGATAAAAGAAATATTCTTCAATCGGAGATGAACAATCAAACCATCGAACCTATCACAAAAAAATATACAGAACTACATTACCAACTCTTGCCTTATACTTATACTTTGGCTTGGGAAGCACGTAATACTGGAATGCCTTTAATGAGAGCTTTATGGTTGCATTATCCAAATGACCAACAAGTGAAAAATATGGGTAGCGAATACCTATGGGGTCGTGATATGTTGATTGCACCTGTCTTTGAAAAAGGAGCTACTACTCGTGAAGTATATCTTCCAAAAGGAGATTGGTACGACTGGTGGACCAATACAAAACAAACAGGTGGACAAACCATTAAACGCGAAGTAGATTTAAGTACCATGCCAATTTATGTTCGTGCTGGTGCCATTATTCCATTTGATCCTATTAGACAATACACTGCAGAAGTGGTGAAAGAGCCTACTACATTAAAAGTGTATCCTGGTGCTGATGGCCAGTTTACATTGTATGAAGATGATGGTATCAGTCAGGATTACTTAAAAGGGAAAGCTACTTGGACGCATATTACGTGGAACGATAAAGCAAAAAAACTCACTATTGAATTGGGTGCACCAAAAGGTTCCTCTAGTCAGGTTCCTGATCGTACATTCAAAGTGCAACTAATTCCAGAGGGAACTATAAAAACGGTAAATTTTACAGGTAAGCGTATGGAAGTAAACTGGTAAGCTATTAATTGTTGATTTTTAATAATAAAAAAGGCCTCTATTGCTAGAGGCCTTTTTTTGGATGTTCAATTCATTTATTAAAACTAAATAATAGTAAAATTATTTTGTAGTTTCTTTAATAAAAGTGGCAATATCTTTTTTGAATTGTTTACCAGAAGCTGGATCGATATACATCATATGCCCCGCTTCATAATATTTTAATGTAAAATTATCTTGAATTCTTTTTTCTAAACCCATGTGCTTAAATGTATATTCGGCAGCAAAAAATGGAGTTGCTAAATCATAATAACCATTTAAGGCCAATACTTTTAAATGAGGATTATGACTCATTGCTTCTGCTAAATCAACCGCTGTATTGGGCGTAACTGCGTCACCATTATTATTTTTATCGTGTTTCCAATCCCAATTAAAACCTGGCGTAGAATAGGCCGAAGTTTTATACGTCAATTTTTTACTCACTTTTAGTTCATTGTAGTAATAATCCGAAAAAGCAGCAATATAGGGTGGACTAATGCTCACGCTTTGCGGATCATAAGAAGAACCTTCACTTAATAAATTTTGATTGATGCCTTTGTATCTTGCATCCAATCTTCCAACAGTTAAATGTTCGCTTCTTAAAAGTTCTTCGGTGAATTGAGGTTCATTGATACGCAAGTTTGCTTTTAAAACATATTCTTTACTTAATCCCGTAAGAGCAGCTACTTGAGTTGCGATAGATTCTTTTTCACTGTCAGATAAATCAGCTCCTTTCATTAAGGCAGTGGCATAAGCTCCAGCAGCAAATTTTCTGGCTTCCTCGGCAAAAGTGCCAATCTCTTTTGGCTTATTATTTATTTTATTGTGATACCAAGCAGCTACTGCATAAGTAGGTAAGTTTAAGATATAAGAAATATCATCTCCTTGTTGGAAAGTAAGTGTTCGCATATCCAATACGGTAGATATCAATACAATTCCATTTACTGCAATACCTAAATTTTCTTGTAAATAATTGGCCACGCCTGCACTACGCATGGTGCCATAACTTTCCCCCATTAGGTATTTTGGAGAATGCCATCGATTGTTTTCATTTATATATTGTTTAATAAATCCACTTACCGATTTGATATCGCCATCTACGCCCCAAAAATCTTTATTAGCAGATTTACCAATGGCTTTACTTAAACCAGTTCCTACTGGATCTATCATCACTACATCACTTACATCTAATATTGAAAACTGATTGTCTTCTAATTTATAAGGGGCAGGACGATTGTCATAAGGATCATTTAATACAACTCGTTTTGGCCCCATGGCGCCCATGTGTAACCACATGGAGGAGGAACCTGGCCCTCCATTGTAAGAAAAGGATATAGGCCTTTTGTCCATTTCGGATTGTCCATCTTTTGTGTAGGCCGTATAGCCATAAAAAGCAATGGGCTCATCTTGGTCATTTCTTAAAATTAGTGCACCAGCGGTGGCTGTATAATTGATGGTTTTGCCATCAATAGTAACCACATGATGTGTAACCGATTTTTCCTCTAAGGGAATTGATAATGAGTCTTTTAAAGCATTTTGGGCCCATAATAATGGCGAACAAAAAACAAAGCTCAATAGTAGCGGGAAGACAAGTATTATTTTTTTCATACAATTTGTTTATTGTATTAAATATACTGTTTATTTGATGGTTTGTAGGAATTTTATGAGCACTTACAAGCTCCTTTTGAAAAAATATTTTCTAAGTTCTAATTTTGAGCTTAGTTTATTTTGAACATTGACAATCGCTTAGCTTTGATTTTATATGACTAATAATTGATGGCAGTAGGATCCACACAATACCTAAGTTTAAAACTTATATCTTATGTATTGCGTGGATAATTTTATACTACTAAAAAACTTTTAAGATGCCTCTCATGACTACATAGTGTCCTGGATATGTACAGATATATACATAATCACCCGGTTTTTCTGGAGCTACAAAATAAATAGTATCTGATTCTTTGGGATGCAGTAGCACAGTATGATATAATATATCCGTGCTGTTGGGTATATAATTAAATTTTTCTGCATTGAGTCCCAAGGCTAATGATTGCTGTCCTACTTTATCGGCTGTACCAGGAAGAGCAATTACTAAGTTGTGTAGCATGTCGTCATTGTTCCTGAAGATAAGTTTTACTTTTGATCCTGCTTTTACGCTAAGTGCTTCTTGATCAAATTTAAGTCCTGGTTTTGTACCAATTTCAAATACTTGATCTGGGCCTTTGGTCCAACTAGCAGGTTGTTTTGTCTGATGTTTAATACTTGGTTTTACTTTTTTTGATTCCTGATTGTCTTTGGTAGATTTACTTTTTGGTGTTTCCATCATCATGTGTTGATGATCCATGGTAGAGGGAAGGGACACTTTGTTGTCTGCATTAATTACTAAGTTTTCTCCATCAGGAAAATTATTAAGCGTAAAATATCCATAGTTATGAAGCAATGCATATTGAGTAGAAGATCTAACGCCTGCAGCTTTAATTTCATGTATATAACCTAATCTCATACTATCTACTACTAGTCTTACTTTTAAATGGTCTGCAGAAACTTCGATGGCTTTAATAGGGCAAGTACCTAGGTTAATAACTGGACTACCATATTGATGATGATATTGGTAAGTGAAACTTGACAATGCCCAAGAAGCAGGGTTTTTGACAGTTGTTTCATCCACTGCTTCTGTAAATTCAATTTCAAATCCATCAGGTCTTGCTTGTACCGTTCTCATTTCAAAAGGAACTTTTCCATTCCATTCTAGCCTTTGTAATCCATAAAGACTAGTTCCTGTTGAACTCCAACCTCGAGAGGTCATACCTACAAACATACTTCCATCAGAACCCCAGTTCATTCTAAGAATACCAGAAGAAAATCCTTCACGGAAAGGCCATACCATTCCTTGATACACGCCCTTTACTTTTTCAAGATAAACGCGCATTAATTTACTTTGACCTTGATCACCAACAAACAGTTGACCGTAGAAAGGTCCCATCTTACCTTGATAAGGGGTGGAAATTCCTTTGTCTTCATAACTTATTATGCCTGATGTAGAAATACCTAAAATGGTATGTGGAAACCAAACAGAGGGAGTTTTAAGTCCTGGAACTCTTTTAGCTACTTCGTATTTGGGTTCACTATTATCTGGAATGTCACTTACTCTTAATTTAACTGGACTTCCTGGTTCAGCAGCCCATCTTAAGCCAGCCGTATTACCCATAAAATCTCCTTCTTCCATTTCTGTAATACTTCCTGATCCCACCCAATCGCCTTGATTCTCTGCATAAAACATGTCCCCTTTATCATTCAATGCAAATCCAGCAGGAGAACGAAGTCCGGTTAAAAATGGTTTCATGGTTCCATCAGGTTTGATCTTGATGGTCCAGCCATGCCATTTGGACAAACTAGCTCCAAACCCAATCCAACCTACGTTTAAATTTACAGCCATGTCACCGTTTTTATCCAATACTGGACCATAAGAATATTCATGATAATTTCCAGAGAGTGGCCAGGAATAAACAGTTTTGTATTCGTCCGCTATACCATCTCCATCTAAATCACGTAAGCGAGTTAGTTCGGCACGTTGAGTGAGGTAAAGGTCGCCATTGATATAATTTAGCCCAAGTACTTCATGCATTCCTTGAGCGAATAAACGATAAATGGGTGGTTGACCATTCTTCATGTAAGGGTTAGATATGATCCATACTTCACCACGACGTGTGGCGACAGCTAACTGATCATTGGACATAAAGGCCATCCCTCCTACTTCAAGAATCACATCCGATGGGATCTGAACTGTTTTGATGGGATAGAAATCTTCTTCTTTTTGTGTACGAGTAGTCGTGTCTTTTTTTACCTGAGCTTGAAGGGTTTGAGGTTGAAGAATGCTTATAAGCATACTCAACAAAGAAAGACTTAGAACTATAATTTTTTTATTGATTGTCATTATTCAAAGATTACGGTGTTAAAATATTTGCACTCCGATGAGAAAGCATTGGTTTTAAAATTGTATAGAATAGGTTAGTGAATTTGAATTCTTGGCGATAGGTACTAACATTTCTTTTCCGTGAGCAGTTTCACGAATTAAAGGTTTAATAGCATCATTAAGTGTTAAATAATAAGATTTATCATCGACACTATAAAGACCCATTCCAATTTTTTCTATATTTTTTCCTAATGCAATTCTTATATATAAATTTTCAGGAGCATTCGAAACATTAATTTCACGAACTATGGAATTGGCTGTGGGCGCTGAAATTTTATCAGTGGCTTTGATGCCTTTGTATTCGTATTCAAAACTAGGAAAGCGGTTTTTATCCAATGTATACCCTTTGTTACCAAAATCATCAAATGCAATTGAATCTGGCCAGGCGGTTGCTGCATCATTAAGCACAGCAAGCGAAGGAGCGCCCGATAACATAATCACACTTCCCAAAGGCTTTGCAAGCTGGGGTTCGCCTCGCTCATACCACATTTGGGTAACATCCATGAAATCTCCTCTCCATACTTGTAAGAGGGCGCCTTGTTTAAGGTCGTAAGAAAAATTTAAAAGATTGGGATAGCCACCAGATATTACATGCGTCAGTTTTTTATCTCCATAATTGATAAAACTTCTAAGCAGATAAGGTTTGCCATCTGCCTTTACGAATATTGGATTTTCTCTTGATCTTCTTTGCTTAACTTCGACCTCGACTATTGGTTTCAATGCTTTATACTGAATATTTCGGAATGCCACATTGCCATGATCTCCTTGAAACATAAGTGGACCCATTGGTTGCTCGTCTTCGATAGCAGAGGAACGCGTAGGTCCTGTAACTTCTTGTTGTAATTGAACAAGTACTCCATTTAAATACACTTCTTGAAAACGGGCGTTTCTAATTTTTATTCCAGCAGCATTGAATTGTGGTGCCTGAAATTTTATTTTAAGATGCTGCCATAAACCAGGTGCTCTGGAGGCATTGTTAAGTGGGGTAATTCCTTGATAGCCTTCATTTCCTTTACCACGGGCATCATCCCAACGTTGATAAATTCCGCCACAGTCGGAAAAATCAGGATGCAACTTGGTCCAGCTATCAAATAATTGAACCTCATAACGACCTTGAATATATACACCAGAATTAGATTCTTTCGCCATCATAAAATCTAGGTCCAATTCAATATCCCCAAACTCTTCTTTGGTGATGATGTCTTTATTGTCTTTTGGATTGAGAACGTCTACTAAAACGCCTGTTCCTGCGACGGCTTTCATGGACCCTTTTGTATTAGGATCAGCAATCGCGTCAGCGCCAATTGACCAGTTGGTACCCGATGCGCGAAACGCATCTAAATTATTCAGGGAAATAATAGCTCCCTGCTGATTTTGTGCCGAAATGGCCAACGCATTGGCTGTTAACAGGCATGCACAAAGAATGCCTCTTTTGAATACAATCATCTTAAATCTTTTATTTTTTTAATATTATTAGAAAGAAGTCCAAAATTTGGTAGTGGAAGATAAAACTTTTTTTTATTAGGGTTTCAAATTTTCTTTGATTCTGGGCATTATTTTAAAAGGTATTGAACAGCGCCTAGCTCATCCAATGCTTTTTAATGGTGTCGAAGGCTTAAATCGGCTTTTTTCTTATTACAAATAACTCAAGTAAACGCTCTTTTTCAAGGGTATTTTCGGTGCTAAAGAAACCCGTTTTTAGCAAAACATTTTGAGAGGCTATATGTGCAGGATCAGTGATGGCAAATAGCTCATTTTTAGCAACGTTTTCAAAAAAATAGGGAATCCCTTTTTTAACCAATTCCTGCGCAATTCCTTGGCCCCAAAAGGAAGGAAGTAGTCCAAAACCTATATGATAATTGATAGTATCCGAAAGAAATAAAAAGGAAAAAGTGCCCACCAATAAACTTGATTTTTTTTCAATAACCATATACCTGCCAATAATAGATTCATTATGATAGAGTTGAATATTCTCCTTTAAGAATACTGCGCACTCTTCTTTACTTTTTACTGGACGAATAAACTTCATCACATCTGGATGGCTATTGATAAGATAAAAATCTTGACTATCAGCCAAGGTAAAACGTCTTACAATACACCTTTCTGTTTCAAATAATATCATATACTAATTATAATTAAACAAACAGTTTCATTGGTCTTGCTAGCTTCTTTGCTACTGGCTCATTGAAATTAGTTTAATTAATTAAGCTTTTTGATGAAATAGTTAATATAATATGGCAGCATTAATATATATTTTTATTAAATTTAGTTACCAATAAATAAACGGTTATGAATAAAGTATCAGCCTCTATAGCCAAGTGGATCAATGAGAGCTACTCGCTTTCTCAAAAAGACATCAATTTTTATAGAAATAATGGCTTTATTAAATTAAAAAATGTTTTTAATCAAGAAGAGATTGACTATTTAAATGTGGTTATCACCAACGAAGTAAATACGCTCAATAAACAAGTGCTTTCCATGGAGCATAGAGATACCTATGGCAAAGCTTTTTTACAAATAATGAATATTTGGAAAAATTCTGAAATAGTAAAAGAAATTGTATTTGGAAAAAAATTAGCAAAAATTGCTGCTGAATTAATGGAGGTAAAAGGGGTTCGACTTTACCATGATCAAGCTTTATATAAAGAACCAAGTGGTGGGCATACTCCCTGGCATGCCGATCAATATTATTGGCCACTCGCTTCAGATAAAACCGTTACTGCTTGGATTCCATTACAAAATACACCCATAGAATGGGGGCCATTGGAATACAGTGCAGGCAGTGATCAATTGTTAGATGGTAGGGATAAAGAAATTAGTGATGAGAGCCAACAATTTTTAGAAAACGCTTTAAAAACGAAAGGTTATTTACATGTAATTGAGCCCTTTGATATAGGAGAGGTAAGTTTTCATAAGGGCTGGCTTTATCACAGAGCAGGTCCCAATAAAAGCAATGAAATGAGAAAAGTGATGACCATTATTTATATGGACAAGGATATGAAATTAAAAGCGCCTGAAAATAAAAATCAACAAAATGATTGGGATACCTGGTGCCCAGGTGCAATCATTGGAGAAACCGTTAATTCCCTATTGAACCCTATATTATATCAAGGAAGCAACTAAAACTTTTATGAATTTTTCAAAGCTTCGTTACTGCTGGTTTGTTTTTTGTTTGATGCCTGTTATTATTTTTGCACAAAATAATAGGCCGAATATTATTTTTATACTTACTGATGATCAACGTTGGAATGCTTTTGGTGCTGCTGGCAATACTAGGATCATTACGCCGCAAATGGATGCATTGGCTAAAGCTGGAACTTATTTTAAAAATGCATTTTCAACTACACCCATATGCGCTGCCAGCAGGGCTTCCATATTAACTGGCTTGTATGAACGCACACATGGTTATACTTTTCAACAACCAAGGTTACAACAACCTTATGCCGAAATCATGTACCCTAAAATATTAAAGGACAATGGTTATTATGTTGGCTTTTTTGGAAAATTAGGAGTAACCATGGATACGCCTAGCCAGTATTTTAATAAGAGTGATTTTTATGATCGGGGAGAGTCACCCAATAGAGCTGGTTATTTTTATAAAAAAATAGGTAATGATAGTGTACATCTTACCAGGTATTCGGGTTATCAAGCTTTGGAATTTATAAAGACTGCTCCATCGGATCAACCTTTTTGTCTTTCCATATCTTTTAGTGCACCCCATGGCCATGATGAATCATTAGAACAATATTATTGGCAACAAAAATCCGATAGCCTTTATAAGAACATAACAATGCCAGCTCCTATTTTAGGGGACTCGATTTTTTTTAATCGATTACCAAAAGAGGTAAGAGAGGGTTTTAATAGAACTAGATGGAAGTGGAGATTTGATACTCCTGAGAAATATCAAAATATGGTAAAGGGTTATTATCGAATGATCACTGAGATTGATGACGAAATTGGACTTATTAGAAAACAAATAAAGGAAAAAGGAATCGAAGACAATACTATTATTATTGTAATGAGTGACAATGGTTATTTTTTAGGAGATCGCCAACTAGCTGATAAATGGTTGATGTATGATGCTTCCATACGAGTGCCTTTAATAATTTACGATCCAAGGATTCATCGACCAGCTATCATCGATGCCATGGCGCTTAATATTGATATAAGTAAAACCATTCTGGGGTTAGCGGGAATACCATCCCCAAAAAATTATCAAGGGATTAATCTTATGCCTTTTTTAAAAAATGGAAATATTACTGCTTCCAGAGAGTCTATTTTAATAGAACATTTATGGAGATTGCCAGCTATTCCTTCAAGTGAAGGAATTAGAACTAACGAGTGGAAGTATTTTCGTTATAAGTATATAATGGCGCCGGAAGAACTCTATAATTTAAAGAAAGATCCTCTGGAGAAGCATAACCTTGCAGGGTTTCCTAAGTATGCTAAAGTACTCTCAAATTTGAGAAATAAATTAAAGGAGACCGTATTAAGATACGAGTCCGAAAAACTCTGCCCCGACGATAAACCTATTGGGAATCAGTAAGATGGGTAAAGGACTGCTGCGGCTACTTTTTTAAATGAATGTTTTTTTTGCACTTTAGCTAGACAAAATTCAATATATTTAAGCTCAAAATATTTGAAAACATTAATTAGTAAAACTTCTTAAAAATTAATCCCATGAATTGGTACTCAAAAAAAATAGTTTCTCTTTTTACACTGCTTGTAATAGCAGCCCAGTTGTTTGCGCAATCGCCTAAGCGACTTGAGCTTTTATTTTTAGGACATACAAGCAAACATCATAATTCTGATGTGTTAGCTAGTTTATTGTCAAAACAGTATTTTAAGAAAGGCATTAACATCACTTATACGACCAATATAAATGATTTAAATGAAAAAACTTTGAAGCCTTATGATGGCTTAATTCTTTATGCCAACTATGATACCATTAGTAAGGATCATGCCACCGCATTGTTGAATTTTGTAAAAAATGGAAAAGGATTTATACCATTGCATTGTGGTTCTTATTGTTTTAGAAATTCACCTGAAGTAGTGGAGATGATTGGCGGTCAATTTCAAAAACATGGAATGGATTCTTTCCCTTCTATTTTTAAAGATAATACTAACCCGTTATTGAAAAATGTACTTCCCTTTTATACTAAAGATGAAACTTATATTCATACCCTTCTAAGTCCTAATATTAACGTGATTACTGAGCGCAAGGAAGGGGATAGAAACGAACCTTATACTTGGACACAAAATATTGGAAAAGGAAGAGTATTTTATACTGCTTATGGCCACGATGATGTTACTTTTAATAATCCTCAATTTTTACAATTGGTGGAGAATGGAATTTTATGGGCAGTCAATGATCAAGCATTAGCTAACTTGAAAGCTTTTAAAATTGCGGAGCCTACTTATACTGAAGCAGTAATTCCTAATTATGAGAAGCGTGATCCGGCCCCTAAATATCAAGGGGCTTTAAATCCAGTAGAATCTCAATCACTTATTCAAGTGCCTGTAGGTTTTGATTTAAAACTTTTTGCTTCTGAACCTATGATTATCAATCCTATCTATATTAATTGGGATGAGAAAGGACGCTTATGGGCAATTGAAACAGTTGATTACCCAAATGAAGTAAGAGAAAATAAAGAAGGAGGACAAGACAAAATCGTTATTTTAGAAGATACCGACAATGATGGTAAAGCCGATAAGTCGACTGTATTTGCAGATAAATTAAATATCCCTACTAGTTTCACTTTTTCAGATGGGGGTATAGTTGTGGCACAAATGCCTTACTTTTTATTTTTGAAAGATATCAATGGCGATGATAAAGCAGATATCAAAGATACCATCTTAACAGGTTGGGGTATTACGGATACACATGCAGGACCTTCCAATTTAAGGTATGGATTAGATAATAAAATTTGGGGTACTGTAGGTTACTCTGGATATTTAAATGTCAAAGGGAAAGACACCACCACATTTAGTATGGGTATCTATAGTTTCAAGCCCAATACAAAAAAAGTAAATGATATAGAATTCTTAGGAGGTACTACTAATAATACATGGGGACTAGGCTTTTCAGAAGAATTTGATGTTTTTGCTTCTACCGCCAATAATACACATAGCGTATTTTTTGGTATTCCAAAGAGAGTATTAAAAAAGGTATACCCTGAAAAATTGGGTACTGAAAAAATTGACGCCCATTATGCAATGCATGTGGTTACAAAAAATTTAAGACAGGTAGATGTATTTGGCGGTTTTACAGCAGCAGCTGGACAAAGTATTTACACTGCAAGAAATTATCCGTCTGATTTTTGGAATAAAGTAGCCATGGTCACTGAGCCAACCGGAAGATTAATACATAAAAATTATATTGAGCAAATAGGTTCTGGATTTAAAGAAAAAGGAGATGGTTGGAATTTAGTGGCTAGTGCCGATGAGTGGTTTGGTCCTATTCAATCAGAAGTGGGTCCTGACGGTAATGTATGGATTACGGATTGGTATGATTTCATTATACAACACAATCCAACGCCAAAAGGTTTTGACAATGGCAAGGGTAATGCACATATCAACCCATTAAGAGATCATGAGCGCGGTCGTATTTATCGCTTAGTGTATAAGGATGGCCCGGTGAATGCACCTATTAGTTTGAATAAAAATGATAAAGCTGGATTACTACAAGCATTATCTAATAATAACATGTTTTGGCGAACCACCGCACAAAGATTATTGGTTGAAAACAAAGATCTATCGGTTGCGCCAGCATTAATTAAAATAATTAACACAAGCAGTGTGGATGCCGCTGGTGTTAATGCGCCTGCGATTCATGCATTATGGACTTTACATGGATTAGGCTTATTGAAAAATAATGCAAGCGCTATTGCGGCTGCAACTAAAGCGTTAAGCAATCCATCTGGTGGAGTTCGTAAAGCGGCAGTAGAAGTAACTAAGGCATTACCCACTGCATTAAAAGCGTATCAAAATGCAAAGGTATTTGAAGATGCAGATTATAGAGTGCGTTTAGCAGCTGTTATTGCAATTGCCGATATGAAACCATCTGCGGAAGCTTATGCTATTTTGAATAAGATGTTAAATATTAAAGAAAACGCCGATGATAAATGGATTAATATGGCTTTAAGATCAGCAAGAGGGACGCATTTAAAAATGAGTAAAGAAAAAAATGTGGTAGCCACCATCATTGATCAAACAGTGAATATTTCAGTCATTAAAAATGAAATGAAATACGATGTAACTGAATTCACAGTAAAAGCAGGAAGTACGGTGAAGATTAATTTTAATAATATTGATTACATGCAACACAACTTATTAATTTTAAGACCAGGTTCTAAAGATAGGGTAGGTGCTGCTGCAGATAAAATTGCTATGGATCCAAAGGGTGCTGAATTAAATTATATTCCAAAAATGGCTGATGTGTTATACGCTACTCCATTAGTGAACCCGCAAAAAACATATACAATGATTGTTAATGTACCAGATAATGTTGGGGACTTTCCTTATATATGTTCCTTCCCAGGTCATTGGCGTAATATGAGCGGTGTCATGAAAGTGGTTGCTAAATAATATTTGATGTCAGGAAAATATAAATTAGGGGTAAGTAGTTGGCTATTTGTTTCGCCATTTACTACACAAAGCATTGAGCCTATTTTTGAAAAAGTGGCACAATTGGGATATGATGCAATAGAAATTGCAGTGGAAGATCCCAAACAAATAGACGCCGAAAAAGTGGCAGCTGCTTTACGCAAGTACAATTTAACAGCGGTGGTATGTGGCGCTTTTGGCACCTCGAGAGATTTAACCAGTAATAACCCGGCCATTCATCAAGAGTGCTTTGATTATATTGAAGCCTGTTTAAAATTATGTAATCAATGGAATACCAGTTTTTTGGCTGGCCCAATGTATTCGGCAGTGGGTAAGCGTAGAATGTTATCGCCCGTTGATAGAAAAAAAGAGTGGGATTTGGCAGTAAAAAATGTGCGCATTGCTTGTGAGATGGCAGCTCAACATCATTGTCAATTAGCGATAGAGCCCATTAATCGTTTTGAATCTGATTTAATTAACAATGCTGCAGATGTTTGCCAATTGGTTAAAGAGATTAATCATCCAGCTGCAAAAATTAGTTTAGATAGCTTCCATATGAATATTGAGGAAAAAAATCCACTAGAGGCTATTTTGCAAGCAGGCAGCAATTTAATCCATATGCAAATTTCCGAAAACCACAGAGGAATACCTGGTACGGGGATAACACCTTGGAATGATTATGCAACTGGACTCAATAAAATAAATTATCAAGGAATGATTAGTTTAGAAAGTTTCACGCCCATGAATCAGCAATTGGCCGAAGCGGTTTGTATTTGGAAGCCACTTGCAGATAGCCAAGAAATATTTGCTCAACAAGGATTGGATTTTATGAAAAAAACATTTAAATAAAAAAGTATGAAAAAAATGAATATTGCTATTGTGGGATTAGGCTTTGGTGCTGAATTTATTCCTATTTATCAAAAACATCCATTGGCCAATATGTATGCCATATGCCAAAGAGATGAAGCTAAATTAAAGGCTATTGGAGATGCTTTTAATATTGAAAAAAGATTTTCAGATTATGATGAACTATTAAAAGACCCTGCCATTGACGCAGTGCACATCAATACGCCCATTCAAAGTCATGCCGAACAAACCATTAAAGCATTGAATGCTGGAAAGCATGTGGCCTGTACAGTTCCAATGGCCACGACGGTGGAAGAGTGTAGGTTGATTGTAGAAGCTGCTCAAAAAAGTGGTAAAACCTATATGATGATGGAAACGGTAGTGTTTAGTCGTGAATATTTATTTGTAAAAGAATTATTTACCAAAGGAGACTTAGGTAAAATACAATTTATCCGTGCTTCGCATCAACAAGAAATGGCAGGATGGCCAGGCTATTGGGAAGGGTTGCCTCCAATGCACTATGCCACTCATTGCGTTGGTCCTATTGTGGGATTAATTGGCAAAGAAGCTAGCTCTGTTTCCTGTGTGGGATCGGGCCGAATTGATGAAAACTTAATTTCAAAATACAATTCCCCATTTGCTGTTGAAAGCTGTCATATACAATTTAGAAATTCTGATATTGCAGGGGAAGTAACGCGCTCTCTTTTTAACACCGCTCGACAATACAGAGAAAGCTTTGATGTCTATGGGTCTAAAAAAAGTTTTGAGTGGGCTCAAGTGGAACACGAACAGCCTGTGATACATGTTGGCGAAACACCCGAACGTGTTGCTGTTCCCGACTATGCTCATTTATTACCTAAAGAAATTCAATCTTTTACCACTAAGGGGGTATATGATGAGGATAGCAATCAGCATTTATCTTTTATTCAAGGATCAGGTCATGGCGGCTCACATCCTCATTTAGTGAATGAATTTTTAAATGCATTAAATGAAAATAGAGCACCTTTCCCTAATGCTAAACAATCTGCTAATATAACTTGTGTAGGAATACTTGCCCATGAATCAGCTATGCAAGGGGGCATTAAAATAGACCTGCCCGATTTTACTTTTTAATAATACAGTTATACTCTTTAATAAAAAAGGCCTCTAAGAATAGGGGCCTTTTTTATTATATTTTTTTATTGCTTTCGAAGCTCATAGCGAATAGAATCAGGGTAGCCACGGGCATCTACATAGTTGACTTTTTTATCTTTATCAAAAAAGAAATACAAGGTTCTTTCTTTAACAATTTCAAGTAATGGGTTGGCAGTGGTTCTAATTGGAGCAGCTGCAAATGAACTACTGGCAGACACTAACTTTCCTTTATTATTGACCATATTATTATTTGGAACATTTGCTGTATAACTATAGGAGGAAGCAATATTGATAGGAACTCGATAGGTGCTATAATCAAAAAATAATTTATAGCCATTTTCTAAATTAGTTTTATTCTTAAATGGCCCTAAGTTCATTATCACCTCATCTTCGTATTTGCCTACCCAATTTTTAGTTTGTATATCACTCATACTTAATATTATCTTTTTGTAAGGCGAACAGGAGATAAAAAGGATGGCTAAATAAATGAGTACAATTTTTTTCATAATATAATTTTAATTTTTTTTGTGAAAAATTTGGGATAGCTGAACGATATTTCCTTCAACTTTAATAACGATGTCTTCTACTTCATTAGATTTAGAATAAGCGGGTTCTCCAAATACAACATAAGCATCAAATGGAACAAGTAAGCTTTCTCCTTTTGGAAGAATTTTCCCCATCCCCTGCATATACACCGGTATATAAGCGATATTAGGATATTTTTTTAATACTATTCCAATTCCTTTTTTAAATTGTTGCATTTTTTGAGGTTTCCCCCTAGATCCTTCCGGAAACAAAATTAGAGAATCACCTTTATCAAGACATTCAAACATTAATTCAATTGGATTTTGCCCATTCAAGGTTTTAGTTCGCTGAATTAATAGGGCATTGGTGAAAAGCTTAGTGATATAGGCCTTTAATGGAGACTTTCCAAAATAATCGCCAGCTGCTACAGGGTGTACTTTTTCTAATTGTGCTAATTTTAACACCGACATAATGGCCAATGTATCAATATGGCTATTATGATTAGATACAATAATAAATTGTTTCTGTTTGCTTAATACCTCTGCATTAATATATTTTACGCCTACAATTACTCGTAAAAAATTTCGTATTAACAGCCTGTAAATTATAAAAAGAAAAATTCCACGCATATAATTAAGAATAATATAAATTATAAACTATATGAAAGAAGACAACTGAAGTAACGGATAAAGAATCAATCCTATCTAATAAGCCACCGTGCCCTGGAATGAGGTTGCCAGTATCTTTTAGTCCAATATCTCTTTTAACAGCCGAAACAACAATGTCTCCAACAAAACCTGCACAACCAATAACAAAACTTATTACCAATGCCTCAACTTGGCTAAAAGGGGTTAAAAATCTTAAAAAATAACCCAAAACAGTAGTGGTTAAAATGCCACCAATAAAACCTTCCCATGTTTTGTTGGGGCTTATTTTAGGAATGATTTTATGACGACCCAATAACTTACCCCAAGTAAATTGAAATACGTCATTGATTTCTGTCATAAAAACAATAAAAAGTAATAACCCTCTACCACCTGGATTGAATCCTTGAATAGTAGGTAAGGATAATAGAAAGGCCAAATGACTTAATGAAAAAACGGTAAGCATTAATTGAGTAGGTAATACACTCATGGATCTGCTGATATCATTGGTACTGCCTTTAATGACTAACATAAAGGGCAACCAAATAAACATGATTACTGGAATAAAGATGACGAACAAGTTAAAGAATCCATAATAAGCGATGATGTATTGAATGGGTATGGATATATAACACCAAATGATGATTCGCCTATCTTCTTCTCTAACATTCTTACTGATGGTGGCTAGTTCTCGCAATGCCATAAAAGATAAAAGTCCAAATGCAAAATAGGAGATAACAGGATGAATAACACTGGCAATAATAAATACAAAAGCCATTCCCCACCATGATTTAGTGCGCATTTTTAACTCTGTCAAATTGGCTTCGGGTTTCATTTTACCCCATATATAAAATAAAAGCGTGGAGAACACCAATAATCCTACTATTAAAAGTATAATAAATGTTATTTCTTTATTAGCAGAAAGAATAGATAGGTTCATTTTATTTAGATTTAAGGGTATTTTTAATTCTGGAATAAGTACTTATTATTAAAAGTAGAATAAGAAGCAAGAAGCTATAATCAATATAGTTAGCAAGGCTATTGGTAAAATAGTAGATCAAACTTAACACCCCAATTACAAAAGCCCTGTCACTTTTCCCCATGGGTCCTTCATAACGTCTATTGCCTGCAACAGCTTTTCCCAATATTCCTGCGTATTCGTTAATTAAGGACATAAACAGAAAAACAATTAGTATATATAGTTGAACAGAAAACAGTTTTAATAGAGGAAAGAACATTAAAAAATCAGAAATCACATCACCAAGTTCATTTAAAATTTCTCCTTTTTTACTTTGCATTTGATAGGTTCTAGCCATCATTCCATCCAATGCATTTAAGGCCATTCTAATTAAAAGTGCAATGGGCAATATTAATAACATCAACCCAAATGGGTGCAACCATATAGCAAGGCCGGTTGCCGCAGAGAGCAGTATAGCACACCAGGTAATAGTATTGGCCGTAATGCCAATCTTAAACAACCATTCAAGTAATGGTTTTAGCAATTGTTGAAATTTTGGTTTTATGGTGTAAGTAGAAATCATTTTATTATTTTTTAAAGGGGTCTTCTGTAAATGGGGTTCGTTTTGCAGAGTCTGTAAACTTATGGTTTTTAATAAAGTACAATATTTCGTTTCCTGAAATATCAAACCTATTGTACATTTCATCGTGATTTAAAAAGGTATAAAACTTGTCGGTATAAGATTGATCTAGATTATTTACATCCCAATTAATTGGGCCTAATGATAAGGCAGATTTTTTATGTTTGATGAGCAACTTTGTTGGCTTGCTTTCTATCATCAAGCCTATACTTATTTTATCGGTTACAATGGGCGGGTAGGGGGTCATGGAAAACTCTTTCATGATAGGACCCGAAACTATCGACATTATAAATTTGTAATCTTTTATAAGGGCATAAGGGGCTCTTTCTTGTAATGGACTCCTGTCGTAAATAATTGTTTTAATATTATTTTGGGGATGCGTATTAATCCAATTATTTAAAGTCCACGAACCAATAATGTAAGAAAAAATATGAATATTTTTATATGCCTTCAAATTATTTTTTAAAATGAACTTATCTAAATTACTAACACTATTGGAAATAGATTTTCTGGATATATAATCTGGAATAAACACATCATATCCTTTATGAAAAAAAAAGGATGCTATTTTTTTTGTTCCTTGAATTTTAGCGCCAAACCCAACCAATATGATAATGGCCTCTTTATTATTAGTATCGATTAAATTATTTTCAATAAAAATTCTTTCACTACTTGTGGACGTATTAGAAATGCATATAAGACAAGTAATAAAAAGTATTAATTTTTTGATAGGGAGCTCGCTTTAAAATTTAAACAATGGAAATGCAGTGATTGTAAATAATACTATTGCTTTAGCATTGCAATAGATTAGAATATTTACTTATATAAGATAGGCCTATTATTGAATAGAAATTCAATTCTGTCATTTAAATTCAAAGGGGAATAAGAATATATTGGCTAAAACCATCATAGATAACTTAGCGTTATACCCTCTTTTTAATCAGTTTATGTCTTGCGAATTCATTTTTTAAATTCGTAAATAATTGCAAATCAATAGGTTGTTTTTAGTATGCTACTTAATGATGAATCTTTATCCAAGCTCAAATCTCCTGTATCAACAATGAACCTCAAAGCACTTGATGATATGGATAGTTCTCTATTGATGAGTGTACTCGAAAAAAAAGGGACTTACGTTGAATCGTAAGTCCCTTTTGGAAATAAATAAGTATTGATTAATACAGATTATCTCTAATTACATTGCAGGATCGGCATTCCAAATATCAACAATGCATTTCCAAGAACCGTCGGATTGTTTCTTCCATGTCTCGCAAAATTTTCCGGTTTCAAGGGATTCTTTTCCTGTTGCATCTTTAAATTTAAATTGGTACGCACCAGTGCTGTAACCAATTTCCCCCGAACTAGACACTTCGGTTTTGCTTGCCTGAAACCTCATATTAGCACCAGGTATGGCAAACATATTTTTTATAGAAACTTCTCTAGATGCTTTATCTAAACAAACTTTTTCACCGGGTGGCATCATAATAGCATCATCTGTATAAAAACTTAACCAACCTTCGGCAGAGCTTAGGGCTGAAACACTATCCCAAGCATTATCGGCTTTTAAAATAGCAGCAATAGACGCTAATGAATCCAAGTTTACAGTTGCTTTTGTATTTCCAATGTTATTGGTTTGATTGTTACAAGCAGTTAAATAAATAACTACAGCAAAGAGTGTTAGGAAAAATTTATTCATATTTATTTTTTATTTATTTATTGTTTCAATTTCTAATACATCATTCGTAATGGTTCCGGTAATAGTTACTTCATCGCCGATGAAAGTTTCTACTTTTTTAGGGTTGCTAATTTTATAAACTTTGTCACCTATTACAAAAACAGGTTTTGCACCACCTTTGATGCAGCTCTTGGCACAATCAGCATGTCCTTTATTATTACCTTTTTTTCCGCAATCGTCATCACCAATAAAACCAGTCCATTTTCCTTTGTCCATAGAATGAGCGGCAGTAAAGGATAAAACCACTACAAGCAGTAATAGATACTTTTTCATTTTTTTATTTTTGTTGTACTTAAATTTAATATTTTTTCCAATCATATCATAAAATATTCTGCTATAAGTTCCCTTAATCAGTTAAGATTTTAGCTATTGATGATGATTATGAGGGCCACTTTTTAAATATATTTATAGAAGAGTTACCCAATCAAAATAACGATAACCTATTGAAAATCAATAGTATATTAATTTTACAATCAACCTTACAATTGCAGAATTTCAGTTTCCCCGCTTCGGCAGCTCTTTTGTTCTACCGGTTGTTTTTGTGCGGTTTTTAGGGTGGAATATTTTAATTTCAACTCGATTATTATTACTTAAAACAACCACTTGCTCATTTAAGGATCTATCCTATACAAATACTTAACTTTGTCAAGTAGAAAATTATAAGCTGTCGAAAAATTAACACATGATGAAAAAAATAGTATTGAATTGTTTTGTATTGTTATTGACAACTTTTTTCATAAAAAAGGCACAAGCTCAAGTATATGATTCTGTTTTGAACTTGTATGAACAGGAATTGCCGCTCGAAAAAATACATATTCATTTTGATAAAACTATCTACAACAAGGGGGAATCTATTTTTTATAAAATTTATATTTTATCTGGATTAGAATGGACTACTTTAAGCAAGAATGTTTATGTAAATTGGTACGACGCCAATGGTAATTATATTAAACAAACGGTTGCTCCTTTATTAAAATCATCTGCCAAGGGAAGTTTTGAAGTGCCTGCCAATTATAAAGGCGACTTTATTCGATTAAAAGCCTATACACGTTGGATGTTAAATGACGATAGTGTATTTATTTACGAAAAAAATATTCCTGTTAATGATGGTTCTATAGCTAAAACTAAAACAAACACAAACACAGCCTCCAAAACAAGGGTAGATGTTTTTCCGGAAGGAGGTGTTTTGGTTAATGGATTAAATAGCAAAGTTGCTTTTAAAGCTACTAATAGCTTTGGGGTGCCTGTATTTATAAAAGGTTTTTTAGTCAATGATAAAAATAAGGTGTTAGATACTTTAAAAATAGCGCATGATGGCATGGGTGCTTTTAGATTAAAGCCAGTGGCTGGAGAAAAATATCAATTAAATTGGACTGACGAAAATGCGCAAAAAGGAATTACTCCAATTATGCCTGCAAATAAAGAGGGTGTAGTTTTGAAGCTTACTATGGACGTAGAGAAAGCCTATGTTCAAGTAGAACGAACTTCGGAGGTACCCCAAAACTTTAAACATTTGAGACTATTGGTGCATCAAAATCAACGATTACTTTATAATGTAGATTTTAAAGGGGAAGAACGGCTAATGCAAAAAGCTGGATTACCTATTGAAGAATTACCTACCGGCGTGGTACAGTTTTCTTTATTTACGAATGATTGGAT
>Ga0114966_10001645_pt1 | contig 20445 bp, 18 predicted proteins | sample M_130207_XF_Meta_FD_87029 | JGI IMG/M metagenome (GOLD analysis project Ga0114966, IMG submission 87029) | Freshwater microbial communities from Lake Montjoie, Canada to study carbon cycling - M_130207_XF_MetaG | ecosystem: Environmental > Aquatic > Freshwater > Lake | place: Lake Montjoie... | reverse complement strand
ATCATATAGATATTTTTTATTATAATTAATATCCCGATAAAATCTTCTATAAGTAGGTTCATCGTCAGCCATAGTTGCAGATAAAATTACCAAACGTAAAGATGGATTAAAATAAATATAATCACGCAACACAGTTAATAATAGATCCATATTAATATTATGTTCATGTGATTCATCTATAATTAAAACATCATATAGATTATCTTTTTGTAGGGTAACTCCTTTTGATTTAAGTTTAGTTGATTTAAGTAGGATTGATATATCCTTAAGTTGTGCAATTAATGTCGCATCAATTAAATATTTTAAAACTAAATGTTGACATTTTTGAATATGTTTTTTTCCTTTAAAATCCATCTGAACAAAAAATGATTCAGTCAATTTATCTATTTTTTCTTTATCAATTGTTGGGGTTCTATATGCGATTGAATCACGAGATTCATATTTATTTATTATATCTAATAGTTTTTTTTTATCTAGGGATTTGGGGTCGATTGGTTTTTTATTAGAATATTTTATATCAAATCCCAATTCTTCTGAAACAGTAGCTGCATTTTTTTTGGTAGGAGCTTGACGAGGTTGAGTACATGCTACCTTGCCTCTTACATTATAATCAAGTGCTTTCAAATAATACATATATAATTTGGGGACCTGAGTTGATTTACCAACCCCTGTTGCTCCTGTAATATATGTAACCCTTTGAGATATAAATTTATGACAGAATCCAATTTGAGAGACCCAATCTAATGCTAGTACACTATACCATGCATTTGTTCTGAATGCGTCAAATGTCGAACCGGAATGCACGTAAGGTAAATCAGTTAAGTATGAATATGCTTTTGTCCAATATTCGTTCGAATCAGATTTAGAAAATAGTGTAGGGTTAAATTTTAATTGAGCATCTCTTATCATATCACGCTCTCTTGGGGTAATTGATTTATCGGTGAGAGTTTTATTAGGAGTAAATTTGGTTAGGATACCTTTTGATATTAAAATTTGAAATATTAATGTCGATAGTTTTTTTTTAATATGTGAATATAATTCAATATTATATTCTTTTACATTTATTGAATTATTATTAATTAATTTTAATATAAATGAAATATTTTTACTAATATTAAACCAAGAGATATCATTATTTGTATTATTTAATCGTGATAATATCTCTTTTTTCTGAGCAACTTCTAATGATTTCCAATGTAAAGGAAATTCCTTAGGTTTAGGAATTTTATCAGAAGACCATCCTTCTATACTTAAACTTTTTGCAAAATTATAAATATTTTTTAATGTAATAAAATTAACATTTTTGCGAAATTCAGGTATATCTAACCAAAAAATATCTCTAATATCTGTTTTTGGTATATTTAATACACCAGTTGAATAAAATGTATATTTAAATTGCTGTAAAATATTTTGAAAATAATCGTATAAATATGATATTGGTATTGACATAATATTTGGTTTATATTTTTCATAATTCTTAAAGCCAATATCTTCATCAGCATCTTCATCAGCATCTTCATCGGCATCAGCATCATCAGCTTCTATATTCGAATCATTGTCTTTTTGAATTGGAATATATTTTAATTTTTTAACAGAGTCATTATTAGAATAGGCTTCATTAAATCTATATAGGATAGAGACTAATAATCGTTGAATACTTAATTTTTTAATTGCATATTTGCCAGATGACATATCTGCTATAAGAGTTGAATCTGATCTAAAAGCTTCCAATTCTATCTCAATCATTTCTTGTTCTGAAAGTGTAAGTTTATCATAATAAATATTATTTAATGCATTTTTCATAAATGTAGGCATTATTTTGAATAAAATTGTAATTGAAGGGAATATTTTATCAGAGTACCCATCGAGACCCATATCATAAATTAATATTTTAATATTTTTGATATCTTCATATAAATAATTCCGTACACACATATAGATATCTCCGATATAAATTGACCCAAATATTTTTTTATCAGAATCAGAAGTAGAAGTAGAAGTAGAAGTAGAAGTACTAGTAGAGATTTTTTCAAAGAGGTTATCTGTTATTGTATCTTGTAAAGTATTCCCCTCAATAATATTGTTTGTATTTTTATACAAATCAGATTTTACATAATTATCCATAGTGTACGGCATAAGGTCCATCCAATTCGTATATAATTTATTTGATGATTCTATTATACTAGTACATAATAATAATGCATTATGTCTAAGATGTTCAGCATCAAATAATAATTCTTTGGGAGTATCCCCTCGAATACACCTTCCATATTGAATATTTGAATAAATATAAGTTGGACCAATATCAGTAAGCGAAGAAGCTGTAGTAGATGTATCAGAAGTAGATGTAGTAGAGGTACTTTTTTTAGTATAAATTTCATCAAACGATGTGATATTATTTGTTGGAACATCTATATAGGGTAATAGGAAACTACATAACCATCTTAAAGATTGTGAATCATTCTGTATAAATTCATGTAGATACGCATCTTTATTCGAAGTATTATAATTATTTACTAATAAGAATACTTCTACAACTTTTGAAAAATATTTATATAAAAGTTCTTTATGCATTAAATTTAATTTTGGATATTGTTTTAATATTACATTAAATTTTATAATTTGTTCAATGTCAGGAGTTATTAACATTATTATCTTATATATAATATTATAAGATAATAATATTCTTAATAAATTATATATGAATAATTTAAGTATAAAAAGATTTAATAAAAGTGTTCATAATATACAATGTATTGGACCATGTTATCCCCGTAATAAATGGATATTGCATCCAAATACTTTAGAATATATAACTAATACAAAAGACGCATTTTGTCCAATTAATGCAATTGATATCTTAGATCCCGAAACTAAAAAATTTCATTCTAGATTAAATGATGAATGTAAAATTGACAAAAACAATTATGATGAAGCTGCAGTATCTGAAGAAGATTCAATATTAAATTCTGTTCTACCATATCTTGGATTTGATATTAATTTTTTTATAGAACAATTTTATGGCATTTTATCATACGAAGATGGAATTACCTGGATTGAAAAAAATCCATCAGTTCCACTTCTTACAAAAAAAAGAATATTTGAAATAATATTATATCTATATGGAGAAACGATTGATATCATTGATAATCGAACAACATATTTATTTATAGAAATTGTTAAAAATATATATCTTACAAAAATATATTATGAATTATCACCGTTTATATCGATAGATAAAACAAATGTATATATAAAAAAGACATTGCAAACAAAAAATATCGAAATTGATTCTGAAGAAAATATAAAAAATAAAAAAGCATATATAATGGATACATTTATTAATCCTAATGACATTTCTAGATATTTATTAAAGTATTTCAAAAATCGTAAAGAAAAATGGAATTCCATACAAAATCATATAGAAAATTTAGTTAATGATTTAATAATATATATAAAAAATATTATTCAAACTAATACAAAATAAAATAAATTTAATATATAAATAATACAAAATAAATTTAATATATAAATTATAAAAATATATTTTTTCAAAAGTAATTATATAATAATATGTCTCTAACATTAACTCCATTAAATTTAAGTACTTTATCAGATATATCATACCCCGTTGTGCCTACATATACAACTTATACTCCATTAAATCCATTAAGTCCGTCTTATGTATCCAATACAAATCCATTAACAGTTATTACTCCTTTAACTCCTCAATATACTACTTTAGCTATTAGACCTACTATCTATTTTGATTATGATACAGGTTTAAATGATTCATATGTAGTCCAAAAAGACATTACAAAATATTTTTTATTTAAAACACTTGATAAATGGATTTATACTGAATTCCCATCCGTATTTAAATATCTTGTATCGGCAAATAATAAAGTAAGTCTTATTAAAAAACTGGAAGATAGAGAATCTAATGATGTTTCTAAAGATTCTGAATCTGTTTTAGAAGCAAAATCTGCGTATATTGAAGAAAATGTTTTAACTGAAATGGCTATGCGTAATGTTTTATTAAGAATCATGAGAGAAACTGGAATAAAATGGTTCGAACTCCCCTACAAAGAAGACTTAGTAAAAGATGTCATTGAAAAATATCTTAAAAAGAAACTTCATAAATTAGTGACTGGAGAATAAAAAGATTTTTCATATAAAAAATATTTTTCATATAAAAAATATTTTTCATATAAAAATATTTTTCATAAATAACTAATATATATATGGTTAATCATTATACATTAAAATGGATCTTAATAATTGTATTATTAATAATTATCGTTTATATATACGTGTCTTCTACTGAAAAATTTGCGACGTCTTCTACTGAATCCATCCAAAATATATCTTCAATGTATAATAATGATACTTTAACTGCACATAATTTAAATATAACTGGTACAATTACTGTTGGTTCAACGAAAATTGATTCGAGTGGAAATATTACAACACCGAATGTTAAGATTGATTCAGGAGGTAATATTACGACACCAAATGTTAAGATTGATTCAAGTGGTAATATTACAATTGATTCAAGTGGAAATATTATGATTAAGTCGGGGACATCTCAATTAAGATTAGGTAAAAATAATTTTGGAACAAGTATTTCACAGAATACATATGGATTATTTAATGAAACCCTATCGAATGGTGTGGCTACAAGTTTAGCACCGGTTCAAGTTGGACATTATGAATTTGGAAATATGACTTTAGCAGCAGATGCTCCACAGAATTCTAGTTCAACTATTGTTAATACAACTTCAAATTATATAAAATCAGATTCTATAAATTCATCCTTTATAACGAATATAGATGATGGTATTCTTATAGCACGATGGAAATCTGGTAGGGATTGGGCTTCCATCTTATCAAATGGAGGATATGATGGCGATATTACAAATGGTAATACAGCTTATAATAATGCTTCATATATACGCCCAGCTACTCTAACTATTCCATAAAAAATATAAAAAAGATAGAAAGATATAAATTGGATACAAATAGATATAAATATATATAAATATATTTATAACATAACTCCTATTTATAATCAAGATAAAATGTCTATCATACAAGAATATCTCTCTCATCATAAATTATATTCAGAAAAATATGGGTCAAAAACTGTTGTATTAATGCAAGTAGGCTCTTTTTATGAATTATATATGACAATGACAGAAGGTCCAAATTTAAAAGTTATCTCGAATATGCTAAATATTATTTGTACTAAAAAAGATAAAAGTATATTAGAAGTATCTATTAAAAATCCATATATGATTGGATTCCCTTTAGTATCGACTGATAAATTTATTTCATTACTAATACAAAATTCTTATACGGTTGTAACAATTGACCAGGTTACTCCCCCGCCTAACCCCCAGAGAAAATGCACAAATATATTTTCCCCATCAACCTATATTAGTCCAACTCCAAATGTTGAAAATAATTTTGCCATATATTTATATTTTGAATATGAATCTCAAAAAATATCTAAAAATAAATCCCAAGTTGCATCTTTGTTATGCGTTGGGATGAGTGCGATTGATGTAAGTACTGGAACTGTACTAGTTGATGAAGCATTATCTACATCAATTGATACAGAACTTGCATTAGATGCAGCGAGTAAATTTATCGCAAATACATCACCCAGAGAAATATTTCTATGCGTAAATGGTCAGGGAAAGATGTCTGTGGAAATGATTATGGACTATTTACAAATTGACGCGACGAGATGCAAAGTAAAAACGTTTAATAAACTTTGTGAAAAAATTTCGTATCAAGAAGAATTTCTTAAACAAATTTATAAACAATCTTCTACGTCGATGTCAATGATTGAGACATTAGACCTTGAGAATTTAAATTATTCTAGGGTCTCTTTAGTAATGCTTTGTGATATGATAAGAAATTATTCTGAAAAAATAATAGAAAAAATATCCTATCCCAAAGTATCATCTACTAATCTTACTTTGGTATTGGGTAATAATGCTGTATATCAATTAAGTGTGATTGAACAAAACTCTGCAAATTCTTTCTCAACGGTAGAATTCTCTTCTCTGTATGACGTAGTTTGTGCAGAACGAACCCCAATGGGCAAACGTTATCTCCGGCATCTATTACAGAATCCATTTGTATCAGGAGAGAAGATTCAGGAGATATTAAAACAAGTCGATTTGATGATAAAGAATAATTTGTATAAATCATATCAAGAATTATTAGGCTCAATTGCAGATATAGAAAAACTTAAAAGAAAAATGCTGCTTCATACAATTCAACCTTATGAGATGGCAGACTTGATGACATCTTTTGTAAATATTTTAAAGATATCTGCAATTAATCCAGTTTTTTCTCTAGGACAGACGATTCGAGAAGAATTATTGAATTTAAATATTTTCTTATCAAAAACTTTTATTCATGATGAACTGTGTAAGAATTTATTAAATGATATTAAGAGTAATTTTTTTGTTAAAAACTATAACACTTCAATTGATTTAGTTATGGGAAAATTTTCATCGTCTTATGATAAATTATTTGAATTAAAAAATCTTTTTGAATGGATACTTAATCTTAAAACAAAGTCTAAAACTAAGTCTAAGTCTAAGTCTCTGTCTAAATCGAAGTCTCTGTCTAAATCTAAGTCTCTGTCTAAATCGAAGTCTCTGTCTAAGACTAATTCTAATTCTAATTCGAATTCTAATCAAAAAGATATGATATCGATTAATAATACAAAATCTGAAGGTTATTACCTAGTTATATCTAATACGAGATATCAACAAATTAAAACGATTATCAAACAAATATCCTCAACTACAGAAGATTCTGAAGAAGAAAATTCTGAAGAAGAAGTTTCGGAAGAAGAAGTAGTAGTTAAGACTAAACATTCTGATAAAATATCTCAGATAAAGGCGTTTAATTTTGATAAGATTGTTTGTAAAGAATTAAAATCTCAAACAAAAATATTCCTAGCAGATTCAACGGTTAAAAAAGGTCTTTCAGAGACTTCTGAGGATCTTTTAGAAATATATACAGAATTAACTCAAACTGTGTCTAAAGTATATCTTGAAACTCTCACATATATTACAAATAAGTTCGGAGATTTATTTGACAAATTATCATCGTATGTAACAAATATAGATTATATTCAATCTAATGCATCCACCGCAATAAAATATGCATATGTTAAACCAACTATTACGAATGATGCCACATCATATGTCGAGGTTCGAAATCTTAGACATCCTATCGTGGAACGAATTATTGATTATGCATATGTCCCTCATTCTATAACTTTAGGTCGAGAACAGAATGGGATTTTGATATATGGATTAAATGCTTCGGGTAAATCTGTCCTAATGAAAGCAATTGGTCTGAGTGTAATTATGGCTCAATGTGGGATGTATGTTCCTGCGACTCATTTTGAATTCACTCCGTACGATTCGATTTATACAAGGATTACTGGTAATGATAATATTTTCAAAGGGCAAAGTTCCTTTACTCTTGAAATGACCGAACTTAATGCCATCTTAAAACGTTCTACCAATCGTACTTTGGTGATTGGAGATGAAGTATGTAGGGGAACTGAACATATCTCAGGGAATGCAATCGTTGCAAGTACTGTTATTACGTTAGCATCGGTTAAGGCTACTTTTATTTTTGCAACACATCTTCATGAATTAGTCCATCTGGAAAAAATAAAAGCCCTTTCGAATGTTAAGGCATATCATTTAACGGTAGATTTTGACCCTAAATCAGATTCTTTAATTTACGATAGGAGATTAAAGGAAGGCTCTGGAGATAAAGTATATGGAATATTAGTAGCTAAATATATCATTCAGAATCCGGAATTTATGGATCTTGCTCTTAGCATAAAGAATGAATTAAATCAAAATTTTTCGTCGATGATATCTGGGAAGACTTCGAGATATAACTCTAAATTATTCGTATATAAATGCGAATTATGTCAAAAAAATGATGTTCAATCAGAGATATCCTCATTACAGACTCACCATATTAATTTTCAATCTAATTGCGACGAAGAAGGAAGGGTTAAAGGTTCGGAACACATTCAGAAGAACTCTTTAAGTAATCTCATCGTAATCTGCGAAAGTTGCCATCAAAAAGTACATCGTGGGGAAATAGCATTAGAACCATGTGAGATGACATCTAAGGGAAAAAAAATTAAAATTAAAACAAAATAAATATATTTAGTTATTTTATATGAGTACTGGTATTTCAGAAGATTCAGAAGATTATTATAAACGATTATATTTGAAATATAAATCGAAATATTTGAAATTAAGGGGAGGGGGAGTAGAAGAACAATGTCCAATGATGAGTAATGTCGGTATTAATGATCTTGAAGTAGACAACAAATATAGATATTTAGGTCGACGAAAAGATAGGATTAAAACTATTCTTCAATATAAGAGACCTAGTAAAAGACCTAGTAAAAATGGAAATTTTTATATGTTTAAGATTATAAGAAATGAGAATGACCTTGACAAATTAAAACTTGAAAAATTAATATCAATACCAATAACTGATATAGAATTGTTATGTAAATATACAGACGAAAATAATATTTCTCAGTGTAAAACATATGAGAAAAAATCAGATAAAGTTAACAAATGGTGTCAAAGTGAAATAATAAATACAGTTGAAGAATGTAAGAAGTATAATAGACTTAGATCAAGGGTTTGTGACATAATCTTTAACAATATGAAAAATATAAAAAATAAAAAATTAAATAATAATTGGTATATAAATCAAGATGTAAATTCTGAAATTAAAGAATTATTTAATGTTCAAGGAGTAGGTCTAAATTATGGACAATCTTATGTATCAGCATATAAAGAAACAGATAAATATAATATTTTTATTAATTTTATTAAAGATAAAGATATTGATACCAGACAAAAGATTGTTATTTTATATGAAAAATTTAATGATATAATTTCACGAGTTGATAAAATTCCAGCTTGTATATTTTTAGATAATAATTTTCTAACCCTTTATATCTGTAAAAGTACAGAAATAATAGAACTTAATATAAATGATTGCATATTATTTAGTGTAGATTCTAATATATCTAAAACAATTCGTTGTGAAACAAAATATGATACTACTACAAAAGATTTTCGATGTGAAAAATTAGTAAAAGATTTTGGTCCGAATATTTTAAACAGTCTTAGCATAGAACATGAATGTTCGCAAAAAAATAAAATAAAAGCTGGAGAGAAAACACCAATCTCAACAAACTCAACAAACCCAACATATGTTGATATACAACCAACAAACTCAACATATCTTGATATAACCCCAACAAACTCAACAAACCCAACATATGTTGATATACAACCAACAAACTCAACATATCTTGATATAACCCCAACAAACCCAGCAACACACTATTCAATAGATTGGATTGGTAAGATAACTCAGTTTACAACTTTAGAAATAAATTTGAAAATTATTTATAAATATAATAATTCTAGAATGTGTATCAAAAAACCAAATTTTAAAATTTTTTTTACTAATGAGAATTTAATTAATTCAATTCAAAAAATAGATTGTACGACTTAATTCATTTTAAATTGTACGACTTAATTCGTTTTAAATTGTACGACTTAATTCGTTTTAAATTGTACGACTTAATTCATTTTAATTCAAATCACTCACCAACAAGCATTGAATATTCTAATCCATAATAGACACTGTAAAATTTTTGGTCACAAATCAACACATTTTCTTATAGAAAATGTGTGATTTTGAGTATAAATTTAAAGCTAAAAATCCCATAAAATCATATACAATTCCTATAGGGTTGGTTACTGGATTGTATATGATTTTATGAGATTTTTACCATACATAAAAATATCTTTTCACATGGTTCAACATCTTCATCATAATCTACCATCTCATACGATTGAATATCAAGTTCTATATTAATAGACTCTCCAAATTTATAAAGTTCTTTAATATATGTCTTAAATCGTTTATCCTCCATATCAGCCCCACTTATTGAATTTACATATCCATTCGTATCTTGATTTTTTACTTTTATCCACTTATCATCAAATAAAGATGCACAATCATATAAGCGTGAATATATACGCAAGATTTCACCAAGATTTGCTAAATAATTAACTTTTAATAAAGATAATTTAGATTCTAACTTTTTATTTATAAAAAACTTCCTTCGAACAGAATCATCTATATTTGAAGGAAACTTATATAAAAGATTATCATCAAACGAAGTAATAAATTCTGACAACGTTGGGTTATCAGAATGTATTGATTGGTCTGAATCAAAATAATAGGACTTGTATAGAAGATTATAATCTTCTATAATCTTTTTTGTCAAATCATAATTTTTATTTATTTCAATAATTAATTCGTTCATATAAAAAATATTATACTATATTTTTTCAGTAAAAATATAAATAAAAATCGTATTTTTAATATTATTTTACATATTTTATTATGCTTTTTTCTCTTTCTTCAGACTTTTCGTACGTTCTTTTTTAACAATAGATACCGTATTATTTTGTATATCTATATTCGATATAAATTTTAGTACAGATGTCTCTGTGCAATATGATATATTTGCAGAAACAATTTTTTTCTCTGCAATTAATGCCATAATTTGTTTAAGAATATCTTCTTGTTTGGATTTGTCAATTGAGAGAACATTTTCGATATACGTTCTTAGTATATTTTCTTTTTGAAATGTATTTAATCTATAGAATGGTTTTTTTGCAGAGACCGTTTCAATACGTTCTAACATCGTATCAAATTTTTCTAGAGGGGTTGTTGTATTTGAGACATTTTTAAGTTTGTTAATCGCACATTGTAAATGTTGTCGACGTTCTAATAAATCATTATTTGCTGTATTTATATCATATTCCATTTCAAAATGATATAATTTATTTTCAACTATTAAGTCCTGCATCTTAAGAATTATATTATGTACTTATATATATCTTTTTATATAAGATATATAAGATATATATAAGATGAATACATATCAATTTTTTATAACAAATTTTAAACAAATTTTAAACAATTCTTATCAAATTTATATTATATATCCATTATATACGGATAATGAATTTAATCGGTTTAATTGCCCTATGTATAATATTATTTATCGCATATAAATATTATAATATTAAAAAAAAAGCTGTTAGAACTATTTCAGAAGAAGCATTTGGTTTAGACCTATCAGATACAATAAAAGAGGTAGCTCATACCCCAATAAGAGAATTTTGTATTCGAACATATAATTTGGAACGTTATAATTCGCAAACTTATCAAGATTTTTTAGATTTAATAGATGAATTTTTATCAATATATGAATTAAATCTAATATCTTCATCTGTCTCTACTAAAACATATGCATTATTAATAGATCGTCGTGAATTAATTATGAATACTTTTATGAGTTTCCAATTATTAATACCTACTGAATATAATTTAGCAAAAGCAACTCGAGACCTGGAATCGATTCTTAACGTATATATAGATACGGTATCAGATATAAATGCAGAATATATTAATAAGCATGGATATAATACAAATACACTCTTATTAAAATCAAATGCTCTCGCTGTGAATAGATTTACAGAGGATGTTGGAAGTTTTAGTCAATATTAAGATTATTTAAAAAATAATCTTAATCTTAATTTAACCTTCCAATCTTTTTTATTTAAAAATAAAAAATGTTAAAAGTTTTAGTCAATATTAATCTTAATCTTAATCTTAATCTTAATCTTAATCTTAATCTTAATCTTAATCTTAATCTTAATCTTAATTTAACCTTACACTCTCTTTTATTTACACCTTTGGACATTTATAACTGTAAAAATTATCTTATAGTAATGTTATAGTAATTATAATATATAATATATTATTATATATATTATATATTATTATGTTAAAAAATAATTTAATATATATTAAGATATTTGATAATTTATTAGGTTTTTTAGATACAGGAGGAGGTATGACATTTCAATTTAGAAAGCCTGAATTAAATAACAAAATAAATAACAAAATAAAAATAATTTATAGAGAAGACACTGCATTAGATTATTTATCAAAGAAAGTAATTGTTTTTTTTGGAAATGATTATTGGGATAATAAAATTTATCTCTTTGATTATGTACATCAAAATTTTTATTTTATAAATAAAATACCCAAACATTTAACACCGTATACTATGTTTAATAAAAAATTAAATTATGCATTATTTCAAGTACAATTTGAAGGAAAAAATGAAGTATTTTTATTTGATACAGGTGCAGCAACTACAAGAAATAATAAAAATTCTGCGATATCTTTTTTAGATGGAAATGTTTTTGATAAATTACAAGATAAATATAAAGTTATAAAAAAATACGATGATGATAGAAGTCCGTGTATTATTATACCAGAAATTATTATATTTAATACAATTGTTAAAAATGTTAAATTTCTAAGAAGAGAAAAAAATGCTTTTTATAATTTTATGACTAATCAAACAGGAATAAAACATATTGGGGCGATTGGTGGGAATATATTAAAAAAATTTAAAATTATATGTGATTATAAACACAAAGTAATATATGTATAAATCAGCGTTTTTAATGTCTATTAGTTTTTCTTAAAATTTTATTTTAATTATATATTATATAAATATATTATGTCTAATAAAAATGTTAAATATATAATTGCAAAGCGAGAACCAGAAATGATATTTAAACCAGAAAAAATAGAATATTCATATTATCAAATATGTGCGTATCCAAATGATGGATTTTACGAGCTTAGAAAGATTATTTACAATGAAAATTATGAAGCAGTAGATGTTTATGAAAAATTTTATCCAAAAAAGAAAATAGAATCATTCTTAAGAAATACACTTGAACATAAATATAGATTATATCCAACTAACTCTATAAAAACTATTGCATATCCAAATCCAGAACAAATAATTTGTGCAAATTCTAGTCTATTAAACTGAACTAAACTAAACTTTAGGAACTTCTAAGAAAACATATCATTATTCCAAATATAATTAACATTATACCAACAATCATTGGGAATCGTGTGTAAATATTATATGGGAAAGTTACATATCTCTCTGAATTATATGTTTTATTTAAATTATTTTCATCTACTTGGTCTTGATTACTTATAGTATCCTTTACATATGATTTATATTTTTCAAAATCTGTATTAAATTGTTTGAGAAATATTTTTTCGTCTCTCTTATTTTTGTCTATATTTGATTGAAAATTACTATTTGATTCAGAACTAATTGAATTAAAACTATTCGAATCAAAATGTTCTTTTATTTTTGTATCTTCTAATATGAAATCTTCGGACATATATTATAATATTATAATATTATAATATTATAATAAAAATTGATTTCAAATATAAATACTTATAATTATAATTATAATATTAATATATTATAATAGAATGTTATTTATGGTTTGTCCTACTTGTGGTGAATTATTGGGTAATAAAGAACTACTTTATATAAATTTAATGAAATCAGTATGTGAAGAAATGGGGATAGATGACGATATTATGTCTCAGGGAACGGTTGATAAAGACCCAGTGTACATTGCAAAACGACAAAAGATTATTCAAGATTTATGTACGAATATTTGTTGCCGTATGAGGATGATTTCGTATATTGATTTGGTTCAGATTATAAAGTAAGATTAAGAGTAAGATTAATCTTCATCTTTAGAAGATTATAAAAAGTATCAGATTATAAAAATAAGATTAAATTTATTTATTTGTAAAAAAATTAACAATCTCTAAATAAGCTTTCTTATCAGATTGTATAGTAATATTTATTCGTTCTCCTTGAAACAAATTTATAAATCGTAATGTGATGGGTTCTGGTGTATGAAGTAATTCTGGTTTTGTCATAAGATTGTACATAAGAACTTGCAGGATATGTTTAAGATTAATATCTCGAACACATTTTATCTCTACAATCTCGCCATTTGTCGTCTCTAAATCAATTTCTCCTATTAAATCAAATCCAGTAATAAGTTTGTTACGAACCGTATATGATGCAGGATCATTTATAACAAAATTTATGATCTTATCAAAAAGTTCATCAAATTTTGTTTTAATATACAATAATTTTTTGCCTTTACTCTTAATATGATAATAGTGTTGGGATTCGATTGCAGATAATATTACTTGCAGATTAAATATATATTCTTTTAATAAAGATGGTTCTTCACATGTTAAATATTTTTCATATACTTCTTTAATCCATTCTTTATTTTGACTGATATATAATTCATAATAATTATTATTAATTATTATATGTTCATTAAATCTGATATTCCTATCAAAATATGTATCAACGTATGCAGTTATTTCAGTTGGGATTAAATCTTTTGTATCTTCGTACGATGACCAATCATATTTTAAGAAATATTTTTTATACCAATCTTCAACATTTTTTTTAACATTTTTTACAACTTTCTTATAACTTAAAATATTTTCTATCTCAGAAAAAGTCCTCTTCGCTAAGTTTTTCTTAATCGCATATACGGAGTGAAATAATTCTTCTGTCATTTTACCTAAAAATGTATTTGATTCAGCATCACCAATTGTATACGTATATAGTTTTTCAACGGTCTTTGCAATATTTTTAAAATCAATATGGGAACAGATTTTATCAAGGTCTTCTGGCAATAACATATCAAGTATTTTTGTTATACGTCTTTCAATTTCCGTGGGAAAATCTTTTAACATAGTTTGTTCGACGGTTTTATAGGTTATCTTTTTTAGATTATTGTCAACTTTTTCAAATAATTTTTTAGGGATAACCTTAAACCAGTTATTTAATTCAAAGGTTATTTTTGATGTTCGATAATCAACGTTATAAGTTGCAAAAATTGATAAGTGTTTAATTGCTCTAGAACATGCGACGTATAATAAATATCGTTCATTAAGATGGGATTCTTCATTGAATGTGACCTTATTTATCAGGGACATATTCGCATCAAAAATAATTACATAATTCCATTCTAAACCTTTTGACCCGGTATATGTTAACAGGTTAAGATGATTTTTTTTGGGTTTGTACGGGATTCTATCAAATGTTTCCTCAGATGTTTCTTCATAGAATTGTAAAAATTTAATAGAATTTTTATACAAGATATTTGTTAATAGGCATAACCCATTTGACCTATTATATGCTTTCATCCTACCACGAGTTGGACATAATAAAGCTATTTCTGATAAATCTGTATGAGATGATTTAGCCATCGTTAAGAGTTTCATCAATTCTCTCTCTGTATCTTTTTCATTTTGTACAAAATGGAATGATGGTTTTATCCCTGACTCTTCTCTGTGAGCAGTTATCTTAATATCTTGATAGGGTCGTAGATGCGATGAGAATTCAACAATTGAAGAATCCGATCTGAAATTTGTTGTCAGATAAAATGTTTTTACACTAAAATTTTCATTTAGATTCATTAAATAAGATTCACTTGCATTACGAAATTGAAATATTGTCTGATTTGGATCCCCAATTAAATTTAATCTTATCCCAAGTTTCAGATTAAGTTGAATTAATATTTCATATTGAATCAGATTAAGATCTTGAGCTTCATCAATAAAAATTATCTTAATCTGATTTAATAGTAAGTTCTTTTTTAAAAGAACTGTTGGAGTTTCTTTTAAATATTGCATAAAATTATAACTAAGCATCGATATATCTATATTTAATTTAGATTGAGAATTTGCTTTAGCATTCGATTCAAGAATTAATTTAGCATACGCATCAATTGTTCGAACATTTTCTAATAAAATAATTCCATCCGGATCATCTCCACTTAATCTCCTTGTAAAATCATTTTGAGTAAAATGACTAAATGTTAAAATTAATACCGATGATTGAGAATAAACCTCTTTTTGAATAAGATATTTGCATTTTTCAATAATACATCGAGTTTTACCTGACCCAGCACATGCAATCAATCGAGTATTTTTCTTACCGATATATTCAATGTACGCTGATTGTTCTAAGGTATAGGTCATTTTAAGATAATCTTATACGGTTATCTTAATATATTTATAAATAAATATTTTTTAATCAATTTTTACCACTAAAAAACCCATAAAAATATATACAATTTCTATAGAATTTGTGATGATTTATTATGGGATTTTTTACCGATTTATTTTAGTAAGTTTATAATTCATACTTTTAAATTTAGATAATAAATATTGGATTGCATTATAACTATTATTAAAAATATTTGTACTTGAACATGTATATAGGTCTAATGATATAAATTTCTTTTCAGGCCATGTATGAAAAGAAAGATGACTTTCTGCTAATAAATAAATACCTGTTACACCTTGAGGTGAAAATTTATGTATACGTGAATGAATCAGGGTCATTTCTGCAAGTTTTATAGCTTTCTTATTAATCGTATCTAATTGAACTGAATTATTTAATAGTAATGGACTAACATCATAGATATCCAACATATAATGTATTCCTGATAATTCAATTGTTTTATTTATATTTTTACTTTTTTTTATTTTTTTAATTTTATTTAGAATAACTTGAGGTTGAGAAAATGCACTTAAATGAATATTTTTATTATAATAACTTAATGATAAATTTTTTTTACGAAATATTTCAAAATCAATAACAAAATTTAATGGATCAATAGAATCTGATAGTAATCCGAATGAATAAAATCCTCCACTATATGTAGGAACATAGGTATTATATAAACCAATATAGTTAAAAAGATCATACATAAATTTTAATGATGATACAATATATTCTTCATTCCAAAAAATATTATCAGCATTAAAAGATATCATAAAACGAGGTTTAACAATCATTTTCAATTTCTTATAAAAATCTTGTGTTATTAATGATTCTGCACGATTAAAATCAGTAGAATCAATTAGAATTAAATCAAATTTATCTCCAGAATATGTTTTAATATATTCAAAACCATCCATAATAATTAGTTTTGTTCTAGGATTATTAAACGCCCCGTCTGATATTTTAGGCATATATTTTTTTGATGCATTTATAACTTCAATATCAATATCAACCATTACTACTTCTAATACATTTGGATGTTTAAGTACTTCTCTTAAAGTCCCTCCATCCCCTCCACCAATAATCAATACTCTAATTTTTCGCATATTAAAATAATTTATTGGAACATGAACTAACATTTCATGATAATTTTTCTCATCGTGCTCTGTTAATTGAATATCATTATCAATTATCATCATTAATCCAAAATTTTGTGTTTCTTTTATTTCAATTATTTGATATTTACTTTTAATTTTAAATAAATTTTTTTTAATCTTATATGATACATCATAAAAATCGTTATTTTTATCAATATATCTATTCTTTTTTTTTAACCGACTATATTTACTTTTATATTTGATATATTTATCATATTTATCATATTTGTCATATTTGTCATATTTGTCATAATTATCATAATCCATCGTAATATAATATAATAATATAATATAAATAATTCTATTTAGATTTTAGTATTTTACATCTTTTTTCAAATTCAATTAACAAAAAATATTTTTATTATTGGTATAACAAATTTAAAGAATATATTATATATATATATTTATAGATATGTATAAAATTATATTTAACCATGTAAAGAAAATTATACCAAAAATATCAGAAACATAAATTATAGCATTAAAATCTGGTGGGACAGGCATAGATAGATACATATTTCAGGGAAAGATGAATTATAAAAATCTATTTTTACCAATAAAAAAAAATATTTTATCTAAAAAGACAGAAGATGATTTATATTCTCTATTGAAAATAACTGGTGAAAATAATATTTATCCAAGTAAGGAATATAAAATATTATACGCAGATATTATCAATGTTGGCGAATATAAATTATAGTCAAAATCATCATTTATGACCACAAATTTTCCGATTCTTTAAAGGGTCTGGATTTGCATCAGAATCCATAGATATGGGTAGTAATTCTAGAATTACCCCCACCCCATGTACGCAACCCGATCTAAATACAAAGATCTGATACGGCTCAATAATTTCAGGATGCATCTTAAATTTAAATCCAACATATGCATATTCCCTAGTCGAAATATAATCACGTTCATTGTTTTCAGTAGGATCAATTGTCATTCTTGCAGATTGACGAATATTTCCAATTTGCAACATTGGAGCATAATTTGTTTTCAATGTTGCAGAATGATTAAAAATAGTAATAGCTGCTTTAAATCTATAACATAAATTTGTTGTGATAATAGATTTATTTTGTAATATAATCATACCCTTCCTAATAAATTCTTTTGTTAAGAAAGTTTTATCAGGGGAAGTTAAGGCTAATGTCCCCCTATGATGATCTTCTAAAGTTGTAATTTTTTGCTTGGCATAATTATGCAGGGATCTTATTCTGACTTCTTTAAATTCTTTATTAAATGGACCAATATAAACGGTATCTCCGATTGATAAAATATTACCTCTATGAATACCTGTTACAACTAAACCAATACCAGGGGGATTATATAGACCATCAATATAGAATGCATCCATCATTGGTTGAGAATATTTACAAAATATTTTTTTATCCATATGATGTATAAAATTTTTAATTATACGGTTTGTACAAGAATCTAAGACAGAATCTAATACAGATTCCGAAGGGTGTTCCGAAGGGTGTTCCGAAGGCATCAAACTTTGATTAAAATTTTCCCAAATCTTCCGAGGTTTCAATATATTAACAAACTTTTTAACAAAATCAACATAATAACCAGTTTTATTGGAGATAGTAATTACTGGAACAATTGCTTGTTTATTAGCAATTGTTAATCCAAATGTTGAACTTAATAGGTTTAATCTCGATACTTGATATGAATCTGTGTGATGTACGTCATTATAATAAGAGTTAATAAATTCAGCTGGTATTTTTAATTGAGTCTGACAATACTTTTCAATCGATTTTAAAGTCTGATTGTAATGCCCCTCCGGTGTGATATCTGGACGCGTTACAAGGATAATAATTGGAATATTTGATGATAATAATATCGTAAAATGTTGTCGAGACATCGGTAAGATACCTCGATTTGCACTAATTACCATAATTGCATAATCGGGATAATGACCAGTTATTCCATAAGCGGTCGTTTTGAAATATTTTTCATGCCCACATAAATCAATCAAAGTAATCGCTCTATTATTTTCTTCTGAAATAAACATTTTAGAAGAAATATCCGAAGTTTTACCCGATGCTTGTTCATGAGGATGTTTTGCAACAGAAGTTCGAGCAGATCCATTTCCATTGTCTAGGATATTATCTGTCATAACCCCTACAAATGTAGATTTACCAGAATCAACTGAACCGGCAATGGCAATACCTATATCAGTGATATATGCCATTTTTAAATATATTATTATTTTATTATAAGATTTAGATTATAATCTTATAATATTCAATTTTTCTTATTTTCTTAGTAAAATGTTAACAAATTATAGTTATTAGTTATAATATAGTTAACTAATAATGATTTATCCGAATCTGTCATAACATTTCCATTTAATACTTGAATTAATCTATATAATAAATTCTGATAAGCTAATCGATTATATCTATTATATCTAATAAATTGATTTAAAAGTTCTTTCATAAAGTTTAATAATTTATTGCTTTGATAAGATTTAGGATAACATGTTGAATTATTATTCTCATATGAACAATTATCATTTCGATTACACTCATTCTCTTGTAATGAATATTGTTTACAATAATCAAATATATCTGTATTTGAGTTAAATTGATATAAAGTATTTGTTCGGATTGGTAAGGGAGATACGATTGGTAAGATTGGTAAGATTGGTAAGATTGGTTGGGGTGTTACGATTGGTAAGGGAGATACAATTGGTGTTGGTATGTATGAGGGACTTGTATTGATAAATATACGTTCACTTGGTAAATTATACATATCACTTTGTCTTTGTCTTTGTCTTTGTCTTTCTATGCGTCTTTCTCGGCGTCTTTCCCGACGTCTTTCCCTACGTCTTGCTTTTTTTTCTTCTTTATTTAATCCTCGGTTTCGCATTTTTTCCAATGATGTCCCATTTTGTAAATAAAACATATATTTTGATAAATATACTTGAGATTTTGGATTTAATTGTAATTTTTCAGTATATTTATTTATTTTATGAGTATTTGTAAGAATATTTTGTTCTAAATTCATATATTATAGATAATTAAAATATTTTTTATTAAATAGATAATTAAAATATTTTTTATTAAATAGATAATTAAAATATTTTTTATTAAATAGATAATTAAAATATTTTTTATTAAATAGATAATTAAAATATTTTTTATTAAATATATAATTAAAATATTTTTT
>Ga0114966_10001644_pt1 | contig 20447 bp, 12 predicted proteins | sample M_130207_XF_Meta_FD_87029 | JGI IMG/M metagenome (GOLD analysis project Ga0114966, IMG submission 87029) | Freshwater microbial communities from Lake Montjoie, Canada to study carbon cycling - M_130207_XF_MetaG | ecosystem: Environmental > Aquatic > Freshwater > Lake | place: Lake Montjoie... | reverse complement strand
CGTTCACTAACCTCGGGCCAAACCCGACGGCGATTAACCGCTTCCGTGACGCCACTTTTTTTCTCGATCAGCGCGTGGGCGAGGCGCTTAATTTTCAGCTCTCGGGCAACGTGAATCGGCTCTTTAGTTATGGGCTGATTGATTACTATACGAATCAAGGGTATCCGAACACGTTCGTCGACGTGAACCGCCTTCTGCCGGATGGTGCGGCTAATCCGAATTTCCTGCAGCCTTACAATGAGTTTAGCCGGCCGGAGCGGCAGAAAGTCGAGACGACAAATCGCGCGCTCCGTTTCGCCGCGGCGTTTTTGAAAGCTACGCGGTGGGTCGATGTGCGAGCCAACGTGATCGGAGCCGTGGAGGCGCAAGATATCTCCAAGGCGCGGGAATATTATATGATTCCTTTTGACGCCGATCCGCGGGCTTGGGGGCTGGTCAATTCCACTCGGACGCAGACCCTGCGGTATCGCTATTATTGGAACCAGACCGAGCGGGAGCTGCGGGAAATGAAGGAAGTCAGTTTGGTTGATCCGGTCGCGGGTACCGCCAAGACCTTTAATCCTCTTTGGGTGCTTGGCGCTGATCGCAATGACGCGACGATCTTGAGCAATGCCACCACCAAGTATTTTCAAGCCTCCGGTACACTCGCTTTTTTCAAGAAACGGTTGATCCTGCTCGGAGCGTTTCGCGCAGATCAAGTAGATCGGAGCCAGCGTTTATTTCTTCGCCCGATGGATCACCCCGCCAGCTACGGTGCGTTGACCCGCGATCATTTCATTTACCGACCGAACGCCCCGGCGAACTATTTTACGCTGGCGTATGTCCCGAAAGATGTGGCCGGTCGGGCGACGGGGCCTGCGCAACTGGCACCCGCGACCCGCCCGCGCGACACGACGACGGGAGTTGCCTTGCCCCAGTACGCGAACGATCGCTTTCAAGATGATTTTAATCCACCGCCCACCCAGACCAAAAAACCGACCAAGTCGATGGGGGGGATTTTCAACGTTGGTCGTGGCCTTTCGCTTTGGGCCAATTTTGCGCAGACGTTTAACCCGACTGATTTTACGAAAACCACGATCGACTACGGCACGCCCCCGCCCTCGGTTTCGGAAGGCAAAGACTACGGTGTCCGCGTTTCTTTCGGTCCGAGACTTTACCTGACGGTGAGCCGCTATGAATCGAACGAAAATGACGCCTCGATCACCCAGCCCTCGGGGTTCAGTAACCTGCAGACAATCATCAATACCAATGTGCTTGGTGATTTGAGCTCCGATGGACGCAATCGGCAAGGGCTCGGGGATGTGCCGATTGGCTGGAATGACACGCTCGACCGAAAGAGCCGCGGCTACGAATTAGAGGCGGTGGCGAATCTCAGCGCGAACTGGCGGCTCACGCTCAATTACGGGCTTGCGCACGCGGCGCAGACGGACACCTACCGGCAGACGCGAGCTTGGGTCGACGCCCAAGATTCGGTGCTCAAAAAGATTCTGAACGATGCGGGGATGGTGGTTGGAGCGGATAACGTCGCTCGGACGGATCCAGCGCGGCCAAACACCTTTGCTGATGCGGCCAATGCGCTCAACGCGTGGAACAGCTTGCAGGCGAGTCGGGCAAATTGGGTCAGCGGCACGCAGCTGCTTAATCGCCTGACGCGCTACACCGCGAATGCGTACTCGGATTATCGTTTTAGTGACGGGAAATTGCGCGGCCTGCGGATCGGCTACGGGATGCAATTCCGCGGTCCCCAGGTAATCGGTTATCGCGGGGCTGATACTATCGTAAATCCGTCCGCGCCCACGTCGGCGATTGATGATCCGAAGGTCGATGCGTATACGGTCGTTTGGCAGAAGGCCTACTTTCTAGGGACGTCAACGCTAGGTTACCCCGTGAAGCTCTTCAATCGGCATCGCGTCGATTTTAATTTATCCGTCACCAACCTGTTTAATTACGATCGTCCTCTCTATAACACGATTGGTTTGCGGGCGAGGGAAGGGGACCTGGCTTCGCCGGCGCGCGTCAGTTACGCGCGGGCGTTTAGTTATACGACACCGCGAAGCTTCCGTTTATCTTCGACCTACAGTTTCTGAGCTCGGCGCGAGGGCGGTTCGGTCTCCTTGGGCCTCGGCAAGAACTGGCGAGAAAGCTCCAGCGCATGGGGCGCATGGGGCCCGCTTTGTAGAGACGTGATCGGCGTCTGCTCGCGTGGGGCACCGGGTCGCGGTGGGTTGATGGGTGCCGGGGCCCGCGCAGTTTTGGCGTAGCTTCGTGGAGGTTTGCCTGCTGAAAATGAGGTGACGGTTTCAATTTCCCTATGAAATATTCCACGGGTCTGGTGTTGAGCTCACGGCTTTGTTTTCAAGTCAGCGCACTTCTGCTGCCTTTAGTTAATGGAGCGGTGGGGCTGGTGGGAGCGGAATCTGGCGGTGGGGGCTATCAAGCGACGGGGATCAAAATCACGGAGCCGACGGCGAGCACGGTGACAATCTGGACGCGGGTTACGCGAGATGCTGAACGAGCGGGTGACGATCGGCCGCTGCCGATCACGCGTCTTTTTGATCGCGCGACCGGCGCGGAAGTTAAGCTCCGGGACAACGCGTCGTTCCCGACCGTTCGGCCTGAGATCACTTTCCCGGTGGGAACAGATTTCGGTTCTATTCGTGGGGCCGCGATCGGTGCGCCAGGGCAGACGCGAGTGCGCTATCGAGACTCGCGTGGCGGAGCGTGGCGGGAAACGGCTTGGCGAGACGTGGATGCTTCGCGTGATTTTACGGCGGTTTTTTCGCTGGTGGATTTACCGGCGGCGGCGCGCCTGGTGGTGGCGGTGGACTCGCGCCCGCGCGAGGGGGCGGCGACGACGGCCACGGTTTTGGGTGGCTTGGTCACGGCCCCATTGGGCCGGGCGAACGTGGCGGCTAAATTTTGTGTGATGAGCTGTCAGCAATATGAAGACCGGGATTTGGCGACGGGTTTTGCCATTTATCCCGCGATGCAGAGTGTGGGCCCGGATTTTTTTGTGAACACGGGCGACGTGCTTTATTATGATCATGGTCCTGTGATCGCGGTGACGGCGGAGCTGGCGCGTTACCATTGGGCGCGCATGTTTAGTTATCCGACGTTGCGAGAATTTCACTCCCGAGTAGGTAGTTTTTTCATGAAGGATGATCACGATGTTCTCTCGGATGATTCGCATCCGGGCGGTTTGAGTGGTGACTTCACGTTTGCGGATGGCTTGCGGATTTTTCGCGAGCAGACCGCACCTTCCGAACCTCCTTATCGGGTGATCCGGTGGGGCCGGCATCTGGAAGTGTGGTTGCTGGAAGGGCGCGATTTTCGCAGCACGCGTGAGCAGGATCGTACCCAAGTGCCTACGATCCTCGGGGCGACGCAGATCGCCTGGCTGGAAAAAACGCTGGCGGCATCCGACGCCACCTATCGGGTCGTGATAACGCCGACGCCGATGGTGGGACCGGATCGGTTGAACAAAGACGATAATTATGCCAACCAAGGCTATGTAATCGAGGGCACGCGGATCCGGTCAATTTTGAGTCGGTACGCGAACCTCACAGTGATCACGGGCGACCGACATTGGCAGTATGTTTCGCGTGATGTCGTCACTGGGATTGAAGAGTGGAGTGTCGGCGCCGCGAGTGATGCCCACGCCGGCGGCTGGAGCGAGACGCAACCGCGGCCGGAACATCGTTTTTTGAGAACTAAGTACGGTGGGTTTCTTTCGGGTGAGGTGACGGTGACCGCGGGGGTGCCGGCGCTGACTTTTCGTCTCCACGCGGTCGATGGCGCGGTGGTCTTTGCCTCGACCAAGGCGGCGGCAAAGTAATGGAACGACGTCGCCTCGCGCGAGCAGCCGCTTGGGGGCGGGTTTGGGCGGAGCAGTCGCGGCGGGCTCCGGGCGCCGATGGAATGGCGGGGCGCGATCGCCAGCTGCCTAGGAAAATATGCTCACACCGCGGCGGGCTCCGGGCGCCGATGGAGTGGCGGGGCGGTAGCAGGCCGCTTCGACAATTCAGGGAAGCTCAGGCCTGTGGGCTCGGGGTGGGCGCCGAGACCGCGGCGACGGGTGGGTGAGCCAGGCGTGTGGATCGAGTAGAAGCGAGGGCCGCCCGCAGAGAGGCTGGGCGCGCGACGACTTCGCGACGATTAATCGGAAGCGCGCGCGAGCTGGCGTTGCGAACCGAGCCCGTCGATTCCCAGCTCGATGATGTCTCCCGGTTTCAGATAAAGGGGTGGCTTCTGGCCGAGGCCGACTCCGGCGGGGGTACCGGTCGAGATGACGTCACCGGGGAGTAACGTCATGAACTGGCTGAGATAGCTGATGATAAAGTTAACGTTGAAAATCAGGTTGCAGGTATTGCCGTCCTGAAAGCGACGACCGTTGACGGTGAGCCAGAGCCGAAGGCTATGGGGATCGGAGATTTCCTCAGGGGTGGCGAGCCACGGGCCCAGGGGAGCGAAGGTGTCGCAGCTCTTGCCCTTGACCCATTGGCCGCCGCGCTCGAGCTGCCACGCGCGCTCGCTGTAATCGTTATGCAGCAGGTAGCCGGCGATGGCGGCAGGTGCGTCCGCTTCTTTGATATGGCGGGTGGTGCGCCCGATGACGACGGCAAGCTCCACCTCCCAGTCCGTTTTGATGGAATGGCGCGGAATGACGAGATCATCGTTGGGGCCGCAGAGTGCGGTGGTGGCTTTAAAGAAGACGACGGGCTCAGCGGGTGGGGTCATGCCGGATTCAGCCGCATGATCGCGATAGTTGAGGCCGATGGAGATGGTCTTACTGGGTCGGGCGATCGGTGAACCGTAGCGGGCACCCGCCGGCACCACGATGGCAGCGCGGGTGTGGTTTTCGGCGATCCAAGTCTTGAGGTGCGCGAGGCCATCTGATGAAAAGAACGCCTCGTTGAAATCGGGGAATGCGGCTGACGTGTCAATCTGGCGGCCATCGGGCAAGATGACGCCGGTTTTTTCGAGACCGTCTGGACCGAAGCGAATGAGTTTCATAGGGTGGAGATGGTGACGTTGGCTTAAAATCGTTCAGGTAATCAAGCGTGATGGTAGCGACGGATGGTAAGGCTGGCTGGCGGCAGAGGGTGGCAGCCGCGGCTGCATCCGTGGTGAAAGGTATCCGCTCGGGGCGCGCCGGCCAAGAGCATGGCGGCGAACGGGGTGGACGGTTGACACGAAGGTGGGGAAAGCTCTCGGATCAGATTTTTAATATGGGTTTAATTAAACGGCTGTGGTTGTACGGAGCCTGGGGAGCGATGATCGGGCTCGGGCGCGTCTGGGCGGTGAGCTCCGAGTGGAAAGACCTGAAGGGAGCGAGTTTTCGAGGCGAGCCGGTCGAGGAGTTGGGATCATGGCTCATGTTTCGGACGGGGGCGGTCTCCAGTAAATTTGTGTCAATGCGGACGTTCTCGGAGAAGGACTGTGTGCGCTTTCATCAAGCGATTGCGAGCCGGCCAGCGCGGGCGGCGCGATGGAGTGAAGGGAGGGGGCAGGCCGCGGGAGAATTGGTGGGCCGGTTGGAAATAGCGGAGCGCGGTCAGCTGATGCCTTTTGATTTTTCCACCCAGCCGGAGCCGGAGCTCTTGCTCGTTTTATATGGCGGGCGGCGCAACCCCGACGCGGCCTCGCCTTATTTTTTGCTGGATAACCTCGCGCCCTTTATTAACCGGGTGCAGCACGTTTATCCAGGGAGGGTGGCCGCGGTAGTTTGGGCGGGGCGGCAGACGCATTTGAACGTCAAAGGTCTGCCGGGCGCGCGGACCTGGCTGGTGGTCAAATCGGAAAAACAGTCCGAGATAAAAACGGTGTCTCGCTTTGTGCCCGGGGAAGGCTTCGTCATGGTGCTGATGACGAGGGAGGGAATTCCCCTGATCGGTGGGCCTGTTAATAATGTGGGGGAGGTGGTAAATTTTGTCGACGGCGCGAGTGATATTTTGTGGCAACTCAATCCGGCTAATCCGAGCGGAGCGCGCGATCGGTTACATTATTTGAGGGCGGTCCGGCCGGTTGAGTTTGCCGCAGGCCAAGCGGATCCTCTTCTGCTAATCGATCCGCTGCGGGTCGAGGCGCTGCGTCAGCGGGGCGTAAAGCAAGTGGACGCGGCGTTTGACGTGCGGGCGGATGGGAAGGTGGAGCAGGTGTTCCTGCTGCCAAGTTCAGTCGTGCCACCCGCTTTGGTGGCACCGCTGACGGAGGCCCTGCGCGTTAACACGATTTTTGCGCCCGCGATTCTGCGTGGGCAGGCGGTGGCGGGCACCTATCGCTACGGACTTAGCGTGGGCTTGGACGATGCGAAGCTCGCCGCAGATGCGGCTTGGGTAAATGGAGAAGCCCGCGTGGAAATTCCGCTCAAAAGTTGGCTGGTCCTCAAACCAATCAAGGTGCCCGAACAGGTCTTTTCCCTGATCGATCGAATCGGTCCAGATGGTACGGTCATGCTATCGGCGGTGACGGCGGGGACCGGTAGCAAGGTCTCGGTCGCATCCCAGATGAATGCGTTCAATAGCGATTGGTTTACGGATCGTGGCGCCGGGAGCGTGCAACCGAGCGTTGGGGAGAAGCAGGCGGTCGACGGCGAAACGTTTATTTGGAAGAAAGTGACGCCGGATCACGGGGTCGTGGATTTTCTGGGTGGCGCGGGTTCTGGCAGTCACGATTATTGTATTGGGTATGCTTGGACGGAATTTGAATCACCGAATGACTTAGCGGCCTGGATGGGTATCGGCAGTGACGATGGGCTGCGCATTTGGGTGAATGGGGAGCAAGTGAATGATCGGTGGATCGCTCGCACGAGCCGGTTGGATGACGATGTCGTGCCGCTTCGGCTGAAGAAAGGGAAGAATCAGATCCTGATAAAAATTCAAAATGTGAAGGGTCTGTGGAGTTTTACGTGTCGGCTGCGGGTCCGCGGCACCTGAGGTAAAAAAGGGAAAAGCGATCGAGGCTGGCGGATTTCCCCGATGGCTCGTGGCGTGCTGCGACGCCCGATGCGATGGGGGTCGCGCGGGTTGCTGGCGTCGAGGGCATATACTTTCAACTCTGGATTGCTTAACGGTGGGCGGCCCGTTTGAAATTGGCAGCTGCTGGGTGGCTAGCCCGGTGGTTTACTGATCGTCGACACCAACTTTGTAATCCTCATTTCCCGATGGCTCTACCCGGAAGCGTTAAACAACAGAACACCTATGATGCCATTGTGATTGGCTCCGGCATCAGTGGTGGCTGGGCGGCGAAAGAGTTGACGGAGAAAGGGCTCAAGACCCTCGTGCTCGAGCGCGGGCGCGACGTGAAGCACGGTGATTATCCCACCGCGATGATGGAAAGTTGGGAGTTCGCCGGACGAACGAAGATCACGGATGAGGCCACGGCCCAACAGGCGAAGCAGAACCGGACCGGTTACACCACGCACCCGGCGGCGGCACACTGGTTTGTGAACGACGTGGAGAACCCGTACTCCGAGGAAAAACGTTTCGATTGGATGCGCGGCTATCACGTGGGCGGGCGCTCCCTGCTGTGGGGGCGCCAGTCGTATCGGTTGAGTGATCTCGATTTCGAAGCGAACGCCAAGGAAGGGATCGCGGTGGACTGGCCGGTTCGTTATCATGAAATGGCGCCTTGGTATGATTATGCGGAGCGCTTTGCCGGCATCAGTGGCCAGAAGGAGAATTTACCGCAACTGCCGGACGGCCAGTTTTTGCCACCGATGGAGATGAATTGTTTGGAGAAGCAATTGCGCAAGAGGATTGCCGATCGTTTTTCGGGTCGGGTGATGACGATTGGCCGAGCGGCCAATCTGACTCAGCCGCACCAAGGGCGCGGCAGTTGCCAGTATCGCAACCGGTGCATTCGCGGGTGTCCGTATGGCGCGTACTTTAGCAGTAATGCGGCGACGCTGCCCGCGGCGGCGGCGACGGGTAATCTGACACTGCGCCCTTTTTCGATCGTCAATCAGTTGATCTATGATCGCGACCGCAAGCGCGCGACCGGCGTGCGCGTCATCGATGCGGAGACGCACGAAGTGATCGAGTTTCACGCGAAGATTATTTTCTCATGCGCCTCCGCGGTCGCCTCGACTTTTATTCTGCTCAATTCGATTTCGGATCGATTTCCCCAGGGTTTTGGCAATGATAGTGGGGAACTGGGGCGCAACCTGATGGACCATCATTTCAAGGTTGGTGCGACGGGAATGTCGGAAGAGTTTGGTGATCGTTATTACCGCGGCAACCGACCGAATGGGATTTATATTCCGCGGTTTCGTAATGTCAGCAAAGAGAGCACGCGAAAGGACTATGTCCGTGGCTTTGGGTACCAAGGAAGCGCGAGCCGGGTGGATTGGACGCGCGGGATCAAAGAGCTGAACTACTTCGGGTCGCGGTTGAAGGCGGATCTGATTGCGCCGGGCCCGTGGCGCTTCGGCATCGGGGCGTGGGGCGAGTGCCTGCCGTATCACGATAATCGCTTGTACCTGAATCAAGCGCTTCGTGATAAGTGGGGTCAACCGACGGTGACCTTTAGCTGCGATTGGCGGGAGAATGAGTGGGCGATGCGGAAAGATATGAAGGCATCGGCGGTGGAGATGTTGGAGGCATCGGGGCTGAAAGACGTCACGCCGTTTGATGATGTGAGCGCGCCGGGACTGTGCATCCATGAAATGGGTACGGCGCGGATGGGCCGGGATCCGAAGACCTCCGTGCTTAATGAGTGGAATCAAGTGCACGCGGTGCCCAACGTCTTTGTGACGGATGGAGCCTGCATGACCTCCTCGGCGTGCGTGAATCCTTCGCTGACCTACATGGCGCTGACGGCGAGAGCGTGTGACCATGCCGTGAGCGAATTGAAAAAACATAATCTTTGAGCGGAAAATATTATCCATGAAACCATTTAATGAGGGTGAACGTGCGGGTGGGCTGACGCGGCGTGAGGCGATTGAACGGGTGGGGTTGCTCTTAGGCGTGGCGATTTCGCCGTCGATTTTAGCAGGCGCGTTACAGGCGCAACCCGGGCTGGCGAGGGCGGTGGAGGCGAAACCGGAGTTTCTTTCCGCCCCGCAATTTGCGGCGGTGAGTGCGATGGCCGAGCGCATCTTGCCCCGGAGCGAGACGCCTGGCGCGATCGACGTGGGCGTGCCCGCGTTCATCGACCTGATGTTTGGAAAGTTTATGACCGGGGCTGAGCGCCAAATCTTCATCGCGGGGATCGTGGAGGTTGAGGCGAAGGCGCGCGCGCGCGCGTCGGTTGATTTCGCGCGGATGACGCCCGCCGCGCAGGATGCGTTGCTCAAGGAAGTGGCGACGCTCTCCCAGAACCGGGAGAAAACCTTTTTTCACCAGCTGAAAGAACTGACGTTACTCGGTTATTTTACATCTGAAACGGTCGGAAAAAATTTCTTGCATTACGATCCCATCCCCGGTCGTTTCGACGCCTGCATCCCGCTGGAAACCGTCGGGAATCGGGCGTGGACGCGTTGAGGCGGGGATCGGCGGCGCGCGGGATGAGCCTGAAATAATCGTGGGCACAGGCTTGACGAGAGGGCCGAATGTCCGACCGATGAAAGGATGGCGACGCCGACCGACGAGAATTTTAACGATTACAAGAGAGCTGAACAAAAGGCGCTCGAGCTTTTGGCTGCGATGAAGGCGGCGACGCCCAAGAAAGTGGATATTGAATTAGCGTTGCTGGTGGCGATTTTCGAACTGCATAAAGGGACCGTTGGGGCGGAGACGATCGGTGCGATTATCCAAGGTCATTTGAAACAACTTCTGCCGCATTACGCGGGCAAGTCAGTGGCCTCCTTGCGATGACGGTTCCGCTGGCGACGGTTTCACCTCACGTGGTTGGGCAACGGTGCATGAGCGAACGGGAGCCCGAGCTGGGGCTCGGGCTGGTGGCGAGGATCGACGCGGTCGCGCGGCGGATCGGGGTGGATTTTCCAGCGACGGGTGAGAAACGGTTGTACGCGCTGGGGACGCCCGTGTTGAAACGGGTGGGCTTCCGAGTGGGTGAGGTGGTGAAGCCGCGGACGGGGCCAGCCCTGACGATTGAAGTGGCGGAGGAAGTGGGCGGGCTTTGGCTTTATTCTGGGCAAGGGCGGCGCTTGCCGGAAAGTGAGGTTTCGGATGTCACGAGTGTGAGCCTGCCGCATGAGCGCTTGATGGCGGGGCAGGTGGATCCCGGCGAAGTTTTTGAGTTGCGGTATCGGGCATTAGAAAAGCAGGCGAGTTTTCGTTCGTCGCCGCTGCGCGGATTTCTGGGTGGGCGTCTCGAGCTCATTCCTCACCAGTTTTATATTTTGCAGGAAGTGGCGGCGCGCCGCATCCCTCGCGTGTTGTTGGCTGACGAGGTCGGCCTGGGGAAAACCATCGAAGCGTGTTTGATTTTGCAGCGCTTGCTCGCGGTGGGGCAGGCGCGGCGAGTTCTGATCGTGGTGCCGGAACCTTTGACGCACCAGTGGTTCGTGGAGTTGCTGCGGCGCTTTAATCTTTGGTTTAGCATTTACGATGAAGCGCGGTGCGTGGCCTGCGAGCAGAGCGATGCCGGCCAAAATCCGTTTCAGGCCGCGCAACTCGTGCTCAGTAGCGTGTCCTTTTTAGCGGATAATGAAGCGCGGCGAGATCAGGTGGTGGGGGCGGGTTGGGATATGGTCGTGGTGGATGAAGCGCACCACTTAGCGTGGTCGCCGGAGCAGGCGAGTCCCGCGTACGTTTTGGCTGAGCGCCTGGCGCAGGTGAGTCGCGGCTTGCTCTTGCTGACGGCGACGCCGACCCAGCTCGGATTGGTTGGGCACTTCGCGCGTTTGCGGTTGCTTGATCCGCAGCGCTACACGGATTTTGCGGTATTTCGGCAAGAGTCGGAACGTTTTGAGTCGGTCGCCGGAGTGGCGGAAAAGATCATTGAGGGGAAAGTCCTGAAGCCGAAAGACCGGCGAACCCTGAAGACGATTTTCAATCGAGATCCCGAGCGATTGGCGCAGCATCTGGACGCGTTGGAGCGCGCGGAAGTGGGGGCACGCGAGGCCTTGCTCCGCACCCTGCTCGATCAACACGGCACGGGGCGCGTGGTCTTCCGAAACACGCGGGCGGCGATGAGTGGGTTTCCGGCGCGGAAATTTTGTCCGGTGCCTTTAAGTGTGGACAATAACCTGACGCAACTCGCCCGCTTGGCGCGTGAGCTGCAAGCGGAAGAGGCGGGTGAAGAAGGCGGGACGCGTTATTCCTATAAAGAAGACCCGCGGATCGACTGGCTGGTGAGTTTTCTCAAAAAAAACCGTGCGGAGAAGGTGCTGCTGATCTGCAAGTCGCAGCGCAAGGTCGTGGCGATTGAAGCGGCGCTGCAGGAAAAGATAGCGGTGAAATCAGGGCTTTTCCATGAAGGCTTGGCGCTCGTCCAACGCGATCGCCAGGCGGCATGGTTCGCTGAGCCGGAAGGCGCGCAATTACTGATATGCTCAGAGCTGGGGAGCGAAGGCCGTAACTTTCAATTTGCGCACCATCTGGTGCTCTTCGATTTGCCGCTCAATCCGGGTTTAATTGAGCAGCGCATTGGTCGACTTGATCGCATCGGTCAGACGCAGACGATTCGCCTGCATGTGCCGTTTATCGCGGGCGGTGCCGAGGAGTGCATCGTGGAGTGGTATCATCGCGGGCTCGATGCGTTTGAGACCTCGTTGCAGGGAGGCAATGAGTACGCGGAGGCCTTCCGAGAGCGGTTGTTGTCGCTGGCGCTGACCTACGGCGAAGGCCGGGCGCAAGTCGGGCGAGCGGCCTTGGAGGCGCTGATCGCGGAGACGGTGGTGTTTCGCGAGGCGCTTTCCCTCAAGATGAAAAAGGGTCGTGACCGCCTCTTGGAACTTAACTCGTTTAACGCGACGGTGGCCGACCGGGTGGTTGCGGAAGTCAGGGCTTCCGAAACGGATACTGCTTTGCAAGATTTCCTCAGTGAGCTCCTCGATCACTTTGGGGTGCGGATCAAGGAACATGAGGAAGGGGATGTTTTCCTCGATCCGAGCCACGCGTACATGGAGGGGTTTCCCTCCATTCCAGCGGAAGGGATGCTGGCCACTTTCTCGCGAAAACGTGCGATTGTTCGCGAGGATATTCGTTTCATCACCCCGGATCATGCGTTGGTCCAAGATGCGATTGATCTTTTGGTGGACTCAAAAGCGGGCACGACGGCTTTTGGTTTTATCGCGGCGGATAAGCCCAATCTCCTCCTTGAGGTCGTTTTTGTGCTGGAGACCGTCGCTGATTCGCGCTGGCACCTCGATCAATTTCTGGCACCGGTGCCGGTGCGGGTGCTCGTAGACGTCCGCGGAGCCGATCTGAGCGCGGGCCGGACTGCGGCGAGTATTGCGGAGGAGTTTGGAGATGCCCCGATCCAACGTTTTCTGGAACGTCCGAGTTTTAACCTTGGCCTCTTAAAAACGCTGTTGGCCTCGGCGACTAAATACGGTGAGGAACGGGCGGTGGCGCTGCGGGCAAACGCTCAGGCGACGGCTCTGGCGCAGCTATCGGCCGATCGGCAACGTTTGGTGGATTTAAACAAAATCAATGACCATGTCCGTCCCGAGGAGATTGCGCTGGCCCAGCTCCAGCTCGAACAGACGCGTGCGGCGATTGAGGAATCTCGGCTGCGGCTTGATTCGATGAGGCTGATTATCGAAGGCGTTAATCCCAATCGTTAGCCCGGCGGCCCGGCCGCGATGGGTTCACTTTTCCGCGGCGATGGCGTAGAGATGTTTCTGACCGGTAAGGTAAAGAACGCTGTTGGCGGCCACGGGCGTGCCATGGGCGAGGTCGTTCAGGCTGGCGTTAGTTCCGAGGAGCCTTTTCTCGCGGCCGGTGGCAAACATCACGATGGCCCCATCGGCGATCTGCACGTAGATGCGACCGTCGGCGACTAAGGGTGAGCCCCAGACATTGGCTTTGAGGTCATGCGTCCAGTGGTGCTGGCCGGAGACGGCGTCGATACAATGAAAAAAACCGGGGGCATCGACCGCGTAGACGAGGCCCTCGTGGAGGGCGATGGTGGAGATACTGTCGTTGAAATCTTTTCCGCCGACGCGCCACATTTCAGCGGTCTTGGTGACGTCGCCCCGCTGCCGCGCGTCGAGGCAACGGAGGGCGCCCGGGCCGGAGCTTGCTTCGGGTTCTCCGATCGCAATGAACACGCGATGGCCGGAGAAAACCGGGGCGGCGAGTAGTTGAAAAGTGGTTTCAGGTTCACCGTTCGCCGCGGGTTTCTCGTGTGCCTTGCAATTGAACTTCCAGAGCAATTTTCCCGTGAGCGCCTCAAAGCTATAGAGCCAGCCGTCTCCGCCGGGAAAAGCGACCTGGGCCTGTCCATCGACGAGGCCGTAGCCGGGTGAACCCCACTGGCCGGTCAGGATATGACTGCCCGGGGAGTTATCCTGCCAAGCGATCTGGCCGCTGGTGCGGTCGACGGCGAGGAAGCTGGGTGCCGTGGGATTTTTAACTTTGCCGGTTTTGTAGTCGGCGGCGTTGCCAGTGACGACATAGACGAGTTGGCCGACGACCAGCGGTGAGGAAGACGATGCCTGGTTGGCTGAAATGCCCAGCTTCGCCCGCATATCGAGCAGCCAGATTTCCGTGCCGTCCTTGACGGAACGGCAGACGAGTTCGCCGCGGTTGCTGACGTAGTAGATCTGCTCGCCGGAGACGCAAGGAGTGGAGCAGATCCCGACCGTACCATCGTCCTCGCCGGGGTTATGCAACTTTTCGTGAGTCACTCGCCAAAGAAGTTTACCGTCTTTTTCGGAGAAGCATTTGAGGACGCCGCGCTGTTCGTTGGAACCGGGCGTATCTTGATCGGTACCGATGAAAACGCGGCCGCCACTGATCACGGGGTTGCCAAACGTGGCCCGCCCGAGGTCCGCTATCCAGCGAATGTTTTTTTGCGGCTTCTTGGCACCGCCCTCCCAATCGGTGGGCAGACCCTTTTCGGACGAGACCATATTGCGGTCGGGGCGACCGCCGAGCATCGGCCAATCCTCCGCGTGGCCGACGCTAAGTGCGGAGAGGCTGAGGATGCTGGCGAGAATGGCAGGGAGGCGAATCATGGGCCGCTGACACAAACGAGGTGGGTAAATGTTTTCACGTAAAATCGGCCCTGATCAACGCACGGGGTGCTGTGGCTGCCTTCGCCGAGTGGATTACGGGCGAGCAGATTGAAGGTGTCCCCAGTGGCGAGCACGATCATCTCGCCCTTCGTGCTGGGGCAATAGATTTTCCCATTGACCAACACCGGTGATCCGAAGAACTCCGCGCGCAGGCGCTCGCTCCAAATCTCCCGGCCGGTCTTCGCCTCGATGGCGCTGGCGATACCGCCGTCGCTAATGAGGTAAAGGATGCCATCTAAAAAGAGCGGAGTGGGGACGTAAGGCGTGGCCTTATTCAACGTGTAGGCCAGATGGGTCTTGGCGACGTTGCCGGTGCCACCGAGCCGCACCGCCGAGAGAAAATTGCCCGCGCCGCCGCCTTGCCCGCAGCTGCCGATGACGAGGTCGTCGGCCACGACCGGGGAGGCCACCATACGCTTGTCGAAAACCGGGGCTTCCCAGTTAAGGGTGCCGGTTTTGGGATTAAGGCTGGAGAGGCCGTGGCCTTTACCAGCGAGGATCATCTGCGTGGGCTCACCGGGGCGGCTCAGGATTATCGGGGTGCCGTAGGCCGTGCCGCCGGGCGAAGCGTTGCGCGCGCATTTCCAAACGGGGTTACCGGTTTTAAGGTCGAGTGCGACGACGAAACTTTCCGCCGCCTGATCGTTGGTCACAATCACCGCCTGGTCGTAAATAATCGGCGAAGCCCCGTGGCCGTGCTGGGATTTGAATCCGCCGAGGTCGCGACTCCAGAGCTCGGTCCCATTGTGAGCATACGCGCGCACCCAGAAATGATCGCTGGAAACGGAGCAGGTGATGACCCTTTCACGATCGACGACGGGAGAGCTGTTAGCGTAACCGGAATTTTTATTTCCGGGGCGATGCGTGGGCTGAGAAGATTGCTTGGTCCAAAGGATTTTTCCGTCGCTCTTTTGAAGGCAGACGAGGGCGCGTTCTTGACCGGTCTGCATCGCGGTGTTGATGAAAATTTTATCTCCCCAAATCACCGGTTGGCTGTGGCTTTCTCCAGAGATGGCCACGCGCCAAGCGAAATTTTTTTCTGTCCACGTCACTGGGATACCCGCATCCCTGACGATCCCGGTGCCATTGGGACCGCGGAAGCGCGTCCACTCTTGGGCGTGCAGGGAGGGCAGGCCGGCGGCGGAAAAAATGATGACGAGGCCGAGTCCGAGAGAGAAGAGGTTCATGCAACGAGAAGGGGTAGATTAAGGGAGCGGAGACCACGGGAAGAGAGCCGCGGGCAGAGGAGGGGTCAAAGCGAATCAGTCGGCGGGTGGCGGGCGCGGCGCGAGTTTAATTTTGTGCGTTGCGCTACAATTATTTGTGAGCACTCCTTTTTTAGCCCCATGAATCCATTCGCTCACTCAGTCTTACGCATTGCCCTCATCACCCTGCTCGCAGGTGCTTCCTTGGTCGCGCGAGCGGCCGCGGTGGCCGCCGCTCCGGGCGACTGGCCAGGTTGGCGGGGACCCACGGGCGACGGCCAAGCCGCGGCCGGTCAGACGGCGCCGGTCCGATGGAGTGAGACGGAGAATGTCATCTGGCGTGCGCCCATTCGTGGTCGCGGGCATAGTTCACCGACGATTGCCGGCAACCGGGTATACCTGACGACGGCGGATGTTCCGACGGGCGAGCAACTCGTCATTTGCCTCGATCGAGGCACGGGGCGCGTGATCTGGGAGACGGTCGTGCATCGGGGCAATCTTGATACGGCGGGGCATCGAAATACGTCCCAAGCTTCCGCCTCCGTAGCGTGGGATGGAGAGCGCGTGTACGTTAATTTTCTCAATCAAAAGGCAATTTACACCACGGCCCTCGACGCGGTGGGGAAAGTCCTGTGGCAAGAGCGCGTGAGCGATTTCACCACCCATCAAGGGTTCGGCTCCTCCCCGGTGGTGGCGGGCGATTTGGTGTTGGTCTCGGCCGACCATAAAGCGGGTGGCAAGCTCGCGGGGCTCGATCGGCGCTCTGGCCGCGTCGTGTGGTCGCACGCCCGTCCGAAAATTGCGAACTACACCTCGCCGGCGGTCCTCACGGCTGCGGGGCGGACGCAGATGATCGTCGCGGGTTGTAATCTGATTTCGAGTTTTGAACCGGCCACGGGCAAGCCGCTCTGGGAAATCGCGGGGGCGACGGAGGAATGTGTCGTGACGGCGGTGACTGATGGGCGGCGGATTTTCGTGGGAGGAGGCTACCCGAAGAATAACACGACCGCGGTGGAGGCGGATGGTTCGGGTCAAATCGCCTGGCAAAATGGGACGCGCGTCTACGTGCCCTCGATGCTCGTGCGCGCGGGGCACCTGTATGCGGTTTTAGATAATGGGCAGGCCGTATGTTGGAAGGCCGATACGGGCGATGAGCTGTGGCGGGAAAAAGTGGATAAAGATTTTTACGCTTCGCCCGTGATGCTCGGGACGTTGATTTATGCGACCAGCCTGCGGGGATCCACGGCGGTTTTTGAGGCGACGCCCAGTCACTTTAAGTTGATCGCCGAAAATCAACTGGGTGACGAAGCTTACGCGATGCCGGTGATTTGCGGTGACCGCGTGTATCAACGAAGCGCGAAAAAAGGGGAAGTTCGGCAGGAGTATTTGTGGTGCATCGGGCGTTGAGCACGTGCCGTGAACCGACGTCGCCCGACGGTGGTTACGATCCGCGAAAATCGTAGCAGATGATGCGGGGCGCCTTATCGCTGCGGGCATCGCGCGTATTTTGAGCAACGTAAAGCAGGCCGCGGTAGAGGGCGGGGAGCGTCCACGCGGAAGTTGCCTGAAACAGTCGGACGCGTTGGCGGAGAGTGGCGCCCTTGGGGGTGAGTTGAAATTCGCCGAGCAGCCCATCTTCACCGAGGCAGAAGAAACGGCCGTCGGCTTGGAGCAGGCTGGCGCGGAAAAAACTCTGGGTGCGGCCGTTTTCATCGAAGCGGGTATCGTCGCTCCAGATGATTTTTCCGGTTTCAATTTGCAGGCATTTAAACTCGGTATCGGGCGGGTTTCGGCCGGCGAATCCATAAAGGTGGCCGTCAATTTGTAGCGGCATCATCCAATGGAGTCCGAACCCGCGCTGGGTCCAGACGACTCGTGATTTCAGATGCTCGTCGAATTCGAGGAGGGCGCCGCCCTTTTCATAACATTCCGAAATGTAAACCTGGCGCTCGTTGAGAGCGATGGGGGTGCCCGCGATCACGGACTCATAGACCTTTGCTCGCCAAGGAAAACGATCGAAGACCTGGCCGGTTTTCGGATCCAGGGTGATGAGACCGCCGACGCTCGGGCGGCTCTCGCCGGCGGCGATCACGAGCGCGACATCGCGCCCGCGGAGCTTGGTCACGATCGGCGAGGCATAGCTGGCACCCCACGGGTCTTCGACCTCCCAGAGGGTTTTCCCAGTAATTTTATCGAACGCGGCGACGCAGGTTCCCGTCGATCCTTCGCGGGCCTTGCCGCCGACGTTAACAACAAGGCGATCTTCCCAGACCACCGGGGTCGGGCCGTAGCCGAAAAAGTACTGGGGAATTTTGTAATCGGCCATGAGATCACGCCGCCAGATCACGCGCCCGGTGTTTAAGTCAAGGCAGTGCATCACCGCGGTCACGCCTACGATGTAAACGCGTTCGCCGTCGATGCCGGCGCTTGAGCGCGGGCCGGGATTGAAGCCGTAGCGGTCTTGATATTCGACCGGATAGGCGAATCGCCAAAAGCGACGGCCCGTTTCAGGATCGAGGCAGTCGACGGTTTCCTGGCCGTCGACACGGTGAAAGTGGACGAGTTTTCCGGCCGAAAAAACCGGGCAGGCATAGCCTTCTCCCGTCTCCATTTCCCACACTTTCGCCGGGCCGCTGCTAGGCCATTGCCCGAGCAACTTGGTTTCTGCTGTCGTGGCGTTGAGGCGTGGACCAAGAAAGTGGGGCCAATCTGCGGTGACGGCGCCTGGAGCGAGGGGCTTGGGCGGTGAGTGAAAGGTGAGCCCAACGTAGTTTTTAGCGATGGGGGCGCCCTGCGCGACGCCGAGACGCGGACCTGCCGTCAGTAGGGCGGAGAGCAAAGCTAGTCGCGCGACAAAAATCATAAGGTGGTTAGGACTGGCCCGTGGTTTTTGCCTCAATAACCTTGGTCTGAACGTAGCTTGGCGCGAACCTGCCACTTGGGTGCAGAGGGGCGGGCCGGCCCTCGCCAGAAGGCGTGGTAGCGGATCCCTCCTGGCGAGGGGGGCTTGCCAAGACGGTTCGAGCAGCAGCGCAACCATGGTTTCAACATTTTGCGATCAGCCCTTGAATTATTCGGACTAGGTTCTACTCGCGGCTGGCGCTGACTCGGTGCTCGGCGTGGTCGTATTAGCGACCCAAACCGAGGGACTAATCGGCGACCCCAGCGTGGGCGAGCTCGTTGGCGGCGCGGTCCTGACCAAGGGCAACGCCCGTGCGGGACGTTGAAGGCATTGGGGCGCCGTAGGGTAAATCATCCGGCAGTGGTACGAATTCGCGAATATGACTCCAAAGTTCGGAAAAATCCTTGTTCACGTCGCCGGAGAGACAGTCGGTAATCTGGCCACCGGCTTCGGGGTATCGCTTGATGACCTCGCGGAAAGAGAAATCGGGGTTGTAGAAAGCGTAGACGAGTTTCCTCATGTTTTCCACGCCCTGCCGGATGTAAGCGCCGTACTGGGTAAAGCTGGCCGGTGAGAGATCGCCGGCGACTAAGCCGGCGTGGACCGCTTCACCGGCGAGGTGACCGCTCTTGAGTGCGATCATGACGCCGCTACTGAACACGGGATCGAGGAAAGCGAGGGCATCCCCGACGAGGAGCAAGCCCGGCGCGGCGCAGTACTTGGAGTGGCGGGAATACTCGCTCGTAATGTGGTAGTTCCCGGTGCATTCGCCACTGGAGAGGCGATCTTTGATCCACTCGTTCGCTTCGACTTCGCGGTTAAACATCGTCTTGGGATCACGAACGCCCTCCCGGGCGAGATACTTGCCCTCGGCAACAATCCCGACGCTGGTCATCCCGTTATGCTGCGGAATGTGCCAGAACCAGCCCTTGTCTGGAACGAAGGCGACGGTGGTATCCCCTTCGTCGATCCCAATCCCACGCTTGGAGTCTTTGTAGTAAGTCCAGACGGCGACCTTGTTCAGGTAAGGGTCGGTCATCCTCCAGCCGTTGCGATTCGAGGTGAACGCCTCTTTTCCCGTGCAATCGAGGGTGATGGGAGCGCGGACCTCGTAGGTTCGTCCTGCCTTGTCGGTGGCGACGACCCCCACGACACGGTCGCCCTCCATGATCGTTCCATTGACGGCCGTTTCCTCGCGGACTTCAGCGCCTTTTTCCCGGGCGTTATCCATCATGAGTTGGTCGAACTCCGAGCGTAAGACTTGCCAAGTTTGGGCGACGGTTTCGCGATCGTAGCGGTTAAAGAAGTAGAAAGGTTGGGAGCGCTTGCCGTCGGGTTGGACGAAGGTAACGCTGTATTTTTTGACAAAAGCGGACCCCTTCATTTTGGGAATCATCCCGATACGCTCGAGCGCCTGGAAGGTGAAAGGGATGAGGGATTCGCCGATATGGTAGCGGGGAAATTTTTCCCGCTCGAGAACAAGTACGCGGTGCCCGTATTCGGCAAGAATGGCCGCTGAACAGGTGCCGGCGGGGCCGCCGCCGATGATGATCACGTCGTAGGATTGGAATTCGACTGCGCTCTTCATAGTTTTTTCAAATTAAAGTTAATTTTGGGTGGGGAGAACTGCTTTCAAGGGCCTACGGCTGAGTCGGATCGGCGGACGCACGTTCCTGAGAATATTTTTTTGCGACCGATGAGTCGAAGCGAAAAATGAGCCTCGCGGCCGATATTTAGTCGATCCTTTTCAATCGGTAAGAATGCTATTGGGGTTTGGCGGAGACACCGGCGGTTGGTTTATGCCTGATGGCCCAGTGCCGTGTCATGGGGCGCGACACTCGCGCGAAGACGTTTGGGAAACGCGTTACGAAGGGTGGCAAGGGAGTTGGGTTAATCCGCCCGGTGCCGACGGTCGGGAGGTTTCTCGTAGCCAATCAGTTTGAACTCGGTTCGTCTTGTGCGTTTCCCGTACCTCCCGCGTCTGGGTGGGATAATCAGAAGGCCGCGTGATGATGAAAAGCCGGAGGCGGCGAAGGCGGATGCACGGCAGAGGCGACGGCAGGCGGAAGGCGGCGGCAGGCGAAGAGGGCGGAAGGCGCTGCACGGTCGGGCTCCATTGCCATGAGCGTGGCTTGGGCGCGGTCGGTCGAGGGCACCGCGATCGGCGGTTCGTGGCGCGAGGGGCGGACGG
>Ga0114966_10001642_pt1 | contig 20469 bp, 20 predicted proteins | sample M_130207_XF_Meta_FD_87029 | JGI IMG/M metagenome (GOLD analysis project Ga0114966, IMG submission 87029) | Freshwater microbial communities from Lake Montjoie, Canada to study carbon cycling - M_130207_XF_MetaG | ecosystem: Environmental > Aquatic > Freshwater > Lake | place: Lake Montjoie... | reverse complement strand
TTTACCATGATGACCATCGGTACGTTGACCGCCAGCGCGACGGGTTCGAAATCCTTTACCGCATCGTACGGAATTTTTTTGCCGGATGCCGGATGCAGACCGTGGGTGCTGATCACGCCGAGCAGCAGCGTGTAACCATCGGGCTGTGCCTTGGCCACCAGGTCGGTGCCGATAATGCCGGCCGCGCCTGCCCGATTGTCGACGATCACGGGCACGCCGAGGTTGTCAGAGAGCTTGGCGGCGTATATCCGCCCGACGATGTCGGTCGGCCCGCCGGCCGCATAGCCGATGACGATCCGTATCGGCTTGTTGGGATAGTTGTTTTGCGCAAACGCGGACACCGCGACAAGAAACATCAGCATCGATACGAGTAATCGTGACACGGACCCCTCCAGATCTTGTTGTTGGCCGCGTCACGCTGGGCGACTTGCGGCATTTACCCCTACTCTTCTTCGCTGGCCGCCGCCGACTGTTCCGTCCGGTAAGCCGGATCTTCAATCACGCCGTTGCCGACGAGGTCCGCGATGCGCGCTTCTGTTGCGTCCGCGCTCTCGCCTTCAAAACAACCGAACTTCTTCAAAATGGAAACCGTGTCTTCGCCGAGGTGCGGCGGCGCCAGCCTGACTTCCTGCTCGAACGTCTTGTATTTGACGGGACGCATCGGCGCGCTCATGCGTCCGCGTCCCAGCGCGCCAAGCAAATTGCGGTGCCTGACCTGCGGGTGATCGACGAGGTCGGCGACATCGAGCACCGGCCCGCTCGGCACGTCGAACTCCTCGAATATTTTCTCCCACTCGGCGGTGGTTTTCTGGCGCAATGCGTTGCTGAGCTCCTCGAAAAGCAGCTTGCTGTGTTTCGCGCGCGTCGAGAGACGCTCGAAGCGCGGGTCGACGAGCCATTCGTGCTTGCCCAGCGCCTTGCACAGATTGCGCCAGAAGCCCTGGTTGAACGCCGCCACGACAATATGACCGTCCACGGTAGGAAAGCCGCCCATCGGCACCACCGTCGGGTGTGCCCCGCCATTGCGCTCGGGCACCTTGCCGGTCAACTCGTAGTAAGGAATGTAATAGCCCATGATATTGAACAGGCAATCGAAGTTGCTCACATCGATGTATTGCCCGTCGCCGGTGCGGTCGCGATCACGCAATGCGGCGATGATCGCCATCGAGGCGTAAAGCCCGGGAATATAATCGCCGACCGACAACCCCGCGCGCACCGGGGAACGCCCTGCTTCGCCGGTCAGCGACATGAGACCGGCCATCGCCTGGATCACGCCATCGAAAGCCGGCTTGTCGCGCAACGGGCCGTCCTGTCCGAACCCGCTGATCGCGCAATACACCAGATCGGGACGCAGGCGCGTGAGATCGTCGTAGCCGAGGCCCAGTCCTTCCATCACGCCGGGGCGGAAGTTGTGCAGCACCACATCGCATTTTTTGACGAGCTTCTCGAGCAGCGCCTTGCCTTCAGGCTTTTTTAGATTGAGCGCGATGCTGTACTTGTTGCGATTGACTGCCGCGAAGAAGTGGCTGCTGCCGTCGTCATGCGGCGGCGTGCCGCGCGCGGTGTCACCGCGGCCCGGCGTCTCGATCTTGAGCACGGTAGCCCCGAGATCGGCCAGCGCCATGGCCGCGAAGGGGCCCGCGATGACGTGCGTGAAATCGAGCACGACGACATCGGCAAGCGGCAGCGCGCGTGCCCCGCTCTTGGCCGGTATTTCGGTGCGGCTGGTTTTGCCCGTCATAGTCTCAATGTCCGTTGGGAAGCATTCATTTCGGTGCCGCCACACCCGCCTGCGCGAGCACAGCGTCGGTGTCCGCGCCGAGTGCCGGCGGTCCGCTGCGAATGGTACGGTCGCCATTGATGCGGATGGGGGGCGCTATGGTCTGAACGGCACGACCGCCAGCCAGATTCATCGACGCGATGGTCCCGTTATGCTGCATCTGTTCGCTCGCCATGACATCGGCGAGCGTGTTGACCGGGCCGTTGGGCACCTGCGCGGCATCGAGCACTGCGAGCCAGTGCGCGCGTGTTTTATGCTGGAACAACTCTTTCAGCAGCGCATTCACTTCAACGCGGTTGGCCACGCGCGCTTTGATCGTGGCAAAGCGCTCATCATTGGCGTACTGCGGCACGCCGAGTCCCTGGCACATGCTTTGCCAGTATTCGTCGCGCGTGGCGGCGATGACGAAAGCGCCATCCGATGCGTGATACACGTCCCACGGGCTGGCCTGCGGATGCGCGGCGCCGATGCGCGTAAGCTCTTCGCCGGTCGCAAACACCTGCTGAAAGCGCAGGTTGAGCAGCGACACCATGCAATCGAGCATGGCGATATCGACTTTCTGCGGCTGGCCGGTGCGCCGGCTTTCCATGATGCCGAGCACGACGCCCAATGCACCGAAGACGCCCGAAGAAATATCCGCAACGGGCGCCCCGGCGGGCAACGGACCGCCGCCCGGCTCGCCCGTGATGCTCATGAGGCCCGACATCGCCTGCAGCACGACATCAAGGCCCTGCTTGTCGCGGTACGGCCCCGACGCACCGAACGCGGAGAGGCCGCAATAGACGAGCTGCGGATTCACGCGCAACAGGCTGTCGTAGTCGAGCCCCAGCCGCGCCATGGTGCCGGGACGAAAATTTTCGACGACAACGTGGGCGCCGGCGATGAGCTTGAGCACCGCTTCACGCCCACCGGGCGCTTTCAGGTCGAGCACCACGCTCTTCTTGTTGCGATTGAGCGCGATAAACCCGACGTGCTCGCCGTCGACCCGCACGGTGCCGGAGGTGCGAAACGCCTCGCCGTCCGGCGGCTCGATCTTGATGACCTCCGCACCATAGTCCGCAAGCAGCATGGTGCACATTGGCCCCGCGGCGTGGTGCGTGAAGTCGATGACGCGCACGCCGGCCAATGGCCCGGCTGACGCTTCATTGCGCGAGGCCGACATAATGGCTGCGCTAAATGCGTGCTTCGCGGTCGGGCACGATCGTCACTTCGGCGTCGGGCCCAAATCCGCCGAGCGGCGCGTAGAGTTCGCGCCGCTTGGCGACGGCCGCGCTGGCGCCGTTGCGCCGCACTTCCTTGAAGAAAGCGAAATCGCCTTCCTCGAAGCGCAGTTTAAGTCCGAGTGTGTGGCCGATATAAAGCTCGGTAAACGCCTGCCCCATGCCCATCGCCTCCCACACGAGATGGCTGTAGGCCTTGCCGGAGACGATGCCGTCGATCGGCAGCAGCGCGATGCGGCGCGCCTCGTTGAGAGCTTCCTCTGCAACCTTTTCCTTCGGCACCGCGCGATTCACGAGGCCAATCAACGACGCTTCGCGGCCGCTCCACGTGCGTCCGGTCACCATCATCTCGCGCGTGCGTTTGTAGCCGATCAGGTGGGCATACAGGCGAATGAGCGTGATGCCGGAAATGCCGCCCACCTGGCCGAGATTGCCGATGTGTGCGTCTTCTGCAGCGATGGATATGTCGCAGCACGCCTGGAACTGGTTGCCGAGCTCGATGCAGTGCCCGCTGATCTGCGCGATGGTCGGCTTCAACGAGAAAAACAAGCGCCGCCACACCTGCCGCAGGTCGCGCTGAATCACCAGCTGATGGCGGTTGGGCAATCCGCGCTCGTTGGTCTTGGAACGCGTGCCGAAGCCGTCGAAATAGCCCTCGAGATCGTGGCCGCCGCAGAAGTGGTCGCCTTCGCCTTTGAGGATGACGACCTTTACGTCGTCGTTCTTTTCCCAATCGTCGATCGCGTTGACCAGCTGCTCCTCGCCCCAAAACGGGGCCGCGTTGCGCTTGCCGGGATTGCTGAGCGTGACCGTGGCGATTTTCGATGCGGGATCGACAACGTATTTCACATATTCAAACGGGTAGGTTTTCACTGCGGCCACTCCTTCAGGATTTTCGTTCGATTGCATTGATTTTCGATGACATCACGCTGCAGCATCGATTGCTTTTTTCTGCCGTAGAAAATCGATTTCTTCAGCGGTCTTGCCCAGCACGCCCTGCAGAATTTCTTCTGTGTGTTCGCCCAGCATCGGCGGCGGCCGCCGGATATTGCCCTCACAACTGCCGAACTTGAAAGGCACTCCGAGCTGGTGCAGTTCGCCGGCACGGGGATGCTGCACGGTTTGCACCATACCCGGCGAGTTCTCCGCCAGTTCGCTGAAAGCGGTGGCCAGATCGTTGACCGGCGCACAGGGAATATCGGCGGCTTCCAGCGCTGTGATCCACGCCGCCGTGGTGCGTGCCGGGGTCAGCGCGATCAACTGCGAAATGAGCACGTCGCGATTTTTGACGCGCTCGTTGTTGGTGGCGAAGCGCGGATCGGACGCGAGCTGCTCGCATCCCAGCACCGTGCACAGCGTGCGGAACAACTTGTTGGCCGCAGCGCTGATGACGACGTGTCCGTCGGAAGTTGGAAACGCCTGATACGGCACGACCTGCGGATGGCCCGAACCGACAGGCGTGACGGTCGAGCCGCCGTCGAGCACCGCAACCGAATAACTGATGAGCTGGCTCATCATGGAATCGATCAGCGCGACGCTGACTTCCTGGCCGCGGCCACTGCGCTCGCGATGATAGAGCGCGGTAACGATCGCGGTGGTCAGGTAAATGCCGCCGCTGAAATCGGCGAGTGAAGCGCCCGGGCGTAGCGGCTGGTTGCCGCCTTCAGGCCCCGTGATGCTCATCACCCCCGAGCGCGCCTGCACCGCGACATCCATGCCAGGCTTGTCGGCAAGGGGGCCTTCGTCTCCATACGCGGAGACGCTGGCATAAATCAGCCGCGGATTTTTGGCCTGGAGGCTTTTGTAATCCAGCCCCAGCCGCTCCGTCACGCCGGGACGGAAATTCTGCACGACTATGTCCGCCCAGTCGCAAAGCTGCTTGCAGACCTCGACGCCTTCCGGCGTCTTCAGATCGAGTCCGATGCTGCGCTTGTTGCGGTTGATTGCCAGGAAATAATCGCCGCCCACGAGAGGAATATCGGCCGCGAAACGCTGGCTCATATTCATGTGGCGCCCGGTATCGCCGCGATCGGGTTTTTCGACCTTGATCACATCGCAGCCGAGGTCGCCCAGCAACATCGTACAGTACGGGCCGGCCACAAAATGCGTGAGGTCGACAACTTTCAATCCGGCAAATGGAGTTTCCATGTCCGCCTTACAAAACCTGGATCGAGATGTCGCGTGAAGGCAACCGCACGGTCGCCTTGCCGTCGCACGTGCGCTGGTCCTTCTGGTTGGTGCCCCACCATTCGATGTCCACCAGCGCTTCGTTCGCCTCTTTCCTGCAGTCCGTCACCTTGCCGTTCATCTTCGTGAGATCCCCCAGGAAATTCGGTTTCGTAATGCGGCCCGACAACCGCCGCACAAAACCCATGTCGCCCATCCAGTTGGTGACGAGATGACCGCCCCAGTTGATGCGTTGCCACGCCTGGTCATACACGTCGGGCATGCCGATCTCGCGGGCGATTTCGGCATCGAAGTGGCCGGCGGCCGGATGCACGGGAATATTCCGCGTCGGCGACGTATAGACATTGGCCGGATGCTTGTCGCGATCGAGGAACGCCGAGCGCAGCACGCTGTAGGTCGTTTGCCGCCCGACGTAGAAGCCGACGATATCGACGAGCGTGAGCGGCCCTTTCCACAAGGTCGGCAACTCGTCGCCGATCTTCACGTCCTCCCAGTAGCGGGGCTCAGCGCCGCGCCGCTCTTCGTTGCGATACGCTTGCGCGATCTCTTCGATCTGTTCGTCGGTATAACGGTATGGAGTGCGCGGTTCGGTGGATTTTTTAATGCCGCCGCCGCTGCGTGCGCGCGGAATGCGGAAGTAGTCGCCTTCATAACGCGCGACCAGCTGGTTGTTCTGGTTCGTATAGAGAACTTCGCCGACCTGGTTGACGAAACGCGGCACGTTGCGCCCTTCCTTGACCTGCACATCGATCAGGCGCGCGCGCGCGCAAACGACATCGCCGACCCTCACCGGGAAATGGTGTTCCCAGCGGCTGCCGGCGTAGATCCACTGGATGCCGGGCAATCCCGGCGCCACTAGTCCGCTGTCCACGGTACCCAGAAATGACGGCGGCGCAATGATTCCGCCCCACATCGTGCGCTTCGCATATTCGCTGTCGCACCAAAGCGGGTTGTCGTCACCGACTGCATATTGCGCCCAGCGCCGTATGTCGCCGGGGGCTATCGCCTCATAGCGCGCCGGCGCGTGCACATCACGCCGCAACCACACGCCGATAAGTCCGCGCACCTTCTCGATGGCCTCGTCAGTGAGCCCGGGATGCTGCTGCGCGCCTTTCACAGGCTTGCTGACTGGTTTACCGGAAGATTCGCCTTGGGACATCAGATGCTCCTGTTAGTTATAGAGGCGTGGCTATGCCGCGCTGACAGCCGGTTCGACACTCAGGTTCGCGCCAGCCGCGGTGCGCACTGCCCGGGATTCGTTTCCCTGCACCGTGCGGACGATCAGCGCATCGACGATCGTCAGTCCCTCGCCGTGCACGATGACGGGGTTGAGGTCGATTTCAGCGACCAGATCCTGCTGGTCGTGCGCAAACCATGACACCCGGCACGCCACGTCGGCGAGCGCTTCGAGATCGACGCTGGGCATACCGCGATAACCGGCAAACATCCTGGCGGCGCGCAAACCCTGCAGCAGCTCGCGCGCGCGCATCCTGCTGATGGGTGCAGGCGCCAGCGCGACATCGTCGAGCAACTCGACAAACACGCCGCCGAGCCCGAGCATGATCATCGGGCCGAACTGCGCATCCCGCGTAATGCCGATCGTCATCTCAAGACCGGGTGCCGCCATTTTCTGCACGAGCACGCCGTCGATTGCGCGCGACGTGCCGCGAGCGACGCGTTCGAGCATTTGCGCATACGCCTCGCGCAGCGCGCGTTCATCCTTGAGACCGAGCACCACCGCACCGGCCTCGGTCTTGTGCAGAATTTCCGGCGACTGCGCCTTGATGGCGACAGGAAAACCGATGTCGCTCGCAGCGGCAACCGCCTCTTCCGCGCTCGACACCATGCGCTCGGCGCATTGGGGCAAACCGTATGCGGCGAGGATTTGCTTTGAACTGACCTCAGTAAGCACAGCCCCGGCGCTGCCGAGTTGCTTGCGCACCCGCTCGACCATCGCCGTCGTGATATCGGCAGGCCGCGCGCTCTGCTGCTCCTGATCACGCCGCCAGCGCTCCTGAAATTCCGCGTAATCCGCGAGCGCCCGCGCGGCGCGCACGCAGTTCGGCATCGACGTATATGCAGGAATGCCGGCGCTCGCCAGCAACTCCACGGCGCGCGCGGAAGCGGTCGTGTAAGTGCAAAAGAGAATCGGCTTGTCGGTCTGCGCGCGTATGCGCGCGAATGCGTCGCGGTCTTTCTCGATGACGTATTCGTAAGCAAGTGAGCCGATCACGATGACGAGATCGACCGTCGCGCATCGCGCGGCAATCTCCACGATGTGCGCGTAGCCGACCTCGCGCACGGCGGTCGCCGTCAGGTCCACGGGGTTTTTCGCCACTCCATAGGTAGGCAGCAGCTTTTCGATCTGCGATTGCGTCGCAGCATCGAATGGAACGATCTCAAAACCCTGCGCGGTCAGCATGTCCGACAGCCAGACCGCGCCGCCGCCCGAATTGCTGATGACGGCGACGCGCCGGCCCGGCGGCAGTTTGCAATAGGTAAATGCCGCCGCCGTATCGACCATCTGGTCGAGATCGCTGCCCTCGATGACGCCGTATTCGCGGAACAGCGCATCAAAGACGCGCGCCTCCCCCGCCATCGAACCGGTGTGCGATGCCGCCGCGTTCCTGCCCGCTTGCGAGCGGCCGGTTTTGGCCGCGATCACCGGTTTGCCGGCAACGGCCGCCTGGTGCAGCGCCGCCCGCAATTTCGCCGGATCGCGCACGCCTTCCAGATAAAGCAGGAACACATCGGTGCCGCCCCGCTCCAGCAGGTGATGCAGGTAATCAGCAGTCTCGAGACAGCTTTCGTTGCCGCTGCTGATCATGAAGCTGTAGGAAATCTGCCGCTGCTGGCTGATATTGAGAAAGGTGAAAGCGAAGCCGCCGCTTTGCGAAATCACCGCGATGCGTTTGCTGACGTCGACTTTGGCATCGAGCGAGATCGAGACGTTTTCCAGCGTAGGGCAGAACGTTGCCGCGACTTTTTCGAGATTGTTAACGAAGCCCTCGGTATTCGGGCCGCACACTGCCATGTCGTAACGCCGCGCAATTTCCTGCAGCTCGATTTCACGCAGGCGGCCGTCATCGCCACGCTCTTCGGCAAAACCGGAGGCAATGACGAGCACGGCGCGGATGCCCGCTTTTCCGCATTGCTCGACGAGTTGCGGCACCGCCTGGGCAGGCGCGGCGAGAATGACGAGATCGACGATTTCAGGCACTTCTTCAAGCGTCGCGAACGTGCGGCGGCCGCGCACCTCTTTCAGGCGGCGGCTCACCAGGTATAACGGTCCGTTGAAGCCGCGATGCAGCAGCACCTGCAGCAGCCTGCCGCGGATGGTTTTCGGGTCTTCCGACACGCCCACAATCGCAATGCTGCGGGGAGACAAAAGTCGCTGCAAATCTGCCATGCCGTAATCTTTCTTGTGTGTTGCGCCGGCGGGCCGCCGGCTACTTGCGCGCGCCGGCGCGCAGCGACGCGGCGGCCTTGGCGGCGTACTGGTTCGTCCAGCCGGACTTCAGCACGGCAGGGGAAATGGGTTCATTGAGGTCGGCGAGAAACTGGGCGATGCGGACCATCTGCCCTTCGTTGACTTCGACGGTTTTGGGATAAGCCGGGCGCGTGTCGCCCCAGATCTGGTCGAAAAGCGCTTTGTCCGTCTCTTTGAAATACTTGGCCCACACGGCGTCGCGCGCTTTGGTGTGATTCTGCTCGCTGTGCACGACGTCGAGCCCCTGCTGAATGGCCCGCAGAAAACGCACGACGAGTTCGGAGTTCTTCTGCGCCCAGCTTTCACGCACCAGCACTCCCTGATAAAGGAAGCCATCGAGCTCCTTCACCTGCCCCTTGGAGAACTCGAACAGCATGGTTCCGCCGAACTGCTTGACTGCCAGATCGGGATTGGGCGGAGAGAACGAAAAACCGTCGATCTGGTCGCGCGCCAGCGCCGGCAACATGGCCGCGCCGGTCCCCATCGTAGCTATCGTCATGTCTTTATCGGGGTTCAAACCCGCGCGCCGCGCAAGGTAACGGATGATCTGATCGGTCCCGCTGCCAGGAGTACTGACGCCGAAAGTGCTGCCCTTCAGCGTTTTCAGCTTCTGCTCGTAGCTGCTGTTCGCGTTGATGCCGGTCCGTTCGATGAATTTTTTCGAGACGACGATGTTGCTTGCGTACTGCGTTATCGCAGCGCCCACCGTGATAATGTCCACGCCCTTCTCACGCGCCCTGAAGCCTGAAGGCGGCGCGGTCACGCTGAACTGGGCTTCACCTGCAGCCAGCGCGGACATTGCCTTGGTGCCCGAGGTCGCGTTATAAATGTTCGCCTCGATGTTTTCGTTTTTGATGAAGCCCAGTACGTCCGCCGCCATGACGCTGATATAAAGATAGCCGCCAGAAGCCAACGCAACGTTGATCTTGTCCTGCGCGCAGGCAGTGCCGGCGCCCAACATCACTGCGGCGGCTGCGATACAGGCAATCAGATTTTTTCTCACTGGACTCTCCACTTCAATTTAAATTCGGACTTCATCGTCGACATCAACTGTTTTCCAGCGCATGGCTTTGCGTTCAGCGAACTTCACGGCACTGTTCAGCAGGTAAGCAAGCGCGGTGATTCCGATCAGGGCGGCAAAGACGCCGGCCGTATCGAATTGGCCTTGGGCCGAAACCAGCAGCGCTCCCAATCCCTTGTTCGACGCCATCAACTCGCCGACGACCGCGCCGATAAGTGCGTAAGGGACGGAGATCCGCAAGCCTGCGAACACCCAGGTCAGCGCCGAGGGCAGCACGACTTTGGAGAGGATGTCACGCTCGTTTGCCCCCATCAGCTTAACGATGGCGACCAGTTCCTGGCTGACGTTCCTGACGCCGGAATAAGTATTCAGAAAGACCAGGAAGAACACGATGGTTGCCGTCAAAGCGACTTTCATCGTCATGCCGATGCCGATCCACAGGATAAAGAGCGGCGCGAGCGCAACCTTGGGCAGGCTGTAGAACGCCATGATGAAAGGATCGAGCACCTCGGCCAGCAGGCGCGCGCGGCCGAGCAGGACGCCTATCACCAGCCCGAGGCAACTGCCCAGCAGAAATCCCAGCAAAGCCTCCGACGCGGTAATGCCCGCGTGGTAAAAGAAACTGCCGTCCAGCACCCAGCCGCGCAGCTTCGCGAATATCGCGCTCGGCCGGCTGATGAAAAACTCCTGCACCAGAGTGCCGGAGGCCGCCTCCCAGAACGCGAGAAGTCCCGCAAGCAGCGCAATCCGCAGGAGCACCACGTGCATTTTCCGCGCCTTGCGTTTGATCGCACCATCGTTGGCGGGCGCTGCCCGACCAACGACTGCCGCGTCATGCGGCGGGTTCAAACGGTCTCCCCGTGAAGTTCGGCCGCCACCACCGGCGCCAGCATGTCCCACAGTTCCGCGGTCAATGAAACGAATCCCGGATCATGGCGCAGGCGCAGCAGGTCCCGTTCCCGCGCGAGCGGCGATGCGACCACTTTATGGATCGTCCCTGGCCTGGGGTTGAACACGACGACACGGTCCGCGAGCGCCACCGCCTCGTCGAGATCATGCGTGACGAACAAAATGGTTTTGGACAGGCGGCGGCTGATGTCCAGCAATTTAATCTGCATGCTCAGGCGTAGTTGCGCGTCGAGCGCGGCAAACGGCTCGTCCAACAACAGCGTTTCCGGGTCGTAAGCAAGCAGGCGCGCCAGCGCGGTACGCTTGCGCATGCCACCGGAAAGTTGGGATGGATACGCCTGCTCGAAGCCCTGCAGCCCGACGAGCTTGACGAGCATCTGCACGCGTTCGGCGATGGCAGCCGCGGTCCAGCCATTGATTTCGAGCGGCACGGCAATGTTTGCGACGACGCTGCGCCACGGCAGCAAATGGTCGTTCTGCGTCATATAACCGGTGCGCAGGTTGTAGCCGTCAACGAGCTTGCCGCCGTAGAACACCTCACCGGTGGTCGGCTTCAGCAGTCCGGCCGCCATATTAAGCAGCGTCGATTTTCCGCAACCCGATGGCCCTACCAGAGTAACAATCTCACCGCGCGCCACCGACAGCGTGATGCCGGTAACGGCCTCGACTTGGGCGGACGCAGTTTCGAACACCTTGCTGACGTGCCGAAACTCGATTAGCGGGTCGATCAATTGCTCCTCACGCGGCCCGTGGCGCCGCTCTTTTTGTGAATTAGTTTGTGCGCATAGCGCACACTTGCGCGATATGCGATAATTTTATTGGAGAGGGTATCGTGCAGTCAACCTTATAAATCGCAGCTCACGCACAAAGACTATTCATGGCGATAGCACGCAAAGGGCAGAAAGGGGCGACGTTGACTGCCATCCGTTCACCGGGCAGGGATTTCGTCCAGTCCCTCGAACGCGGGCTCGCCGTCATCAAATGCCTCGGCGCAGAACCACGGCAGTCGCTTGCGCACATCGCCAAAAGCACCGGCATTACGCGCGCCGCCGCGCGGCGTTTTTTGATCACGCTCGAGCAACTTGGTTATGTTGCACGGTCCAGCGCGGATTTTTATCTGCTGCCGCGCACCCTGGAACTCGGCTATGGCTACCTGTCCACGCAATCCCTGCCGCAAATCGTGCAGCCGCATCTCGAATCACTCGCGCAGGACCTGAATGAAACGTCTTCGGTCACCGTGTTCGACCGGCAGCGCATACTTTATATCGCGCGCGTCACCACCAACCGTCTCGTCGGCTCAACATTGGCGGTCGGCTCGACCCTGCCCGCTTACTGCACCGGATCGGGCCGCGTCCTGCTCGGCGCGTTGCCAGAGCAGCAACTGGCCGATTACCTGCGCGCGACAAAACTTCAGCGCTATACGCCGCAGACCATAGTCAATCGAGCAGCGCTGTTGAAGGAATTACAGAAAGCAGCACTCCAGGGCTGGTACCTGAGCGATGAAGAGATAGACGAGGGCGTGCGCTCGCTGGCGATGCCGCTGCATGACGCCAACGGCAACGTGATCGCTGCCATCAACATCAGCTGCTATGCCGGGCGCGTGCCGACCGACACCCTGACTCAGACTTACCTGCCGCGCATACGCAAGGCCGCGCAGGCGATCGACCGCGAATTGAAGGCCTGCCGCCATTTGTCAGCGGAAGTCCGCACATGAACGCCCGGCGACTGCAAGCGGCCCAACGCGCCGGAATCTGCGATCCCGGGCAATCAGACTTGGTCCGCTTATCCTCACTGCACCAGCGTCAGGCGCACCAGTTCGTCCACTGAAGTTGCCTTGTCGAGCCCGGATATCGCAGCGACCAGGCGATCGTACTGGTCGGCCTTGATCGGCAGGCCCGGTATGAAGCGGCGCAGCTCTTTCGCATCTTTCGCAAAATCCCACATCAGCTCGCGGCCGTCGTATTCGCCCACGATGTGGCGGCCGTCTTTGAGTTTGAACGTGATGCGCGGCGCGAAACACTCGCGCCCGACTTCGCCGATCACCTCGACGCGTTTCTGCAGCGCGGAGACCTGCGCTTTCATCGCCGCATCCGCTTGCGCGCCGATCTGGTTGGGATCGTAGTCCTCGATGACCGGGTAATCGCCGTTGACCGCGGTATAAGCGAGCATGAAGGTGGTGCGTCCGAACGCGTTGCCGTCGAGACTGGTCGAGCGCGGGAAGCGCGGCGACGGATAAAGGGTTTCGAGATAGTTCATTTCGAGGGTGATGCTGTCTATCGCCTCGGGCTTGAGGCCGTGCTGCGCGACGAGGTCGTGGGTCAGCCAGACCACGGGCTGGTTGAAGCCCGGTGTCGGGTAGATCTTGAATTTGACGTCCAGCACTTCCCAATGCTTGCCAAGATCGGCGACGACGTCTTCGAATTTCGCCTTCGGCGGGCCGGTGAACGTGTAGCTGAGGTCGCCTTTGTTGTTGCCGGTGAACGCGTTGTAGAAACCCCCGTCGCCTTCCAACGCCGTCGGCGCGCCGACGAAACCCTGTGCAGCAAGCGTGGCCGCCCACATCCCGTTGCGCGCGGCCTGCGCTTCGGCGAAATCGGCGTCCATCACGCCGGTACGCTGCCCCTCGATCAGGCTGCCGGCAAAACTGGCTGCGAGCGCGATTGCACTGACCGTTTGCGCGTCGTTGAGCCGCATCAGTTTCGCCGCCGTCGCCGCGGCACCAAGAATTCCATACGTCGGGCTCGAGCGATAACCGCGTGCCTGGGTCGACGGAATGAAATCGCGCGCCACACGGCACTGCACTTCGTAGCCGGCGATGATCGCAGTCAGAAGTTCCTGTCCGCTGCGCCCTTCGCTCTCCGCAGTGGCAATGCCGGCGGGAATGATGAGCACGCCGGGGTGTGTGAGCATGTGGTAAGAATCGCACTGGTTGTTTACCGAAATCGCCACGCCATTCGCAAACACCGCGCCGACCCTGGTCACCCGCCCGCCTTCGGCCCACACTGTCGCCCCCTGGCCGCGCCCCACTTCCCGCTTGCCGAGACTTTCGTGCTCGTTGACGGCAGCCTTCGCCTGCAACACGCGCGGCAGTTTCGAGCACGCCAGCGCCACGGTCACACTGTGGTTGATGAGTGCCTTGCCCTTGTCGACGACATTGGGCGGAAGATCAGAAAATTTCAAACGGGCGACGAATTCGCCGAGCTGCACGGCGAGCGGTTTGTCCAGCATGTGGGTTTCTCCTGTTGATTCGGACGGCTTTATTGTTCTTATTACTACGTTTCACCATGCCCGGCAACCGGCGCACTATTGATTTTCCGCGCGCGCTCTGTGACTATCCAATATTAGTCAACGGAACAGCCAGTGACATTACCTCTTGGACTGCTCGTCGCGGCATTCGATTACTCGACCATCGCCGAGGAAGAATTCAACGCCTGGTACGATACCGAGCACATTCCCGAGCGCATGGCCGTCAAGGGTTTTATCAACGCGCAGCGCTGGATAGGCGCGGACAATCCGCAGTTCGCGCTCGCGACCTACGATCTGGAAAACGTGCGCGTGCTGGAGGACCCGGCCTACTATGTGCGCAAGGCTGAAGGCAAATCTCCGTGGTCGCGGCGCATTTCGAGCAAGACGAACCTGCTGGTGCGCCTGGTCGGCGAACAACTCCTGCCCGGTCGAATGCCATCTCCCGGCAACGCAGGCGCACTGCTGTTCGTTGCCTGCAACGTGAAACCCGAGGCCGAAGCCGATTTTAACGCTTGGTCTGACCAGGAACATCTGCCGGCGATCGCGAATGTCCCGGGCGTGCTGTGCACGCGTCGTTTCCGGGCGACCGAAGGCGCGCCGAAGTATGTCGTCGTTTCACATTTGACCAATACTGAAGTCCCGGCATCCGCCGCATGGCAGGCGGCCATCAATACGCCATGGACCGAGCGCATACGGCCGCAAACCAGCGACCGCATCCGCCACCTGCTGCGCCGCTATCAACCGAAAGCACCCGTATGAACACCGCACGCACTTTGTGGATACTGGCGCTGCTGCACGCCGCCGTGTCGCACGGCGCCGACGCTTATCCGAACCGGCCCGTGCGCGTGATTGTGCCGTTCGCCCCCGGCGGCACGCTCGACCTGACCGGCCGCGTCATCTCGCAGCAACTCTCCCAACAACTCGGGCAAACCTTTGTCGTCGACAATCGCTCGGGCGCCACCGGCATCATAGGTTACGGCATCGTCGTCAAATCGGCGCCCGACGGCTACACGCTCACCATGGTCGATTCGGGTTTCTCGATCGTGCCGAGCGTCAGCAAGTCGCTGCCCTACGATGTGCCGAAAGACTTTACCTTTATCACCCAGGTCATCGGCGTGCCGCGCACGCTCGTCGTCCATCCGTCGATCAAGGCCAATACGCTGAAGGAATTCGTCGCGCTCGCGCACGCGAACCCCGGCAAATACAACTACGGTTCAGGCGGATCCGGCGGCATCAATCATCTCGCCGGCGAGCTTTTCAATCGCGCGGCCAAGGTCGACATCACGCACATCCCTTTCAAAGGCGCGGGCGAAGCGACCGCTGCCACGATTGCGGGGCAGGTCGACATGGTCATCGCGGCGAGCCCCGGCGTCGTCACCTTCGTCAATAGCGGCAAACTGCGCGCGCTCGCCGTGACCACCATCGGCAACAAGCGTTATTCCGCGATGCCCGACGTGCCGTCAATGAACGAAGCCGGCGTGCCCGGCATGGAAATCATTACATGGTTTGGACTCGCGGGACCGGCCGGCATGCCGAAGGAGATCGCGAACAAGCTGCATGCCGAAGTGGTCAAGGCGCTGGCAGTGCCCATCGTCAAAGAGCGCTTCGCCGGCTCGGAACTCGTCGGCAGCAGCCCCGCCGAATTCACGAAAGTCGTGCGCGATGACATCCGCCTGTGGGCCGGCATCGTCAAGGCGGCGGGTGTCAAACCGGAGTGAATCCGGCGTTCGGCAGCGCAAATATCTGACGAAGCCCGCAACGCTCAGCACTCAGCGGCGTTTACGCTTTGGCCCTGCCGCGTATTCCTTCTGCAACTGCTTGCGCACGCGCGCGAGCGCAAACGACGTATAGCCGCAATCGACGACGATTTCCGTGCCGTTGATGTAGCTCGATTCGTCGGAAGCCAAAAAGAGCACCGCATGCCCGATTTCCTCGGGCTTGGCGGCGCGCCCTAAAGGAATGACGCGCTCGTTCGCCTCGCGGTATCCCGGCGCCGAACTGTCGGTCATCTTCGTTTCATCAACCTGCGCCGGATGCACGGAATTCGCGCGAATGCCCCAATCCTGAAATTCGAGCGCCGCGGTCTTGGTGATACCGCGCAGACCCCACTTGCTCGCGACGTAAGCGGCGCCCCAGTGTCCGGCTATCGCGGCCGTAGAGGAGATGTTGACGATAGAACCGCCACCGGAATCGCGGATCAGCGGCGCCGCCGCGCGCATGCCGAGCAACGGCCCCGTCAGGTTGATGTCGATAGTGCGCGCCCAATCCTCGATGCCAACGTCCATGATGCCCACGCGGCTCACGATGCCCGCATTGTTGACGAGCACATGCAGCGCGCCGAACTCGCGCCGCACCCTGGCGATTGCCTTACTCCACTGCCCGGCGTCGGTGACGTCGAGGCTGAGATAAAGCGCCTTGCCGCCCGCCTTCCTGATTTTCGCGGCCAGTGCCTTGCCCGCCGCGTGGTCGATGTCCGCAAGCACCACACTCGCGCCCTCGCGCGCGAACATCTGCGCTTCGACCGCGCCCTGCCCCCCGCTCGCCCCGGTGATGAGCGCCACCTTGCCCTTGAGTCGATTGCCTTTCGCTGCCATTTTTCGCGGTTCCTTTTCGTAGCGTGAACGGTGCTGCACAGACTTGCTTAGAACTCGGCCTTGATGCCGCTTTCTTTTGCAATCTTCTTCCATTTGACGACTTCTGCATTGATATGGGCGGCGAGCGCCTGCGGAGTGCCGCCGGCCACATCCGCGCCCAGTCCTGCAATGCGCTCGTTGACGTCCGGCCTCGCCAGGGCTTTGACGACCTCCTTATAGAGGCGTTCGATGACGGCTTTCGGCGTTCCGGCGGGAACCACCACGCCCTGCCATTCGAATATCTCGTACTCGGGCACGCCCGCTTCGGCGACCGTCGGAACGTCGGGCAGCGCGGCATTTCGTTTGAGCGTACTCACCCCCAGCGGAATCAGCCGACCTCCCTTGAAGTGCTGCAACGACGAAGAAATCGTCGCGAACAACATCGAGATTTCGCCGGCGACTATGGCGACGACGGCCGGGCCGCCCCCTTTGTACGGCACGTGCACGATGTTGGTCGAAGTCATATACCTGAACAATTCGCCCGCGAGATGGTTCGCGCTGCCGTTGCCGGCCGACCCGTAGTTAAGCACGCCCGGTTTCGCCTTCGCCAGAGCGACCAGTTCGGCTACCGAGCGCGCCGGCACCGACGGATGAACCGCAAGCACCGTCGGCACGATCGCAACTAGGCTGACCGGCGCAAAATCCTTTTGCGGATCGAATGGCAGCTTCGCATAGAGTCCCGGGTTCGCCCCAAACGCGATCGTCGCCATCATGATCGTGTAGCCGTCGGGTGCTGCTTTCGCGACCATGTCCATGCCGGTGATTGCAGCCCCCCCTGGGCGGTTGTCGACGACAACTTGCTGACCCATGGATTCGCTCAGGTAAGGTGCAATGATGCGGCTGGTGATGTCGGTAGCGCCCCCGACCGAATACGGCACGATGAGCCGGATCGGCCGGTTCGGATAGGGCTCCGCCGCCCCACTATCGACCGACCAGGTAAGCGCGAGTGGCACTGCCAGTAAAAGGGAACGGGACGGAAACGCCCTGCTGTCCATCATCATTGATCTCCTGCCGCTATGAGTTTGAATAACGTGCTCTTGGGTCCGAAGAACGCGAAACTTGCGTTCGCCGAACGTGCATCGTCACCACTGCAGTTGGACGATCTCGTGAAGTGTAACCTACCCGACTGCTGGTCCGAAATAAGCAGACCAAAGTATTGCACGTCAAGAAACCGCACGATTGGCGCCGCGACGGCGCGCCCGCGGTAGCTGGCCGCGAAATCGGTCGGTTCGAAACGCAGCGTCTGCCATTCTCGCGACGCAACAAACGCGCCCTGGTATCGTGCTGTGCTTGTGCCGTCGTCGAGTTTGAGGGTCAGTTTTTAGCGCTTTCCGTCGCCACGCACCTTCAATAGCAGCGCCGCAGACTCGGCGGGAATCCTTAAGGGGCCACGGAACGAGGCGAAGCTGCCATTGTTCTCAAGCGACACCGCCCCTTCGAACAGCATGGCCCGGGGCGTCCACTTGACGCATGACGTAGATACTCCGCCTATGACTCCATCGTTGATGACATGAAAGGTCTGCACTTCGCGCGCTTGGCCGCGCCTTGGCTGTCGTGGCGTTCATGGCTGATTCTCCATGATGAAAAATAATTAACCCACATTGGCATCCGGCACCAGCATCAGGGCAAAGCCTGCCCCCAACCCTCACGATGCAGGGGATTGGCGACCCGTGGCGGCAGTTTCCAACGAGTTCCACCGCATTGTCACCATGGGAGCCTCGCGCCGGTATAGGAGTAGAACTGCCCTGTGCACGGCGGCGTCAAACTGTCGATTACGTCAAGCATATCTGCCGCTGCGTCGTGCGGTGAACGCCCCACCTCCGCGCCGCGAAAAGGCCGTGATAAACGTGAGGTCACGGTGCCTGGATGTAAAGCGGCCAGCACGGCGCTGGGTTTTGTTCTCTTGATTTCGATTGAAGCGGTTTTCAAAAACATGTTTAGCGCTGCCTTGGAAGCGCGGTAGCTATACCAGCCCCCCAGGCGGTTGTCGGCGATGCTTCCCACCTTCGCGGAAAGAACGGCAAACACGGCTCGATCGTCGCCAAGCAATTTCCAAAAATGGCGGAATACCAAGGCCGGTCCGAACGCATTCACCCGAAAGGTCTCAAGCATCTGCGCATAGTTGAGATCGGAAAACCTCTTCTCCGGCATAAAATCAGGCGAATGCAGCAACCCGGCGGCATTGATAATCAAATCAAACGGCGCGTGGCGGGAAAGCGTCTCAGCCGCGGCGGCAATGGTTTCCTCCCTGTCGAAATCGATCAGTGGCAGCGATTGACGATGTAACCCGACTACTGCGGCGCATTTCGGGTTTGCTTGCAGCCGGCTCATAAAAGCAGCGCCGATCGCGCCGGAGGCGCCAATTATCAACGCACGGAAATTCTCGGGAAATGACCTCATTGTGGTGAGTTCAATATCTGCAGGGCGAGCTGCCTGCCGCTGAGCCACGCGCCTTCAACCGTGCCGCCGTTGAGCCAGTCACCACACAGTCCCACACCGATGCCTGCATTCCAGGCGCACGCGTTGTCCAGAATTGGCTCGATTACGCTGGCATAACGCCAGCGGTGCACCGTCCACGCTTGCGGCGCCGGCCCGCCCAATTGCCCGAAGGCTCTCAGCAGCGCTGCGGCTATGCTTTCGGCATCCTGCTCCAGATTCGCTTCACTCCACTCGACACTAGCGTGCAGCACCCAGGTTTCCGGCCCCATGCGGCCCGGTTTGCTGGTGTCGCGTGCGATCCAGCGCAGTGGCGCATGATTGACGAAGGCCGCATCAAACGGCAGCCCCAGTGAAGTTGCAAAGCGCGCCATGACTGTCCAGCAGCCATGCATGGCGGCGCCGCGGGCTAACGCGGCCAGCTCAGCAGACAGTGGCTGCAACAACGGCACCGTTTGGGGCGCCGGCACCGCGAGGACTACAGCGTCGAAGCGCTCAACTAGCCAGCCGTCCTCTGCCGACGACAAATGCCAGCCATCAGGCCGGCGTTGCAGCTGCCGGATCGTTGAGTGGGTGGCCAATGCCAGCGCTTCGGCAAGCAGGCGCGCTGGCGCCGTCATGACTGGAATGCCGACAAATCGCTCCAGCGCCTGATCCGGGTCATGCAACGATTCACCGCCAAGCACCTGCAACCTGGGGTTCCACAGTCCAGCCACTTCAGCCCGCTGCCAGCGCGCCACTTCGGCACGAAAATCCGGGTGGCGAGCGGTGAAGTATTGCGCGCCATGGTCACACTGCCAACCGTTACCGCGGCGGGTACTCATGCGTCCGGCGGCCCCGCCGCTCTTTTCGAACAGGCTGACCTTGAGTCCGGCCTCCTGTAGCCTGGTGGCGCAGGCGAGGCCCGCGATGCCAGCGCCGACAACGGCTAGATTAGCAATGGGACTCATTTTAGCCAAAGAAAATTTGTCTAATTACTCGCTGCGGCTCGACCTGAAATTTTTCGCAAACAGGCCCGGAAGGGATTTCCGTACTTTGCGGCGAGGCTTCATTTCATGTTACGAAATTCCATCACTGTCAGGCCCAAACCGATAAGCAGCATTACAAAAACGAAAATGCCATAAGCAAGAAGATCGATCGACATCACTTTTTTCTCCCCAGCAATGTGGCCAGCTTGAAGTAGATTCCGAAGCCGAAGATGGAAGGAACCCAAATCGCCGTGAATATAGCCTGCTCGCGGTCCTGGATCACAAACCACAAATACGCAGTAATAAAGAAAGAAATCATCACCGCCAACAGAATAAAATAATCCGATTTTCTAAACAATTAACCCTCCTAATGTATTAGCTATTACTTTTCAAAATACTCAACCATGCCATAACCGATAGCACTCAGCAGACAACCGGATACCGCCACCGACCCAATTACTCGTATTCCAGAAGAAATCCCGAGCGCAAAGAACTCCGCCTGGATGAGACCGCTCAAAGCGAGGACCAAGCCAAAGCAACCAATCGCTGTCAGCGAGTTACCGACGAGAATCAGCAAAC
>Ga0114966_10001640_pt1 | contig 20472 bp, 20 predicted proteins | sample M_130207_XF_Meta_FD_87029 | JGI IMG/M metagenome (GOLD analysis project Ga0114966, IMG submission 87029) | Freshwater microbial communities from Lake Montjoie, Canada to study carbon cycling - M_130207_XF_MetaG | ecosystem: Environmental > Aquatic > Freshwater > Lake | place: Lake Montjoie... | reverse complement strand
GGAGGTGGAGGAGGTGGAGGTGGAGGTGGAGGAGGTGGAGGTAATTGTTTAACTTCTGGTTTTGGCGGTAAGGGAGGAGGTAAAGGAGGTGCTGGTGGCGGTACTTGAATACCAAAACCTAAACCATTATCAGTATAATTTGGCCCACGGAGTAGATCCGGAGATAATTGCTTTAATTGATTTTCACCACTAATAATATCTTCTTTTACAAATGTTGAATATAAATAAGGATCTCGAAGTCTATTAGTCATTTCAAGCGGTTTTACCTTCGTATCTACCGTCCAATCCCCTTTCGTCCAATGAAGTGCCGCAATTACATATGGTTGTTTGTTTATATATAATATACTTTTCGGCGGAAATAAAATATCCAGTGTACATCGAATGTTGTTATCTATATACCCTCTATAAGCCGCATCCTTTAATGATATTTTTTGTTGTATGCCGTGTGAATTTACTAAAGAATCAAATAACCCTCTATTAAAAAATTCCTTAATTCTTAAATCCTTTGGCACTTTTTCTATTATGGATTTATTTAATTTTACTAAAGGGTCAAATCTGACTGCTGTATCATCTTTACTTATATCCGGAATAGTCATCGATGGCACATATTTTATCCTCTGGTATCCAGGAATACTAGTATTAATAGTAATATTTAATTCATTTGGAACAATCATATTTTTATATTCATTTGACATAGTAGGTATACTTATATTATTAATATATTATTACTATATTATTATACGACAATTATAATAATATGTTATTTTCAATAATATGTTATTTTCAATAATATGTTATTTTCAATAATATGAGTATTATTGTTTATATGTTTCACGCATTTTATTACGCGAATGAACTGATCGTTTTGAATAACTCTACCATAATCCGCGTTACTGAAAAAAAGGCACTATGGACACTATCGCATCCTAAACACCAACCGTTGTCATTAAAAGTCGTGTATTTTTATCGATATTATCCAGTATATTCTCTAACGATTTTACATTTTCCGCAGCCATTTTGTCATTTGTTAAAAAACTATTGAGATCTAATATTACTTTGATTTTTTCTGTAGTCCATTGTTCATTTAATTTATCGATTATATCCTTTGTATACGTTAATGATAAGGCATCCTTGTAAAAAATAGAATCATTGTATCGTTGCTCCACATGATTAGTTATTATTGCGTAATAGTAATTCAAACATAAACAGATAATAGCACTCGTTTTATACGTTTCCATTAATTTCTTAAGACCATTTTGTGCGCATACGAACAATTGTTTGATTCTCGGAGTCTTCTGAATATATTCCTTTGATAAAAATGTGGTACATGCTATTTGTATTGGATTGTATATATACTGTAAATCGGTTTTATTTGTCTTAAATACAAACCGACAAAATGCCTGGAATGGTCCTGGTTCTTGTAATAGTAAAACATTTGCCTGAATAAATATTTTGGTCCCTACAGGTTTATTTCCTATTATAGCCAATTTTATTATTACGGATAATGGATCTACTATACACAAGTTTTCATTAAATTTTATAACGACATCTAAAGCTGATTCTGTATTTTCTGGTGCAGTACTCATTTTACAATAATATAGTATAATATAAATTATAAAAAAAGTTTTATATTATTATTCATAGAACTTACTTTATTGTTTTACTTTTATTGTTTGATTCCTATTTTATCTAAGAATTCGTCTACTAATTGTTTCGGTATATTGTCGAAATTGACTAATACTTGATTTAATTCATATTGTTTATAATATTCTGGGTTATCGTTCATTTTTTTTGTAAAGAATTCTGGATCAGCTATACATTTTTGCGCTGTTTTAATGCCACATTTTGGGAAAACCGACGGAATATTGTCACAGGTATCGCCCATTATGATTTTTATTTGTAAGTCATCTTTTGGGTTACCTGTTGAGCTCTTGTTTTCGGCAATATTCTTAAATGCCAAATTATATAAATGAACATTATGGCTGTTTAATTGAAGATAATCTCTATCACTTGTGATAATATAAATAGAGCATTCAGGGTATTTCTTCACTAGATATTTCACGGAAATCGCAATACAATCGTCGGCTTCTAACTTTGGATGACTTAATATTGCCTTTGCGCCGCCTTGTTGAAATAAATCGTCATCATATACCATCTTAAAGAACGGACCTCCCATAAACCCATCTTCTTGTACTCGATTTGCCTTGTATTTGGGGAAGAATTCGTTACGCCATATATTTTCTCTCTTACAATCTTTTCCCACTATTAATAATGGTTTTGTTTTTTTATTTATCTTTAATTTTGTCTGTAACCGTTGAAGACCTTCTACAAATGTTTTCTTAAATTTATCAACGAATAGTTGATTTTGATATGGATCCAATAACGGTTCTTCTGGGTATGCGTTTTTCCACCAATTATTTAATGCAAAGAATCGATAAAAGCAAAAGTAACTTCCATCTACAAATATAAAGGTTGGCGCGTCATTCAAGGAATTTTGATCCATTATTATATTATACGAATATTTACAAATATATACAACGATTGAATTATTTTCAATTTTATTAGATAAAAGTGGATCATTTTTTGAAATAGTTCTTTAAGTTACTTTGGGAATAATATATATAAAACATGAGAAATTTTGTCCCAAGACTTTTTTGGGAAAGTCGATTTTGGACATTTATAAATGTCCATTTTTGGGTTTTGCAATATAGTTTCCCTTTTTATCGATTTTTACTGCATAATTGAATTTTATGGTCTGGACACTTTTAAAAAGTTTTTCAATTTGTGACGATAAAAAAATATGTTTTTTTGCAAAAAGGGTTTAGGCGTTTTTTTTATATCATATAAAGATATAATGGACGAGAAAAAAACGCCGAAAAACGCCGAAAAAATATATTGTAAATATTGTGACTTTAATTGCTCTAAAAATAGCGACTGGATGCGACATATCTCGAGACCAAAACACCTAGAAAGTGAAAAAGGATATAAAATGGTATCAAATGATGATAAAAAAACGCCGAAAAACGCCGAAAAGGGATTTGAATGTGGGTGTGGGAAAAAATATAAGCATTATTCTGGGTTTTGGAGACATAAAAAGAATTGCGACCTAATAGGGTCTGAAAATACGCTTATTCATGACACACCTAAAGAACAACATATCGATAAAGATGAAATCATAAAATACCTAATGAAAGAAAATAGTGAATTCAAGGAGATGATGATTGAGTTGTGTAAAAATGGTACGAATGTGATCAATAATAGTAATAATATGAACAATAGTCACAACAAAACGTTTAATTTACAAATATTTTTAAATGAAACGTGTAAAGATGCAATGAATATTATGGATTTTGTGGATTCGTTAAAGTTACAATTGTGCGATCTAGAGAGAATCGGCGAGGTTGGCTTTGTTACCGGAATATCAGACATTATTATTAAAAACTTAAAGGCATTGGATATTAGTAAAAGACCGGTTCATTGTGCGGATACAAAGAGGGAAGTGATGTACGTGAAAGACAATGATAAATGGGAAAAGGAGCAGGAGGGTAACAAGAAACTGAAAAAGGCAATTAAACACATTGCGAAAAAAAACAGTATGAATATCAACCTCTTTAAAGATAAATACCCAGATTGTATCAACAGTCACTCTAGAAAATCGGATCAATTTAATAAAATATATATCGAGGCGTACGGAGGATCCGGAAATGAAGACGTGGACAATGAAAATAAAATTATTAAGAATATTGCAAAAGTCGTTGGTATTGATAAATCTCTTTAAGTTACTTAGAGAATAATATATATAAAACATGAGATTTTTGTTCCCAAGACTTTTTTGGGAAACTCGATTTTGGACATTTATAAATGTCCATTTTTGGGTTTTGCAAAATAGTTTCCCATTTTATCGATTTTTACTGCATAATTGAATTTTATGGTCTGGGCACTTTTAAAAAGTTTTCCAATTTGTTACGATAAATTTTCCTTGTTTTTCATGAAATTATTTAGGAGATTTTTTTTGTTCTATATATATAGAACATTTAGAATGAAAAAAATCTCCGAAATCTCCAAAATATATTTTTGCGAAAATTGTAACTATAATTGCTCTAAACAATCTGAATGGTCGAAACACCTGTTGACATCTAAACACGAAAATAGAACAAATATAGAACAAAAAATCTCCAAAATCTCCAAAAACTCATTTCAATGTAAGTATTGTCAAAAATCATATGTCGCACGAAATAGCGTGTGGTATCATGAACAGAAATGTAAAAATAATGAGCATAATGAGCATAATGAGCATAATGAACCAAGTGAAGACGACGATAACTCTTTACAAGAAAATTTGTTGTTATCTAATCTCATCTTAGAAGTAGTTAAACAGAATAAAGAATTAATGAAGGAAAATGGGGAATTTAAAGACATGATGTTAGAACAAAACAAGCTGGTATTAGAGATAGCTAAAAATGGTACGAATGTGATCAATAATAGTAATAATATGAACAATAGCCACAACAAAACGTTTAATTTACAAATCTTTTTAAATGAAACGTGTAAAGATGCGATGAATATTATGGATTTCGTTGATTCGTTAAAGTTACAATTGTGCGATCTAGAGAGAATTGGGGAAGTAGGATTCGTTACCGGAATCTCAGACATTATTATTAAAAATCTAAAAGCGTTAGATATTAGTAAAAGACCGGTTCATTGTGCGGATACAAAAAGGGAAGTGATGTACGTGAAAGACAATGATAAATGGGAAAAGGAGCAAGAAGGTAACAAGAAATTGAAAAAGGCAATCAAACACATCGCGAAAAAAAACAGCATGAATATTAACCTCTTTAAAGATAAATATCCGGATTGTATCAACAGTCACTCTAGAAAATCAGATCAATTTAATAAAATATATATCGAGGCATACGGAGGATCCGGAAACGAAGATGTAGATAATGAAAATAAAATTATCAAAAATATTGCCAAAGTTGTTGGTATTGATAAATCTCTGTAAGTTACTTTGGTGAAGCGAGCCGTAGCGCTAGCGAAGGTCTTAAGCAGAGCGGAAAGCGACTAGATTCCTCTGCGAAGCGATAACGTAAGTGAATGAATATGGGCCTTCAGCGCATAAAAAGGCGTAAATAATAAAATATAGTTATATTTTATGAAAAATAAAACAAAAAAAAATAGGAAGACAAATATAAGACAAAAGACAAAAAAACAATTTTTATTTAATCCGAAAAATCCGAAAAAATCATTTGATGTATATATTGATAAAAATCCAAAAGATACAATAAAAATAAAATATACAACGTTGGAAGATGTTAAAAATACTATTGATAAACTAGAAAAATTATATAAAAGCAAAAAATATACACATAAGCGTATATGGCAAGTAGGAATGATTATGAATGTTCGATTAAAAGTATTGAAAAATATAAAACCAAAACAATTCAGTTTGGCGAATAAATATTTTCATTTTCTAGGAAAAAGAACAAATTTAGAAGAAAAAGAAAGATATAAACTTTCTTTTGAAAACCAATGAAAAAATACCTTTGGAGTGAAATTGATTCGTTACGCGTAAGCAGAGCGGAAAGCGACTAAACTCCTCTACATAGTGATGACGTCAGTGAAGGAGTTTGTCTGAAATATGTAAGAAATTATTTTCTGTCATTATAACATAATGACAAGAAGAAGCAAAAAAATAATAGGTGGAAAATGGAGTATAAAATATAAAAAAAGTATTAATTGTAATCATCCAAAAGGGTTTTCTCAAAAACAACATTGTAAATATGGAGTGAGTCGAAGCCTTCAGCGCAGTAAAAAGCGAGTACATTCATCTACGAAACGAAGACTTTAGTCAAAGAAATATATCTAAATATTCAAATATTCAAATATGTAAAACTTTTATATATTTGTATAAATATATAATATATATAATGTTTCCGTGTACAATAAGTTGTTCAATATCCGCAGTTTTCATCATAGGAATGATATACATGAATTACTCAATAAAAAACAGTCAAATAATTGTAAAATACAAATCACAACTTCCAGAAAATTTACAAAAAACATATGAACAAATAACAAATGAGAGAACAATGATTTATTATCAAGGATATGTTCTGGGTTTTATTTTTTCTCTCTTTATCATTTTTGGAAATGTATATTCAGATCACAAAATGTTATCAACCATGTCAATGATTTGTTTGGTTTTAGCAACAAGCTTCATAACAAATTATTTTTATTATATTCTTTCGCCTAAAAAGAAATGGATGTTGAATTATATTACAACTTCCGAACAAACAAACGCATGGTTGCAAATGTACAGAGGCATGCAAATATATTACCATACTGGGTTGGTTCTCGGTATTATCGCAGTAGGGATATTTGCTCATGCTTTCAGAAGTAAAAAATAAAAATGACACCAAAAATAGAAAATATAATAAAATAAAAATAGAAAATAGAAAAATAGAAAATAATATAATATTAAATAAAATATTATATTATGAAACTGCTAGAAAAAATGATAAACAAGTCTAGTGTTACGATTATAATTATAATAATAATATCGTTGTACCATTTTTCTGTGTTGAACATTATAGAAAAAATAACATGCGAATCATTGTTTTCATTTGACACATGTAAAAGACCAAATCAAGAATGTATGAACGACATAAATAAATCGATGTATTGTCTAGGTATGCCATCTGGACATGTTGAATTCGCAACAATATTATCATTATTACTGTATCATTACAAATACATATCATTTGTTTTTTGTATAGGCATAATAATACTCGTTTCATTACAAAGAGTCATATTTAAGTATCATACAATTGCGCAAGTGTTAACAGCCAGCGTTATCGGTTTTCTGTATAGTTATATGTATATAGCAAACAATTTGTCATATCATTGTATTTTTTACATTATGACAATAACTTTCGCCATGATATTTATAAACTACATTATAAAAATAGGTTGGTATGAAACAACTCTTCGATTACTTGATCCGCAAGAGCCATATAATCATCTTTACAAAGAGTAAGCGTAACTCCGTGAGCCATAGCCAAAGTTAATTGAGTTTTTACAAAATTGTCGCTTGGATGTAATCCGAGTTCTGATATTTTGTGTTCGTTTAAATAAGAATTGAAATTATATAAAAATTTATATATTTGTATTTGATTTGCCTTTTTTGAATGACGCAGCGTTTCCTCTATCATTTCTGAAGAAAACTGAATAATATTCTCATAATGATGTTTTGGTAAATTTTTCACAACATCCAACGGTTCAATGATGCCAGATAATATAAATTTTTCGGCTAGTTCGCGAGAGGGTAAATGAAACATTTCGGACAACATTTCAAATAAATTTGATTTATAATCAGCATCCAACTCATATATTATCCCAAAATCTAATACGCCTATTTTATATTTATATTTATTGTTATTTGTTGCGTCGTCATCTTTAATGAATAAAATATTCCCACTATGTAAATCACCGTGACACACGCCATGTACAATCGTAGTTACAAACCCAAACTTCAATACTTGTTTCGCAAAATCATTATAGTCTTCTTCTTTCACTTTACTAATAGTTAGGCCATCAATATATTCCATCATGATAATACTAGGATATTTTTGCGTTACCTCTGAATAAACCGTCGGTATTTTAACATATTTTAAATTCTTACAATTTGCTTTCATTTTAATCATATTTTCAACCTCCTCATTGAAGTTGGTCTGGTGACGAATTATACTAATATTTTTAGTTATAACTTCGGCAATTTGATATTTTTTAATGAAAGGTACGAATGATAACATATACATAAAAAATTCCAGGTTTTCAATTGCCTTATGTAGTCGCTCTTCAATATTATTCCGCTTCATTTTAATAATAATACTTTCATTAGTAGTATTTTTAAACGCTTTAAAAACCAATGAGATCATACCAGAGTTCATGGGTCTATTAATTCCATCGCAAAATGATATATCATACTTATCACTTATCTCTCGTAGCATATCAAAATCGATATCATCATATGTCCAAGGAGCATTATCCGTAAATCGCAATAAATTGTTATTCATTTCATCATCGATCAAACTATTATTTAATGCGAATGCCTGAAACACTTTTACATATAACATATTAATTGATGATAATCGTCGCGACAATCGATCAATAAACGAAGAATAATTCCAAAATAAACAGTATAATAATAGTTCGCCTAGAATAATCCAAGAAGCATATAACATAAATAATATTTGGTTTATATTTGTTCTCGTATTCATATTCATATTTGTATTTGTATTTGTATTTGTATTTGTATTTGTATTTGTATTTGTATTTGTATTTGTATTTGTATTCATATTCATATTCATAGTATAAGAGAAAATCTTTATATTGTAACATTTTCTATAAATTGTTTCACTCGTTTACATATTTTATTTGTCAATATTCCCATCATTTTTTCAACAAATGTTGGCACGTGACACACATCATCAATAAAAATAGTGTACATAAAAATCACCTTATGTGGGTTAACTATTTCACATAAGCAATCTATTTTATCAATGGCGATTAATTCAATATTATCTGAAATTCCTTCTGGAATATAAGAACGAATCGTTTGCGCTTCAAACAAAATATGATTTTTGGCCATTATTTTTTTCATATGTAAAAATGCGAATTTTTGAGGTAACCCTAAATCCTCAAAGAAATGCTTCATTACAAGCGTAATATTTGCTTCATTTTCGTTGATCTTTTCTAAAATGACCGTTTCATAAATATCAGGATTTAAATCGTATATTAGTTTTATTAATTCAAAGTTAATAACAGACGTTAAATCGATTTTATGGTTTTCTAAGGTAAATGTCGTATAATATATATTATTTCCTTTTTTTGAAAATCTAAAATCATCTTTTTCAAATAATATTTTTTCATTTATATTCATTTATTATATACATTATAATAAATGGATCAATTTAACTTATTTTCTTCAATATAATGCTTTATACATTTTTAGCGCCAACTCTTTTTGAATTTTATAGTCACATATTGGTTTTCCATATTTTATTTCCTTATATTTTTGCCATTCAGTATCCCAATTTAAAATATCTTTGACAGGAACATCTTTTAACTCTGGCACCCATTTTTTGATATATTCGCATTCAGGATCAAAGTTTTTACCTTGTTCCCAAGGATTAAAAATTCTAAAAAATGGTTGGGAATCAGCGCCAGTAGACGCGCACCATTGCCAGTTGCCGTTGTTCGATGCTGGATCGTAATCTGTGAGCATTTTAGCAAAGAATGCCTCCCCTTTTTGCCAATTGATTAGTAATGTTTTTACTAAAAATGAAGCCACAATTAAGCGCGCCCTATTATGACAATATCCAGTACTTATAAGCTGTCTCATCCCAGCATCCACCACAGGAAACCCAGTTTCACCAGTACACCATTTTTGAAACCACGCTTCATTTGTATGCCAACGAACTTTATCGTAATTTGGTTTCATCGCATGACCTAATACATGTGGATATGAAAGTAAAATATTCGCATAAAAATCGCGCCAAAATAACTGGCGAATTAAATCGGTATTTCTTTTAAATAGAGAGTACACTTCTCTTATCGAGACACAACCGAACTTGATATAGGCGCTTAATAAACTGGTCGATTTTGTTAGATCATTATGATTTGTCGAGTAATGTTTCTGTGTCTTTAATGCGAGATTCGTCTGTTTTATTGCCATAGAGCGACCACCGTGAACTAATATATTCGGATTTACATGTGTCAGTTTTTTCATAGCTTCATCCAAGGATATTTCATTTAATAATTTAGTATTTGTTGCGCCGTTTTTTTTAAAATGTATTTTCCTCATTCGTGACGGTTCTAATATCTTTTGTTTACGCGCGGCTTCATAAAAAGGAGTAAACTTTTTATATGTTTCGCCGCTACCAGATAATACTTTGCTCGGTTCTAGCAAATAATAATCATAATCATACATTACATAAGTCTCCATTTTCTCACATAATGTCACAATTTGTGCATCTCTCTCTCTAGCATAAGGTGAATAATCTATATTATAACAAACTACGTCAATATTCCAGCGTTTTATACAATCGGCTACCACTTTTTCATTTTCGCCAAAAAAGGTATACAATTTACCACCGTGTTTGGAAATGTCGGCGGCTAAATCTTGTAGCGATTCGATCATAAATTGAACCGCATTGTCTGATTTATATTTATTTTTAGTTGTGACTTGTTCTGGTGTAAAAATAAAAATGGTGTATATATTTTTACATTTGTCATTTATCAGATTTAAACCATTATTATCAATTATTCTTAAATCGCGGCGAAAAATAAATAGTCCATTTTCAAACATAGGTATTCCTATAGTATAATATGATATGAATATTATTCTTTGAAATATTATTCTATGAAATATATATATAAATATATCGCTCTAAATTAATATATAATTTAACAAATATGGATACCATGTTTTCAGGCGAATTTGTAAATGAAAATATGCGAATATGTGAATATCCATTTATGAATGATAATAATGATAATGGTAATAGTACGATTATTTTTGTACAGTCACGTGAGCCAGATAAAGTAATACCGGATTTTCTTGTTTTACATTTACACAACGAAGAAAATTACCAAAATATGTTCGAACTGATGAAGCAGATATGTTTTAGCTTATGTATGAGTGATCGCATCATAACAAGACTCCCATTATCTTTACTAATAGCATTAAATGAGCCGAGATTAGATGAAAATAAATTATATATTAAACTTCCATTTGAGATATTAATGGAACCTATTTCGCTTATAAAATTGGCTTACCAGGAATTAATTTATTGCATATATAATACAAATGAATTAGTCAATTATGTATCTAATTATAGCATCGTATGTAAAACATATTCTTATCATTCACCATTAAATAGAACCATCGATGTGATTCAAGATGTATCCCAAATATTCAAACAATTTAATTCATTATATATAAATTTACCAACTACAGTTTTACCATCGGTAAGTATAGGCTCATTATCATTTTCTCAAAATGTAGGGTTATTTAATGGCCTTACGAAAGGGTTTTTTATCGAAGGTGATATAGATAATCTATCTGAGTTTACATTCATCGTGAATGATATTCAACAGATCTCGTATAATAGATTTTATATAGCAAATTATTGTTCCAGAGTGAGTAATACGTTGATATATATACCTACAAGTCCAAACAATCCCCTATATGAATCATTCGAATTTAATGGAGCTATAAATTGTAACTTGTTACAAACGCGATGTATCAATTTGACATTTTCTACACCACAAACTAGGGTAGGAATTCATAATTTATGTATGAATAAATTAAATTATTCAAGAGGTATATGCCAACCTGAATACCAAGTAGGTTGTAATTTTGGCATCGTTACTACCCCCATCAATAATACATACCATTTTTCAAATAATGACAACTTTGTAACAAATAATAATAATAATAATAATGAGAATCGACGAATGGAACAACGTATTTTCCCTCAATCCGTGATGGATAATATAAATAGAAATAATAGAACAAATATAGTCAGAAGAATTGAATTATTGGACAATTATGTGCGTGTTTTAAATGACGAGAATGAAGTGATTTATGATATGTATGGTAACATTGTGGCTATAAATGACACGGTAAGAAATTTACAGAATAGTTTACGCACAATATTATCCGCCACTACATTATCTGAATTACCGTCTGATCTACCTTCAGGTCTAATCATTCACAAAAAAATAGATATAAAAACAGATAATTTTTGCCCAATAAATCACGCGATTATACGTGAAAATGACTCTTATATGGAGTGTAATTTTTGTAATAAGAATTTCTCAGATTCATCCATAAAAATGTGGCTTAGAGTACATGCTACGAATGACCGTAATTGCCCTTGTTGTAGAACAAGATGGAGTAACTACAATGTATATATAAATTCTGGAGGAAAACGTAGATTTTAATCGAAGTTTTCCGATTATATTCCGAAGACTTTACTCGAAGGAATATGCTAAAAATGTGTGAGTTGTTTTAAATTTGACCAAAAAGAATTGCTATTTTGTTTCGCCTTTTCTGCTTGCTTTGCGTAATGAAACGCTAATGCTACACTATCTTGTTCCGCCTGCTTATTCTGGTGAAACAATTGTCGCATAGACTCCTCCTTATCAAGCGGTTTGGTTTCAACCGTATTTCGGTGTTTTTGATATTCTTCTACATTTCTAAATTTCGGCATTTTCTTGTAATCATCTTCCGTAACAGGAATAATAGACTCGACATATGCCTGTCTTAAATCGGTATAATTTCCCTCTGAAGATGTAAAATTATCTTGTTGTGCCAACAAACTGCCGCCGATGGTGGAAGCATATACGTCATTTACTCCTGTATACACCGTTAAAGATTGTATATGTTTCTTTTGTTTTTCAAATTCAGATGCCATGTTTGCTTTTGACACGATGCCTACATCATACACACCTTCGTCGGATTTTAACCACTCGCCATACCCAGATGTCTGCGTTTCATCTTCCAATTTATGTTTATCAAATTGCGCATTAAACCACTTATTGAAGTTTTTGGGTTCTTTAAGATCTTTATTTTTTGAAAACATGTTATTTAGAAGCTCACCATTTTCCGTTTTAAAATATTCATTGTTGTTTATTTCTTTTTTAACTGATTTATTTTGAAATTCGTAAATACTAAATAATCGTTTATAGGCTTTTGAAAAGAATAGAAAATAGGATTGGTCTAAATTAGATTTATCTGGGTGTGTTTTAAGAACCATTTTCTTGGCATCTTTCATAATCGTATCAGTAAGTCCGATTTCGACGATTCCGAATAAATTATACAAGTCTTCTCTCGAATAATTGTCAATATTTAAATCCATCGATTTATAAAGAGAAATATCTCTTTTGGGAGGCGGAATTTGGACTCTGGAAGCGGTAGATGACGGATTTATATAAAAAGGGTCTGATCTATAATCATTTTCGCTAGTATGTATTTTAATTCCTCCTTTTTGGCATCCGGTTGACCCTGGTTTATTACAATTCATTTATTAAATTTATAATTTATAATAATTTTTATAAATTATCTTATTACCTTACATAAAATAAGAATATGATTGATGAAAAATTTACAAATGTGAGTCTTGATAGTTCATCTACAGATAAATCATTACCGCTTAGTGAAAGTATGGATAGAGATGAAACCGCTCTAAAAAATGAACCAGATTGTTGTATTTCATGTTTATGGTGTTGTGATAGTTGCTGCGTTATATTTTCTATACAGTAAAAATATATTATTGGCATAATATATGGCACTAAGATTTGATCTCGTCTTTTCTTATTGGATATATATTTGGTATTTATTTTACGTATATCGTTTTATATCATATAGCCCAAAATTTGCGATAGGATTAGGTATAATAGACAATATAATCATGTTAGCATTAATGATCTATTTTGGTTCAAATGTAAAGACAATATTTTATTTTATTTTGATCAATACGTTGATTAAAGTCGTTCCTTTTTATACATTAAGAAATGAAACAATACGATTAAAAGATATTTATTTTACGATAATATTATTTATAGTATTCATTATTTGGCTTCATATAAATGAGCAAAATTTAATAGGTAATATAAAATTAATACATGATTCTTTATTATATAATAAAAATCAAACCCCTTTTATGAGTTTATTAGGTAAAATAGAAAACAATTTCAAACAAATTTCGTTCTTTTAACTATATTGTCTAACTATATTGTCTAACTATATTATATATTATATGTTTTCATTTGGAAAAAAAATTGAAAATGAAGACGCAAAACCTCTAAGCATGATGATACAAACTAAACAAGAAAAAAAACAATTCTCAGGTAGTCCGTGTAATAAAAAAGTATTTAACAGATTATTGGACACAGATAATAAAATTGTATGCGATAATGACAATTATCCATCTTTACTACAATCCGTTTCAAATTGCGACCCAAAATATCAACTAAATAAGGATTTAGGAATAGATTCGAGCAGCTGGGGGAAACTAAATGCAAAATATGAGGGATGTGGAAATATACGCCTACAAAATGTAAAAGCAAGAGACGATTTATTTGATTATTATAATAATAATCCGATGGGGATAAAAGAACGCGACGCAAGTATTGAGAATGCTCAAAAACAAAAGGTAGACATGGGTAAAGAAAAAATAAAATTGGAAGAAGAAAAGATAGACGTTTTGCGCAAAATACTAGGAAACTATATAACGAACACCTCTAATTATGAAAAAATGCCGGATTATCAAGCAAAAAATAAGGAATTTAATATGTTAATGGCAAAAAAAACGGAAAGAGAAGACATGAATAAAAATTTGGTGAGCGCACAGCAACAAGAACAAAAAGCCACTCTAGATGATATACGTTCTAGAGCAAGTCCGTATGGAGGGAAAATGAAGAAAACGAAGAAAACGAGAAAAACGAGAAAATCCAAGAAAACGAAGAAAACGAAGAAATCCAAAAAAACGAAGAAAACCAGAAAATATAGCAGACTTTAGTCGGAATATGTAAAAATGTATATTCCTTCGACTAAAGTCTTCGGAATATAATCGGAAAACTTCGATTAAAATCTACGTTTTCCTCCACATATAATAATGTTTATTATATGTAATAAATGTGCGGTATATTTGGTATCATTTCAATTAAAAAAGAAAATATTTATAAAATTATCATAGCCGGATTAATTCAACTTCAAAATCGCGGTTACGATTCGTCTGGCTTGTGTGTTTTAAAAAATCGTAAATTAGAGGTTCATAAATATGCTTCTACGAACACGGATACATCAATTGATAAATTATTGAATTTACATTTAACCCCAAATGATGGAGAAGATATATATCAGGGTATGGGTCATAATAGATGGGCTACACATGGTATGAAAAACGACGCAAACGCTCATCCGCATATTTCAAACGATCACCTATTTTCCATTGTTCATAATGGTATTATTGAAAATTATAGCGAAATCAAGTCGTTTTTGCTAGAAAAAGGGTTTACATTTTATTCTCAAACCGATACGGAAGTTATAGTGAATCTTATATCCTATTACTATCAAGAAAATGGCGATAATAATACTTTTAACGCAATAGAAAAAACAATTAACACCTTACATGGCACATATGGGCTTATTATTCTAAGCGTAAATGATCCTGATAAACTATATTGTGTAAGAAATGGTTCGCCATTATTGGTGGGTAAAAACGACGATTCTGTTATTATTACTTCTGAACAAAGCGGATTTTGTAATTTAATGAATAATTACATTACGTTAAATAATGACGATATTTGCGTGATCCAAAAAACGAATCTGGAACTATTTATAAAAACATCAAACACCTATTTACAAAAAAAAGTGACGTTTTTAAATTCAGAATTGACACCTTACCCATACCCTCATTGGACAATAAAGGAAATAAATGAACAGCCAAATGTGATATTAAATTCGATCAATCATGGCGGTCGTATTAAAAATGGCTCCGAGGTGAAATTGGGCGGTTTAGAACAGCATACAGAGGCGCTTAAGGATATACAAAATATTATTATACTTGGATGTGGGACATCTTATTATGCTGGGTTATATGGTATGTATTATTTTAAAAGTTTAGGCAATTTTAATACAGTTCAGACATTTGATGGTGCGGAATTTAATGAAAATGATATACCGAGAATAGGTAAAACCGCGTTCATATTAATATCTCAATCAGGCGAAACGAAAGATCTACATCGTTGTATAGAGATCGCATTGAACGCAAGTATTTTAACGATTGGGATTATAAATGTGGTGGATTCATTAATCGCGCGAGAGGTAGATTGCGGAATATATTGTAATGCTGGTAAGGAAGTGGGGGTGGCTTCAACCAAGGCATTTACAAGTCAAGTGGTGTGTTTATCTATGGCGGCAATATGGTTTGCGCAGATTCATAATATAAATGAAACAAAAAGGGTGAAAATGATTTCGGATTTACATAATTTGTCAAATGATGTTAAAATTACCATTGAGAAAATTGACATACAAATGAAAGAACTGAGTATGCGTTTTGATCATGATAATTTGTTTTTGTTAGGGAAGGGCGCGGATGAATATATAGCTAAGGAGGGTTCATTGAAAATAAAGGAAATCTCTTACATACATTCAGAAGGATATTCGGCTAGTTCATTAAAACACGGCCCTTTTGCGTTATTAGATGAAAAGTTCCCCACCATTATTTTGAATTTAGATACAAAGCATACGGCAAAAATAATGAATTGTTTTGAAGAAGTGCATTCTAGAAATTCACCTATCATATTTATTACATATAATAATAACCATAATACTCATAATGATGTGAATAATAAATGTAGCGTGATTTGTGTTTCTGAAAACAAATCGTATTCTTCTTTATTGGGAATAATTCCGATTCAATTATTTGCGTATTATTTGTCTGTGAAAAAGGGGATAAATCCTGATAAACCTAAAAATTTGGCAAAGGTTGTAACTGTTGAATAATCGAAAAACTACGTCTCTTGCTTCAAAAAATAATTATATTTATGTATAGTAAATATAAGTATGAAAAGAGGAAATGTATTACTTTATGTATTTTTAGCGGTCCTTTTTTTGGGGTTCATTTTACATTTTTTAGATAAGACAACAAAAGAACCTCTTGGCGGAGGTAGGGGGAGAGGTGGACGAGGACATTATGGGGGTTTTGGACGAGGAGGACATTCTGGGGGTTTTGGACGAGGATATTATGGGGGACGAGGAGGATATTATGGAGGCAATTCATATCCTGTAGTTATTTATGAGAATGCTGATTATTATCCATATTGGTATCCATCATATTGGTATCGTTATAACCCATTCAGTTATTTTTACTAACTGATCAAAAATAATTTTGTATATAATATGATTATATATACAAAATTATGTAAAAATTATTTTACCTAAAAATAATTTGACCTAAAAAATATAATTTGACCTAAAAAATATTAATTCATCTAAATATCTAAACTAACCGTATTACTAGACGATTTTTGTCTACGACGGCTCTTCTTTGGCATATTTCCATCTCCTTGTAAATCTTTCAAATCGCTAATACTAATTGTACTACTATCATTATTATTTGTTGAGTGGGATGGTTGTTGGTGTTGTTGTTGTTGAGATGATTCTTGAATATTAATCGTTTTTGTTTTTAATCCGGAAAGAATATCCGAAATATCACTAGGACCTTTCATATCAGGACGAGACGGTTGTCGTCTATTTGTTTTTTCTTGTTGATCCGCTCTTTCAAAATTCTCTCTAAGATTAATTCCATCATCTACAAAATTACTGCGACCCATATTCAAATCTGGACGGTTTGCGTAATTATTATTTCCAGGTCTTCCAGAGGGTGGCGGCGCTGAGTTCGGTCCTTGGGTAGCCATTGGCGCTGGTGGACCATTTCCAAATGATGATTGGGGCTCCGGATTCATCATATTACTCATAAATCCGGAAAACCCAGGACTACTTTGTGACATCGAATTCACCGCGGCATTTTGAAAGGATCGCATTAGATCCGGATTTTGACGCAAAATATCATCCATACCAGGCATAGCGCTTTTGAACATGGTATTCGTCATATGAACCATCATCGCGCTTCCACCAAGTTGGAATAACAACTTCAATTCAGGCGCCATAGTGGCTTTCGACTTATACTTTTCATATAATTCGCCAAATACATCGTCATATTCTGTAATATTTTCGTTCACTTGTTCGCTCCATCCATCAAGCTTAATATCGAAAGGATCGAAACGTCCATTTAAAAATTCAATGCCGTTAATACACGCCATCAACATGTTGCCTTGAAATTTCACTGAATTTATTTTCGTTTTCTCCTCCATAATGGTTTCATATTCACCCATCATTTCTTGAAGAGGGGACTCCATATTATATTTTTTGGATAATTCAACCCCTTTCTTTTCTAAAGCCTCGAGCTTTCGCAGATACTTGAATTTCTCTCTTAATAACTCTTCCTTTGACATTTGGGGGAGGGATGAAACATTTTTATCAGGGTTCAAAGGAATATTATTGAACTGGCCGTAACCATCCCATGTTTTCGAATCACTCGCGCCAGTTTCAGAGGTAGATTGACCAATAGATGGTTGTTCGCTAAATTTCACCGAATGTCTATCTTCTGTTCCTCCGAACATATCTGATCTTGGTTTATAAGAACCAGAACTGGCACTGGGTTCTTCTACTAAATCATTCAATTCGTTTTCTAAATTATTTAAATCGTCAAGATCAATATCACTTTTTGGTCGATTGCCCTCCTTCATTCTATCATTCATTAAAAATTCGAGACCTCCCCCAAAGTTGGTGGATTTTTTTTCAAATCCAAAATGATTGTCGTTTAAATCTAGTTCAGAAATTTCTATAATATCGTTCATTATTATTCATTAAATAGAACATATAATTTTAAGTAATACGAATTGAAATATATATTATTTATTTATTTCTATAAAATTATAATTAATATATCTTGATATTTATAATTTCTTATCATTTATGAACCACATACCTTGTAAAAAGGAATCAGATAGATCATCCTTTTTTTTATGCGTGTTAAAATAATCAACCTTTTCATTAAAAGTAGGATTATTTGTAATTATTTCTAAACATTTCGCAATACCCAGTTTTTTTCTATCACTATATTTGGCTTTATCTTGCGCTGCACAATCTTTTAATTTGTTTGAAGCGGAAATAAATTCAATATTACCTACATCGATGTCTACCATAATAAAATATTGAACAATCATACCTTGAATGGTCTTCATTCTATTCGCGATTGGACTAATTTGGTTTTCTATTATTACGTGATCTATTGTCGTATCGCCTAAAAATAGTTTGTCGAATTTTAGTTTAAGATTCATTCCAATTTGTATTAAATCCACTTTAGACGCGTTTGTTATTCCAATTTCGTTAAAGCAGTTGTTATTTATATACTCGTTAATAGCCAATATAAGATCTGTCTTTTTTATTCCTTTTTCATATTTTATTTCATATTTATCCGCTATTTCAAGCAGTTTTTGGATTTTTTGTTTATTGATAAACGGTTTTTTACATTCTGTCGTTGGTATTAAATAGTTTTGTTTTTTAGCATGTTTTAAGCAAAAACATGTGTCGTTTTTAATATATTTCGCCGGTTTATTACATATGCCACAAGTTACATTTTCTTGTTCGGCAAGATTTACAACATCCCATTTACAAATCGAAAATTCTTCTTTTTTTTCGAAAAGGCAAAAGGCTAAATTTTTAATACCAACGTCGATTGATAGAACACGCATATAATGATTGAATATCAAGAAGATGTTTAATATTTAACAAATTATATTTATATTTATTTTATATTTATTTTATATTTATCTTATAATTATTTTATAATTATTTATATTTATATTGCCTATATATATAAATATGAGCACATTCACGAGTTCAGGTGTCATATACACAATTGTTGGCACATCAGCGTCTATTACTGGGTGTGTAGGAGCAAATATACCAGCTGGTTTAACAATTCCGTCTCAAATTACTAATGGTGGGACAACCTACCCTGTTACTAATATTGATCAATTTGCGTTTAGTGGCATAACACAACTGAATAGTGTCGTTATTCCAAATTCCATGATATCTATTCAGAATAATGCCTTCCAAAATTGTACATCTCTGACCAGCGTTACTCTAGGTACTGGTCTTACAACTATCGCGTCTCAGGCATTTAGTAATACAGGTTTAAAAAGTTTTATTATTCCAGATAATGTTACTACTGTTGGATCTAATGTGTTCGATAATTGTTTAAGTCTAACAAGCATTACTATTGGATCTGGTATAACAACTACCGGAAATGGTATGTTTTCCGACGATGTTTCTTTGAATAGTGTTACTTTTGCCGCGAATTCGAATTGTCAGCTTATTAATAATAATACATTTAATGCGTGTAAAAGTTTAGCTAACATTATTATTCCTAATTCAGTGAAAAAAATTGGAGTTAATTCATTCAACCTTACAGGTCTAACAAGTGTTACTATTCCTGATTCAGTGACATCTATTGAAGATAGTGTGTTCTATAATTGTTTGAGTCTAACAAGCGTTACTCTAGGTACAGGTCTTTTAAGTATAGGTGCTAGTTCGTTTTATCGTACACCTCTAAGGAGTGTTACTATTCCAAGTAGTGTTACAAATGTAGGGATGAACTGTTTTGAGGCATCAGCGATAAAGACACTCGTATGTCTTGGTCCTATATCAAATATAAGCAATCAAGCATTTTATGGTTGTGCTAGTCTAACAAGCGTGACTCTTTCAAACGATTGTACAAAAATTGCGCAGTCGATGTTTAATGGATGTACAACTCTATCAAATATTACTATTCC
>Ga0114966_10001638_pt1 | contig 20498 bp, 19 predicted proteins | sample M_130207_XF_Meta_FD_87029 | JGI IMG/M metagenome (GOLD analysis project Ga0114966, IMG submission 87029) | Freshwater microbial communities from Lake Montjoie, Canada to study carbon cycling - M_130207_XF_MetaG | ecosystem: Environmental > Aquatic > Freshwater > Lake | place: Lake Montjoie... | reverse complement strand
TTTTAAGGGCCAGTGCTTTGCGAGTAGGATCACCATTGGGCTTTTTCATCGGACCATCAACTCCACCCATTCTTGCACAGAATGATTTACGACGTTTAGCATCCTTGCTGCCTGCTTTTAATTTACTAGGTTTAGTAGTAACCGCTGTCTGCAATTTACTACCTGGGTTTTCTCTACGATAACTAGCTACACCCTTGGCATTAAGTCCGCCAGCTTTACTCTTGCCTTCTTTGCGGCGCCATGCAGCAGATTCAGATATAATTTCATGTACTTTCATAGTTAACCAATGACAAATGTATAGCCAGTGCCGCCACTAACTAATGTTTCTAATTCTTTATCTAAGGCAGCTAGTTCTTCTTTGCCTGCCGACTTTAAATCATTGCCGTTTAATGCTCCGCCGCCCTGTGGTCCTGCAATTGATGCAAACTTAGAGCGTGCTTCACCTAACATCATTTTACAGTTGGCTAGCGTATAATCACGTATCCATTGTTTAGCATATATATCTTCTATGATAAGATAATCTGGCCTAAAATTCTGAGTACGCATTCCAATTACTTCACCTTCACTAAACGGACGCTGTAGTATTCTAATAGTACGACTTGACGGAATCCACTGGAACTCGATATATGCCCCAAACATTTTACCTATCATTTCTTGATAGCTTGCAAACATAAAATACGTAGCAATGCCGCCCATCATTGTACTGTTTAAAAGGTACGTGTTAGTATACGCAAGATTGAAAGGCTCAAAGTTTGTTCCAGTTCCGCCGCCAGTTCTTGATCCCAATGTTCTTCTAAAAACAGACTGCACGTTAATAATTTCTTTAGGCAAAATGTAATCATTTTTGTCCTTTTCAAGGGTTAAAAAACTGTAGCTTTCTTCCACAGCATTTGGGCTGCGTTGACGGAATCTAGTTAGAGCACGATCCAATGCTGTTTCATAATGTATAGGGTCAAGCTCAACGTCAATCATACCGTCGCCCAACATGGCGCGACAATAATCAAAAACTTGTTGTTTAACTTGTTGTGGATTGTCTGACATTTGTATCTCCCATGTTATTTATCGCTAAATATTGTACTATGCCACGTTTATCCCTCTATTCGCCCGAGAAAGGCAACGATTACAAATTTCACGATCGCAGCATATCTGAGATGTTTCAGGTGGGCGGCACCGACTTATATCTACACAAATACCTAGGACCCAAGAATCCTCTAACAGGCGAAAGTACTGCAGATATACCTATGTACGATGCTGTAAAAGAAACCAACATACAAGATTTGCTATTCCTTGAAAATCGTGATAGAAAATATGACAGTTCAGTATACACAGTACGTGGTGTTTATAATGTATCTGACATTGACTTTAACCTAAGTCAGTTTGGTCTGTTTATCGATAACGATACAGTTTTTATGACTGTACACATTAATGATTTTATCAAGCTAGTTGGCCGTAAACCATTAGCTGGCGATGTAGTGGAGTTACCGCACTTGCGAGATGAGTTTGCACTTAATGATGCTGACCAAGCACTGCCAAGATTCTTTGTTATCAGTGAAGTTGGTCGTGCTGCTGAAGGATTTAGCCGTACATGGTATCCACATTTATACAGATTAAAATTAGGTAAGATTGCTGATCAACAACAATATTCAGACATTCTTAAAACTCCCACAGATAAAGATGCAAACTTTACAGGAGATTACAGCCCAACTGTAACATATGCCGTTGGAGAAATTATTCGCTATCAGGGCACCCTGTATCAAGTTACCGCAGCTACTACAGGCATAGCACCGCCTAATGCTGGTTATTTTAGCGTATACTCCGGAGCCACGATACAGAGTATCTTAAGTACACAGGCAAAAAGTCTTGAAATTAATGATGCTATCCTTGCCCAAGCCGAAGCCAATGCTCCTAAGAGTGGATATGAAACTCAACAGTTTTACTCATTAACTGCTGACGAGTTTGGTAATCCAGCACTTATTACTGTAGATGATGCTACAACGCCACCAGATGCTTCTAGTATGCACATGGATGCAAGTAGAATTGGTGCTAGACCAAATAGAACAGGATATAGTGGATACTTACTAGGGGATGGTATACCACTTAACGGTGTTGATTTTGGGCATGGGATAGGTTTTCCAGCAGGCGCCATTGAAGGTGATTTCTTTCTACGAACAGATTTCTTGCCCAACAGATTGTTTAGATACGATAGTAAACGTTGGGTCAAGCGTGAAGATGATATTCGTATGTCAATGACTAATACTGATACTCGACAAACTTTTAGAACTGGATTTATTAATAATACAGAAACTGATAATATTGCCGGTGAGACTGTTGCACAACGTCAAGCATTAAGCAAGGCACTTAAACCTAAGGCAGACTTATAATGCATATCTACAATAAACAGGAGGCTTCGGTTTAACGCCGTCGCAATATCTCGCAATATTTTTATGACGGCCAAATACGCCGATACTTATTACAAATAGTTAGACTCCTAAGTAACTTTGTAGTTCGATACGGAGACGGTACGCTAGTACGTGTGCCGGTTATGTACGGAGATCAAGATCGCCAAGCAGCAACTGTTGTGAATCAAAATTCAGAAAATACACTTCAAAGTGCTCCTCGAATTGCAATATATATTACTGATCTTGATTTGGATAATACTCGATTAGGTGATGCTACGTTGGTTAGTAAAATGCATTTTCGTGAACGAGACATCGATGACGATGGAAACTATACTAGTACTCAAGGACAAAATTATACGGTTGAACGGTTGATGCCAACTCCATTTAAGTTGTCAGTTAAAGCAGATATATGGTCAACTAGTACAGAACAAAAATTACAAATACTAGAACAGATTTTAGTATTGTTTAATCCAAGTTTAGAAATACAAACAACTGACAACTTTGTAGACTGGACATCATTAACTGTTGTAGATCTCGGTGATGTAACATTTACTAGTCGTACGGTTCCAATGGGCACTGCTACACAAATTGATATTGCTACTCTTACACTAACTACTCCTATATGGATTACACCGCCTGCCAAGGTTAAGAAATTAGGTGTTGTTACTAATATTATTTCAAGCGCATTTGACAGTTCGTCTATGAGCGACTCATATGTTGACGGGTTAGGGGTGTATGTAGATGCGGGGCAATCATATCCCGGAAATTCTATGGCAAGTGCAAAAGCAACACTTGGCAATTTTGATATTGTTGTATCCGAAGGTAAAATTAAACTAGTAAGTAGTACGCAACCCGGAGTTTGGTTAAACTGGCAAGTAATATTACAACAAAATCCGGGCTCGTATACTGCTGGGTTAGCTAAAATTTATTTGTTACAGCCAGACGGTAGCGAAGTTGTGGGCTATCTAAGTTTAAATCCGTTAGATGAATCTGAAATGGTTGTTAATTGGGATACCGATACTCATCCAACAAACAATATGATTGCAGGGCCCGCTAGATTGTCAGAATCGTGGGGAAGTTTTGACGCTGTGATTGATCCTACAACTACTGGGCCAAGTAATTTAGTACTTGGTACTAGATACTTAATTATTGACAATATTGGTGGCGGAGTTCGTGACACGTTTGTTACTGGATTAAAAATACAAAGGATTAGTACAGCAGTTGAGTTTGACAAAGTAAACGATTGTCACGTGTTTGTTAATGGTACTGAAGTTGGACAAGGAACTCCGATAGAACGAGATGGCAATTATGTTATTATTCTTGCAGCCTTTGCACCTGTAGGAAGTACAGTTACTTATGTGTTAAACTTGAATGAAGACGGTCCCGATGCTTGGAAAAACACTGACAGTACTGACTTTATTGCAGAAGCCAATGACATCATTGAATGGGATGGCAGCAAATGGTGGGTAATATTCTCAGCGGATGAAAACTCAGAAAACTTGATTTATCAGACAAATATCTATACATTAGTACAATACAAGTGGAATGGAGTTAACTGGGTGAAGAGTTTTGACGGTGATTATAGACGTGGCGATTGGAGGTTAGAATTATAACTTCTAACTCAGACATAATCGATTGCTCAGGGGCATTAATTTGTGCTCGATCAACAAAACGATTTTTATTATTGCAAAAAGCTGAGGGCAAACATGCAGGTCGTTGGGGATTAGTGGGCGGTACTAATCACTCTAATGAGTCAGCATGGCAGGGCTTACAAAGAGAAATTGAAGAAGAATTGGGTGCAATGCCCGATATTAAAAAGACTATTCCACTTGAACGATTTGTCAGCAACGATAGTATGTTTAACTTTCATACATACTTTTGTGTTGTAGAATCTGAATTTATACCGGTACTAAGTGATGAACATATTGCATGGGGATGGTTTGATTTAGATAATTTGCCAAAGCCGGTACACAAAGGATTAGATCTCAGTTTAAGAAATAAAACAATCCACATCAAATTACAAACAGTATTTGATATCATAAATCTCCTTTGACAAAATTTTACCAACTAAATACCCGTGAAGAATCAGGGGAATTTATGTTTTCTAAAAAATCGATTAATGTAACTGCTTATACGTTTAATCCAAGTTATTTTAACAGTGCAAAACCAGAATATCAGTCAACTGAGAAGCCTGATTGGCTTAAAAAATTAAAAACTTTCTTCCTCGAGCGTGATGAAAGGTCAACTATCATTGTAAAAAATCCAACCGCGGCAGTATGTCCTGCTATTAAAGATTTCCTGCATCTCCCGATTCAATTAAAGATGTGGGCAGATATTGACATTAAGATATTCCCAGATGGTTCATGGACACATTATTCAAGGCCTGATTGGCAAGTTCAAGTAGTTGAACATCGTAAAACTCAATACGGCGAAGCATATAACAATAGAATAGCATTAAAATTAAACTCGCCCTGGTACTTTGTGTCAGATCAAGAAATTAAATTTACATTTATAGAATCGCATTATAGTACTTCATTTTTTAGAGATCAAGATATTGTAATTCCACCGGGAATTATTGACTATTCGTTCCAGCATTCTACAAATATTCACTTATCGTTCCCTATAAAATCAGAACCGTATGTCGTACACTTAAAACATGGCACTCCATTAATATCAATGTTTCCTATCACTGAGAGAAAAGTTAATTTTGAAGTTAAACAAGTATCATTTGATGAATGGCAGCAGATAAATCAAAAAATGCCTCAAATGTTTATAGGAAGATATTTTAAACAACCGGATAAAAAATAATATGGCTATAACTGTATATTGGGCGCCATTTACTGAGCCTACTGAATATTCTAAACAGTTTTTATCCTATCAAGAACCGGTTAAAGTATTAGACAATTTAAAATCTGCTAAAAATCCTCAAAATAAAATTGACAATTTTTTTAATTGTCCAGCATTTGTTAACAGCATTAAAAATACTTATATGTTTACTAGTCCCACTGATGCAAATGTTACGTTTGCAGGTAATCGAATACTTAATAATTTAAATCCCGATCAGCATTACGATCGCAATACTGTTGTTCCAAAGCAAGAATCAATGCAGAATGCTATCACTATTCGATATAATGCAAACTGGATTATGTTTGCCGAAGAATCAACCTATATTCATACAACTCCTGCATATTTGCATAACTCGCTAGTATCTGATTGCGGATTTTATGTACCGGGTACCTTTGATATTTCATCTTGGTTTAGGCCTTTTGAATTTGCTTTTCAAATGTGGGAAGGGCACACGCAATTTAAAACGGTACAAGATGATCCATTGATATATGTTAATTTTTTAACAGACGAACCTATTATTCTTAAAAAGTTTTATCTTTCAGAAGAACTTTATAAGCTATCAATGAGCTGTGTTAGATTAAAAAACTACAGACGAGAAAAGAATTTATTTAAATTGTATGATATTTTTAAAGCGTCTAAAATACGTAGTCGTATACTAAAAGAAATAAAGAATAATTTACTATGACTAAGGATGTTGAAATGAAGGTAGAAAAATTAGAGTTTGACAATGGTAAACTATGGATTATAGACGGTGCAGTACCCTATACACAGCGAGCAATATACTACACTACTGCAATCATGTGTCCGTATAAGTATACTTTAAACTCGTCACCATTACCTGAAAATTATGATTCATTGCAATGGGCGTGTTATCTAAAAGAAGATCAAAATTTATTAAATTTCTGGATGGGGTTGGTAGAGTTTTTACCTGATGATTTAAAAGCAAGGGCAAAATCTCGTCAAGTTCATCAACCAAATTTAAATTATGTAAATGCGCTTTCAAAATTTAAAGTGCATACTGATGGTCCTAATGCGGATACTGAGTTTATGGTTTATTATATAAACCCAACTTGGAATGTAACATGGGGCGGTGAGACTGTGTTTTTTGACGACACCGGGGAAAAACAAATATATGTTTCACAATTTATTCCGGGAAGAATAATATACGGTACTGGAAATATTCCACACATTGTGCGGCCACCATCGCCTCACGCTTTGCCGCGGTGGTCCTCAACTTTTAGGTTTATAAATGCACGACATACTGATCATTGATAATTGTATTCCCGTTAAATATCAGGACGAGATAGAAAATTTTCTACTGGTAAATGATCACCCTTGGTGCTTTCAATCAGACATAACCCTTAGTGATACTTATTTACGGGCGTTAGATAAATTACATCCTGATAATAAACCTAGTCGTAGGCCAGGTTTTGGTAGTATGATGTTTGACCCTAATACCGGAAGAGGAACACCTTATCATTTTTTAACACCAATTCTATATTGCGCAGCTGAAAAGGCAAATATTGACATTAGTCAAGTTGATTTGCTCCGCGGATTTTTATCCATGCCTGTTCCTGCTGACAAAGAAAATAAAATCGATAAGCCGCATATCGATAAATCATTTCCTCACCTAGTTGGATTGTACTATGTAAATGATTCTGATGGAAATACTCTTATCTATAGGGAAACTAACGTTCCGTTACTCGACACTCAATCAATATCAGAAGTTGACTCTACTACACTAACTGTTGCACGGTCAGTTAGTCCAAAAAAAGGTAGATTAGTATTTTTTAACGGTCGACATTATCATAGTAGTACACAACCCACAATCGGACCTCGATGCGTGTTAAATTTTCACTTTGTATAATATGCATTCTGATATAGCATTGGCGCAAATAAACATGGATAAAGAATTATTTCACCAACAAATAATTCAAAAATATAACGAAATTCATAATCAAACCATAGGTTTAGATTGGTTTATTTTTATGAATGACGGATATATGTCGTTGGATAAAAATGGATACCCTGTAATTTTAGACAGTTATCCAGAACTCAATTCACTACATCATATTTGGAAACATCAGGCTTACTTGTACATTGAATTACTTAAACAATCAGGCATATCTCTTAGTAATGATTTAGGATCTATATTAGATATAGGATGCGGCAGGGGAGGAGGATTAAGTGTGTTCCGTGACTACTACAAAACTAACACATTAGTGGGGTTAGATTTAAATCCTAATCAAATTGAGTTTTGTAAAAACACTCATAGTGGTATAGAGTTTGTGCAAGGTAGCGCAATGGACTTGCCATTTACGGCTGAAAAATTTGATATTATAACAAATGTAGAATCTGCAAATTATTACTTTTTATATGATGATTTTCTAAATGGCGTTAGTAAAACTCTAAAACAAGATGGTGTGTTTTTATATGCAGACACTTTTGATGAAATTCGAATGGAAGAAGTAACTACCGCATTTGAAGAACACGGTCTTAAGATTGTATCGAAGAGAAACATTACTGCCAATGTTAGAGCAGCCTGCGCAATTGACAAGTATAGAATGTTACCTCATTCTAGAATATTAGCAGATGTAATGATGTGGGACGAAGAACGATACTATGCACATCGCAGGCCAGGAAATAACCATTATGTTGCAGATTACTACATAATGGTTATTAAAAAAACTAGTTCTTAACTTTAACTAATTTACCTAGTTCGGGTAGATATAAGTATTCGATCTCACTTTTACTTAACGTTTCTATAGCATCTTCTAAGGTTTCTACTAGAGGATCGCCACCTAAGTTAAAACTAGTGTTAAACAAAATTGGCACACCTGTACGATTATAAAAGGCTTTAATTAAATTATAATAATGCGTATTTTGTTCTTCGGTGACTGTTTGTATACGACAAGTCCCGTCAACGTGAATAATTGCAGGAATTTTTTCTTCAATACCTGGTTGACAATTTACAGCATACATCATATGCGGACTATCTTCCATACCACGTAAATCAAACCAATCATGCACATAGTCTTGTAAGATAGATCCCGCAAATGGTCGGAAATATTCTCGATGTTTGACTTCGTTTACAAAGTCTTTACCGTCTTGGTATGTTGGGTTAAACAGTATACTACGATTGCCCAACGCTCGGGGGCCGTTTTCACTACGTCCCTGATATATGCAAACAATATTTTTATTTGTTAGTAAATCTACTACATCTTCATCCGTTGCATCTAACACCTCTGCCCCAAATTTTTGTGCTTCTGTGTTGAGATCGTCAACAGTATAATTGTATTCAAACCCTAAGTACAATCCGTCCTTAGAGTAGTCAATGTTACTGTCAGGTTCGAGGTCTTTGTAGATCAATAGAGCTGCGCCGATTGCAGTACCAGCATCATTACTAATGGGTTCTACATAAATCTCAATACCTTCGTCTTTAAGTTCTTGTAGGTAATGATAATTAGCAACGCAATTTAAACCATATCCGCCACTGATAACAACTTTCTTGTGCCCAGTAATTTCTGCAGCCTTTCGAATTAATCTAACAACTTGGGCCTGTGTTTGAGTTTGTACACTGTATGCTAAGTCTCTTCGGTTTTGTAATAGCGTAATATCTTCGTTATCATGATTGTTTAGTTCAGTAAATAGTCCGTAATTAACTTTAGCACCGTTTGGATATGTAGGAACTATTAAGTTTCTATTAGACAACGGAGTAATCGAAGTGTTATCAAATAGGTCAGGAATGTTAGTATTAGCAGTGCCATATGGAAATAGCCCCATAGTTTTGCCAGCTTCAATACTTGGCCAGCCGCAGTATTCTGTTACTGCTTCATAGACTTTAACAATACCTGCGCGGTCTGTAATAACTGCCTCGTGTGTTAACCCTTCGGGCTCACTATACATAGTGCTAGGAAAATCATACATTATAGTGCCAGGATCAGGACCACGTAATCCTATATGTTTATATTTGGTTGTAAATGTTACAGGATATGCACAGTCGTAAATACTTTCTGTTTCCCATCCAATTTGTTGTTCTTCTCGAATTGACAATGGAATAAATGTGCCGGCGCCGTCAACAATTAAGGCAGCAGCACGATCAAATCCTGATCTATAAAATGCGCAGGCAGCATGAAGTTTATGATGAATGTGGCTTAAATCAACAACTTGTGGGTGTTGGCGTAGATTCTCTTTCCTACTAATTAACCCTAATTTACGTGCTAGTCCAGTATATACATCGTCTCCGGTAAAGTCAACTTTCCCCGCAGTTTCACTTAATGGTTGTGTGTGTGCAATGACTAGAAAATCTAATTGGTCAGTGTATTCTTTAATCTTGATCATTGCAGCATACGGGCCGCCGTCGTACTTTTGACGGCTTAGCCTTTCTTCTTCAATACTAAAAACAACCTTACCGTTTTTTAATAAACATACACTAGCATTATGTCCACGAGCAATACCTGCAATCCATAAATCTTTTTTTTGAGTCATTCATAATCCTTTTATTTTACTGGGCCAATTAATCTCTTTGAAACACTCTGACAACCTTAATTTATCAGTGAACTCGAACATAGTGTTGGACAAATCTTTTATAGTTTCAACTGTTGTATCTAATTTATCTAATTCTTGTATCAAGTTATGTGGTATTGACAAACAATTACCTAATTCTTTTAAAATCCATTTTTTATACTGTCGTGTAGACAAATGTGTCTCTTTCCATAAATTATCTTTGTCATCTTTAAAGTACCAATTATCATCTGAGTAGTTGTTGGCAAAATCATAAAATGGAGTTAGCCAGTGTGAGTTGTAATCTTCCCATATACTATTATAACATATAAATTCTGGATGTAAATCAAATAGGTTGTTTGCGGATGGTGTATAGCTTTCGTTTGTTAAATCAATTGCTAAGTGTCTAATATCAGTTATACTGGTCATATACCAAATTGCACCTGTAGATTCTAATAATCCCTGCACTAATTTAATATTATTAAGAGTGTGCATGATATAAGCAGGTTCGTGAAAAAATAAATTTATCCATTGTTTATTATACAGCAATGCATTATTATTTGTAAAGATACTTCCGGAAGTTTTCCAGCCAGCAGGTCGTCCATCTGGCAAATTGTGTGTATGATACCAATCATTACGTAAATGGGTTGACCATTGTACTATTATAACATCATCTTTGGTAAAAGTATTCTTTACGCTACACTCTGCAATTCGTTCAGCAATTCCTCTATTACCTATTCCTCGGTACCCCCAGTTTTCAGAATAATCAAAATGTAAACTTAGTAGATCAGCCCAAGTTGGCCACGCATATTCAGTAAACGAGCATCCAAATGTAAACAACCGTGACATTTATTGTGCAGCACTCCACATTCTATCAAGAGGAAATAATTTTGTTGTTTTAATTGTTGCAAAAAATACTTGAGTTAGCCTTGAGTCATTTAGTGAAGTACCAAAAAATTTAGATTCAGTATGATATAAGTTAGAAGGGTAGATTACTAATCTATTAAACATATTAGATATTTTACAACTTTCAGTGAATCTATTATTGTGGTCTTCTCGAATAATATCGTAGGGCTTGGAATTTCCAACATTTAACTCGGCTATTTTAAATGCATGTTGTTTCACAGATTTTATAAGATTTTCATATCCATTAGTTTCTTTATATCTAGCATCTATACTAAGTTTAAGTTCACGAGGAAGATTATTAAAAATAGTAGTTCCGCACTCTAATGGGGCATTAGGCGTCAAATATATTACTCCAGCAAATGAAGTACCTATATCAGTATGAACCCACCCGGTTCCAAAAGATGCAGGAGTTAAATGGAAATTAACTTGCAACTCAAATTCAACATCTGTAACGTCTTCAAAAAATAATTTTGTTAGTTTAGCCTTTAGTAACGTGTGTAGATCTATATTAATTACTTCTAAATAGTCTGATCTAAATCCAGGCCATGGTGAGTTGTCTTCTCGACTATAATCAAGTGACATTGCATACTCTCGTATTGTGTAGGGATCGTGATAAAAATTATCTACCACAGTTATTGGTATCATACTTTAATTTCTTTTAGTCTAGTAACTGGAGTTCTAGCAGTTCCGTTATCATTAAGTTCAACAAAAAATACCTGCGTCAATCGAGAATCACTGAGATCTGTACCATAATATCCGTCACCGTTATGCCATGTATCTCCCGGTATTATAGTAAGTCTGTTAAAAACATTTAAAATGTCAGCAGTTTTTACAAATTTTGAATTATTATGATCTGTTGCTTTATCAAAAATTTCTATATCAGTTAGGATGTTATTGTAAAAGTTAAACTTTTCTGTATGATCGGTATGCCGAGTATTAATATATTTTTCACTATACATACTAGTGCCGCTGGCCAGTGGAGCATCTGGATTTAAATAGATAATTCCGGTAAACGATACTCCGAAATCTTTATGAACCCACCCAGTTCTATATTTGTTAGACACGCTTTGAAAATATACATCAAAATTGCATCCTACATCGTCACCCGGGATAGTAAAAAATAAATTTAATACCTTAACTATAAAGTTATTATAAAATTTTTTATCAATATCTAATAACATCTTTGTGCGCAATCCCGGCCAAGCGTCAGAATCTGATCTAGAATATTCCTGTGCTAATGCAAATTCTCGAATTGCAAATGGGTTATCGTAAAAGTTGTCTACCACAGTCAGCGGTATCATTTTGTTTTCTTTTTAATATCTGTTCTAATTTTTTCAATCAAATCTGCGGTTTCTTTAGTGGTGAAGTCCACACACGTATCGTTGTATCTATTTGCTAAATCGCCGTCAAGATGTTCATTTATTCTGATAGGAAAATATTTAATATCCATGGGTGTTTTTTGTATAATTTGAAAATAGTCAGGGTATGAAATATTTTTTGCATACGTACTGCCTAAAATCACAGTGCCCGGGGTACCAAATGCATAGGCCATATGCTGTCCAACACTGTCGCATCCAATGAAATAATCAGCAGCTTCTATGATTGCTGCCCACATTCTACTGTTAGTTTGTATTTTAAAAGTATAGTCGTCAACTTCTAGTTGTTCGCCAAAGTAGATGATATTATAATCTTTTTTTAGTGATTCTAAAATTGCTAGATACGTTGCTTTATTAAGCGATCTGCTCATTGGGTCAATTACTTCAGATTGCACAATCTGTGCAGATTTACCAAATGGTTGTATCACAATAGTTTTTGCTTTGCCGTGATGTTTTTTTGCATTTTCAATAGCATCAATGGCATGCATTTCTTCTAACTTGGAAAGGTAAATCTGTGGCTTACCTAAATCAGAATGATCTTCAGTTTCGTTGATTAGAAAATCAAATGATTCTGCAAGACTTCTTTTTTGATTGTAGTATCCGTGCTCTCTGTAAGGTTCCGGTGTTACTAGATTATTGGGTCTAATAATGTGTTCAAATACATCTTTTGTATCTGGGGTGTATGTGAGATCTTGTAGTTTCTTGTTACCTGCAAAAAACTCCATGCCACTTTCAGAATAGATATAAAAGTTATTTCCGTTTTTTTTGTAATACTTTTCCAGTGCTGGAATTGAACACAATACACGGCCTGCGCCACCACTAATACTAAACACTTTCTTCATGAGAACCCCTTAATAGTAGTATATATCACTTTACTATTAAGGGGCAAATTTTTTCTAAGTTAACTTAAAACTTATATTAACCCTAGATCCGATTTAATTTTGGTTAAAAATAACTCCAATTGTGCTTGCTGAAGTTGCATGTGTGATCGATAATGCTCAATGTCAGTATGAGGTGTGTACATCCAAGGTAATGTTTCTTCGTATTCAGTTCCTTGATTTCTTACATACGGTGTATCAAAAATAATTTTCTTCCCCTCCATTGTTGCAGTTTGTAATGCTGCTGCAAATTTTTGCATTTCTTTATTTTTAGCAACCCACTCTTTTAATACATCTATTGTGATTTCAAGGTCTTTAAATTCTTCAAGGTAATTAATTAATTTAGGTACTGGAAGGGCTTCTAGCATTTCTTCAAAGTTAGGGGGCAAATTTCTTTCGGGCTCAGGAATCAAATTGGGTTTTTCAGCCAACGATTCTGCACGTTCGCTAGCGGCCACAGCTTCAGCCTCAGCCTCGGCCTCAGCCGCAGCAGCCTCTAGTTCTTTTTGTTCTTGCAATTGTCGTAGATTATCTGCTTCTCGTATTGCAACATTCTCTACTTCAATTTTTGCAAACAAAATTTCTTCAATTAGTTTATAATCTTCACTGTGAGGTGAGATTATTTTATTGTTGTAAAAGAAGTCACCATTTGTTGCAGTAAGATTGCCAATGTTTACCCAATTAAATCCGGTAGTATTAACAAACCCTTCGTTATCAGTTACATCAATTACAATATTAAAATCATATTGATCTGTTATTGTTCTTATATATGTTGCCATTTTTATTCCTTAATAGACCACTACAACTACACCACTTCCGCCAGCGGTATTCAATCTGTTGCCGCCACCACCGTAGCCCGCAGCTTGAACTGTTGCGCCATAGCCATATTTAACATCGGCAACCGAAGCGCCGGTACTGGACTTGTATTGAGACAGTGGTATAACCGCAGCATTGGCCGGACGATATAATGTTGCATCTCTGTTAAATCCAATATTAAAGCATCGTACAGATGATGCCGGTGTAGTACTAGTATTACCAATGTCCATAAATCCCACCCACGGGTATTGACTTATGCCCGAGCCAAAGTAGAAGATAAAGTGGTCTTGGCCAAAATTCTTACAACACATAATGGTGCTGGTGCCGTAACATGTCCCCGAACCTCCGGCAGTAACACTGCCAGAAAGTTGAGTTGATTGAATCTCGCTCATACCGCATAGGCCTGCGCCGTCACTTCTTCCAGATTCTGCACCAATGCCGGTTGGCACAGCTTCGGTGTTTGATGCATATGGTTCAGATAGTGCAGCCAACGGATCTCCGGGGTAGCTACCTGTTGAGGCCCGTTGTGCCTGACCAGCAAACACATATTTGTTGCCACTACCGCCACCACCACCAGCATTGGACACGCACAATGTCATTCCGTTGTTACATGCCTGTTGACACACACAGCTAGACCATGGCATGTTGTAGTAACACTGCCCTCCAAACACATTATGATATGTAATCAAACAAATACAGTTTGCATCAACATAGAACGAGCCACCACAGTTACAGTTACAGTTGTTACATGCACACAGTCGACCGTTGAAGCAGTTACAGTTATAACGTGTTCCACCAAAGCTATAATCATATCCGGAATTTTGGCACGCCCAAGTTGTACAGCCTCTTAAACATGTGCTGCCGGCGGAGGTTAGATTAACAACATCCATGCATGAGTTATAGCAAAAATATGGAGCAATAGTACCTTTACCGCCAGTTTGATTAATGTCTCCCCCAGATGCAGTGCCGCCTGCATTCCAATATCCGCAAATACAGTTAATGTAACCGCACACAGGGAATGTGAATCCCAATGTAAATGGATTATCTGAGGTAGCTGACCTTGCTGTACTGTTATTAGTACATGCCCAGTTTACTGCGGTTTCTGTAGCATTGCTAGCAGTAACAGTGTTTGATCCAATAGCTGCACTACTTGCAGACAATCCAGTTGTGGATCCCACATTAATTGTCATTGTTTGACTCGGGTAAACATCTGTTAGGGTTTTTTCAGCGTACCCGCCACCTGCACCGGTCAAGTGACCCATGAATGTCATACAATAATTACATACTGGACTTGCTACTCCGGAGCAACATCCAATACCTTGGAAACAAAATTGAGTTGTTCTATAACACGATCCTGCTCCAATAACAAAAACTTTTGCCTTGGTAACTCCGGCTGGTACAGTCCACGAAGTTGTACCCGGTGTTGAAAACACTTCTGCTCGTGTGTATGCAGTAGTAGTAGCGTTAGTTGCAACAAATCTTCCCATTTTAAATTCCTTTTATTGTATTACTAAAATACGATTTTATAATTAAGTACATATATTTATTTAAAATTATGTCGAGCCATCATCAACTCCATACGCAACACAGCTGATGCTGGACGTAGATGCCCATGCTCCGATTCCGTTTCCGTTATCTAACACAATACCCGATCGCACAAAGTAAGAGCCAGCTGACAATGTAACTCCGTATTCTAAATAATCAGTACCTGTAGGTGATGTTGGGGTAGCAGAAGCTGCTAATCTCAATGTACACGGTGCCGTGCTTCTGTTGGCAAAACATACACTAACTGTTCTAATCCTGCCGGCGCTGGGTCCCGAAGTAATTTGTGTCCAAGTAGATGCACTTAAATCATACTTGCCTTGAATTCCACTAGAACTGTTTGCTACGTCGTCAATGCCGTATGTTACTGCTGACACATTAGAAGTATTGCTACGTGCTACAATAGTTTGCCCGTTATTAAGTACAATACCTCCAAATTCTATTACACCGTATCCAGCCAAATAATAGTCGTACAGTAAATAATCAGTTGATGTTGGACTGGTGCCGTTGGCAGTTGCTGTTACTGCAAGTCGAATTAATACTGACGTAGCATTTGTATTACAGATTGACACTGTTAATACTTGTGCATTTGTGGCTGCTGGTCCAGCAGCCAGTATGGTACTTGCTCCTGAGCTTGCGGTTAAACTTATTTTTGATTGAATTCCTGTTGCCATTTCGGTTCCTTATTGTGTTCTATTAACTCAAACTACCGTAATAGTAACCTGCTGCATTAATTTTACTAGTTTTAGTGTCAACATATAATTTATTAGCAAGGTCAGTGTTGCTTGCAGGTGCTGTACTAACTGTGCCGTTTGTAATTGTAGCTGTAGTGGCTGTCATTGTGGCAAAAGTACCATTCTGTGCAGTTCCAGTTGCGCCAATAGTCATATTAACAATTGCTCCAGTTGTAGCCGGACTCAGCGTAATAATCCCAGTGCCTGTAGGGCATAAAGTAATGCTTGCACTTGCCGGGCAAGCTGTAACTGCACCGCTAAAACACCCAGTGGTACCATATACAGGGCCACCTTCGTTGTTACTTATAACATAATTTGTACCATCTGACGTTAGTGTATAAGTTGCGCCTGTAGGAATAAGCTGTGTTGATGCAGTGGTAAATCCTAAACCTACAATGTTGTTAGTGCCAGTTGATAACGTTACGTTGCCGCTAGTTTTATTATAAAATGTCTGTGTAGTTCCGGCAAACAGCACAGGATTAACTAATCCTACGGTGTATCCCGAAGAGCCGGTTAAAAGAAATGTGCCACCGTTAAGCACATAGGTAAGAGTAGTGGCTCCACTAATCGTTACTATTTTTGATACTGTATTATAACGTGCCATATTTCTCTCTCAATTAAGTAGTAGAAGTTTCAATGCCGTACACTACACAACTAAGGTTTGCAGTATCGGAATATACGACTATAACTTGATTTTGTGACAGTACCAGTCCAGTTCTTTCAAACACACCGTTTGGAATAACAGTTGTACCATACTCAATCCATTCTTCAATTCCCGGAGTTATAGATGATGCCATAGCTACTCTAATCGATACTGCCGCTGCATTTCTGTTAACAATGTTTACGTTGCATACTGTGTAATATCCCGAAGGTACTGTGTACACCGCAGTATCAGTTGTTGCGGGTATTACAATTGCGTTTAATCTTCCTGTTGCCATTTTTCTTCTCCAAATTAGTGTGTTAAAAAGAATCCAAGGGCTACGGGTGCTCCGTCAATGCCGCCTGTAAAATTCATCTTCGATTTTATATTTAACTGATCTCCCGAAGTAGTTCGGATTGTATCGTTTGCAATGTACACCACACCCGCAGTAAGGGTATTTACGTTCAACGAGCTTTGTCCCCCACCAATCTGGGCTGTAATATATGCTTTAATTGCTCTCTGTGTAGGTACAATGTTATCGCTGTTAGCCGTAAAATACGGATCGGTTGAGAACTGTGTAATAATTGCTGATCCAACACCAATATTTAGAGCACCTAATTGCAAGGATTGTAATCCTGACAAGTTAAACGCATCAGCATTTAGTGTAGCAGTACCAGTCGACTGTTGAACTCCGAACAAGTTACCAACGTTAAAGTTACCGTCTTGGTCGGTACTTGTAAAGAACACGCGGCCGCCACCTGAGAAAGTAGTTTGTGCAGCAATACTAGATGTTGTGGGATCAACGTATGGATAGTTAGTGTCTGCTTGATTACCAGTACCGATGTACAAGAAGTCATGTCCTGTTAGTCGAACTTGGCTGTACTTGACAGTAGTTGTTACAGTATCTGCATCGATTGGAGAGTTCAGTACACTTAGTCCTGGGCTAATCTGCAATGTAGCTGTTAGTTCCCCATCATTACCTAACAAATTAGATACTGCAACTAGCTTATACCATGTATCAGGAATTGATCCAAATACTACGTTTGCGCCAGCTTGAGGTGTTCGATATAAGTTTCTTACTGCAACAAACGTACTAGGTTGGTACAAATCAGCCCGGCCATCGCCGCCAATTGCTGCGGTTGCTGAAGTATATGAGCTACCTCTATCACTGTAGCTTGGATTAGCCAATGCACCGTTGCCAGTTCTTGGGTTTAGTGGTGCTGTGTTAATCTTATTAGGATCGTATTGCGTAATAATAGGACCTGCTTTATATGTTCCGGTTAGACCTGTAGCAGTTGTTAACACAACTGGAGTGCCGCTGCCAGCAACTAGACTTACTTTAAACTGCGTTGTAGTCATTCCAGATGATATTACATAATATAATTTTTCTGTTACAAGGCCGCCGGTATCACAACTTGCAAATAACACCGGTTGACTATCAACTAGATTTTCAGTACTGTCTACTGTGATAAAGTTAGTTGTATCAGTAGTAGCTGTAACAGTTCCTTGAGGATACCCACTACCAGGTTCTACCATACGAACTTCTAATATATTTCCCGCTTGTTGCTTCATTCGACCAAGTGCTTGTACGCCTGTATTTAATGAAGCAGCAGTCATTGTAAACGCTCCGCTAACTACTACCCATAGAGGTTTATGATCTACGTTTCCAAATGCTAAGCCGGCCCATCCTTCTGTGGTTGGCATTGTACGACTTGTCCAATGTATACCGTCGGGACTTGTAGCACAAATATCTCCAGAAGCAATTGCTACAAATAATCCCTGGCCGTATTTAATTTTAGTCCACGGCTGTGAACTTGGTAGTCCTACACTATAGCTGGTCCACGTAGTTCCATTATTTAAACTGTATGCAGTTTTTGTGCCTCCACTGGCAATTGCTACAAATCGTCCATTACCGTATGCTACACTAGTACCTGTAGTAAATCCTGCAGGTAAGTTGCCGCCTGCTACCCATGTAGTACCATTGGTACTAATTGCAGTAGCCAATGACGATCCGGTAGATATTGCAACAAAGCGTCCGTTACCAAATGCCAGTGCCGAATACGTTCCCGACCCCAATGTTGGCAATGTAGTAGAAATCCAACTAGATCCATTAGTACTCTTTGCTCCTGCGGCAGCGCCACCAACTGCTACATAAACTCCTGCGCCAATAGTTCCGTACGCAAGTGATACGAAAGTACTTGCTGGCAATGTGCCGCCAGCAGTCCATGCGTCTCCGACAGCAGCAGTTACTGGTAAGTACGATGAATTTGTTGATCCTGTTGCAATTGCTACAAATTTAGCACTTGGATCAACAATAGTCACGGTTGGGGTAGATGTATATCCACTACCTCCGGTGTTACCAATAGTAATCGAGCTTACACCAGTATTGCTTAGTACAGCAGTGCCTGTTGCTTGATTGCTTGACCCACCGCCTGATAATGTAATTGTTGGCGGAACAGCTAAATTGTATCCTGTACCCCATGATGATACTGTAATTTTTGTTACTCTATCGGTAGCAATGGATATTGTTGGTGTTACATTATATCCTGACCCATTCACCGTAACTGTTACAGTATCAATTTTTCCATTTAATACTGTACAGGTAGCAACTGCTCCACTACCACCTGATACAGGGGTGAATATAATAGTAGGTGGCGTTAAATAATTGTATCCAGCATTAACAATATTAACACTAACTACTTGATCAGCGCCCGGGTCACCGATATAGTTAAGAACACCCATTACTGCTTCTAGTACAGCACCTGATCCGCCGAGGCCGCCAACTACTGCTGTAGCTTGTGCGCCTGATCCGCCGCCAAATGTCGAACTAATCCAACTAGCACTTGCACCTAATGCACCGCCAGCTGTCCAAGTTTTTCCATCCAACGAATATGAACTTGCGGTTCCGGTTGCAGCTATTGCAATATATCTATTAGAACCAAATAGTACAGTGTTATATGCTTCAGTCTGAATAGTTCTTGATGTTGCAGTAAAGCCTGGATGACTGTACTCAATTCTTGGTTCAATAATATAACTAGAAGTCAAGTCTAATGCATTATCGATTGTTGTTCCTGGAACTGCATGATCCCAACCAGCTGCTAGCAGACTAATAGTTAATGCAGTAACGTTGTTAAGAATATCAACTGATGTTCCACTTGCGCTAGTAGTACTAACAGCAAATTGTGTACTTGTGAATCCAGCTGTTTTAATATAATATAGTGTATTTGCAGATAGTCCTGTGTCGCCACCTGTTCCACTCATTGTACCAGTTAAGTAAATTGGCATTCCTGCATACAGTGAACTGGTACTAGCTACAGTTAATAAATCGCTAGATGCTGTTGTTGTTGTTACTGTTAACGTAGTAAAACTGTCTTTAGTAACTTGTGCAATCTTAGTACCTTGATTGAATGTTAATATATTTGCATATTGACCTACTCCTGACCCAGCGTTAATTTGTACCCTCATACCGGTATATGCTGTACTTAAGGCAACATCAGAGTTGGCAATAGTAATACTTGTTAGATCTCCAGTTTGTGCTGCATTCTGTGCGCCGCCATAGTTGGTTCCACCGTATCCTTTGCTGTCGTTTAAATCAATTAATCGTGTTTCAAATACTGCACCATCACGGAATTCATCGCCGGTTGCGTATGCGTTATATCCATCTCCTGAGAACGCGATATCTACGTTAGTATAGTTAGTACCTGCGTTTGTATATTCTACGCGATATATTTGATTTGCGCTGTCACCAACCACTAAACCAACCACTGCTTGAACAGAATGGTTATCTAGTACAGCATAAACTGGTTGCTCGTATGTGTCGGTGCCTTCAGCAATAACCCCATATGTACCATATGAGC
>Ga0114966_10001637_pt1 | contig 20500 bp, 14 predicted proteins | sample M_130207_XF_Meta_FD_87029 | JGI IMG/M metagenome (GOLD analysis project Ga0114966, IMG submission 87029) | Freshwater microbial communities from Lake Montjoie, Canada to study carbon cycling - M_130207_XF_MetaG | ecosystem: Environmental > Aquatic > Freshwater > Lake | place: Lake Montjoie... | reverse complement strand
TCTGGCCCAGGTTCGGTCGTCACGCGGTGAGTGGCGTGGCGGTTCCGAGGTTGCGCGATGACGTCGAAGCCCTGACCGCCGTCGTCCAACGGGCCGCAGCGCACTTCGGAATCATCGATACCGTGCGCGAGGCAGTACTCCTCGAGATGGGGAGTCGCGGCGGACCTGAACCTCATGAGTCCCGCACGCTTCATTCAATGGTGGCCGAATACGCCTCAGAGGTTCTCGGCGAGGGAGCCGAGACGTGGGCAGAGTTCGCCCCGGTGACCATTGCGACGCTCAACCCGGAGCGGACGCTTCTCGAGAAATGCGCCCTGCTTCACAACTTGGCTGTCCGCTTCGAAGAGCGCGACGAGACGTCGATGGACTACATGGGAAGGGCGGGTCGTCACTACTACGACGTGCGCTGTCTGATCAGCAATGAGGACGTCCGCGCGGCCCTCGCCGCGATGGGCACCGAAGGCGTAGTGGCTCTCGTGGAGGACATCAACGTTCGGAGCGCGAAGGCCGGCTGGCGCTTCGTCCCCAGACCAGACGCTGGCTTCGGAGCCAGTCCCGCGTTCGACCCTTCAGCGGCGTGTCAGCGGGTCGCGGCACAGAGGTACACCATCGCCCTGGGGATGGTTCATGGCTACAAGCCGAGTCTGGCTGACTGTCTGACCGCCATCAACGCGAACGGGCACCTTCTCTAGGGGTGCAGATAGTTGCCTGCCCACACCCTTGTGTCAAGACACTTCCACTACCTCTCCCTACTCTGACGTGTAATGACCGTGAGAGTCCACATGGCTTGGTGTGACGCATTTCTATGGATTAGCAGATGAACGTGGAGTCAGGCAGTGAGTCGCGATCCGTAGCGCTGTCGCACTGCCTCGCCGGTGGTTCCCACCACGACGCCGATGGCCGCCCACGAGTACCCGGCAGCACGTGCGTCGGCGACTGCCGCCATCAGCGCGCGCTCACCTTCAGCGCGCAGCTGCACCGCAGCGCGAAGGCTCGAGATGTGCTCGGGATCGCGCTTGTCTCCCGGTTGAGGCTCGTAGCGCTCGAATTGAGCAGCGAGTTCATCGGCGTGCTTGAGAACGTAATCAAGTGTCCGCGGCATCACGTCACCTCAAGAACTTCCTGCGCGCCACCATGGCATGCACCACCATCTGATCCTGGGGCGACTCAACGATGCCAATCTCTAGAAGCACTGCTGACCGCCCTGCACCGATGACCATCTGCCCCTCCTGTAGGTCGAAGACGAGTAGTGGATGTGCCACTGCGTGCCGAATGTCGTCGGGTGCGACTCCGTGCCGCAGTGCACTTCTGGTGATGCGCGGCGGCGTGTCCATCCGACGCATCGTCGTGCACCCTTGGCCTTATCACAAGTTATCTTGCAATGCCTGTGCACGTCAACGGCTGGCGCCGCCCTCGTCGAGCACATCACTATCTGCCCCTATTGCTCGCTCATCCACGCGAAAGCGTCGCAACCGGTGGGTCGGTGTGACGCTTTTCTATGGAGTAGCGGATGTGCCCCCGCTGGCGAACGACGAAGGGCACCCCTCAGGGTGCCCTTCGACGATGGCGGAGGCGGAGGGATTTGAACCCTCGATGGGGCTTTAAACCCCAAACCCGCTTAGCAGGCGGGCGCCATAAACCGAACTAGGCGACGCCTCCCCACCCCCCGGCGAACCGGGCAGCCCCCACAGGTTACCGAATCCCTCACGCGCCCGCGCCACTAGGCTGGCGCAGTGAATTCTCGCCGCTCCGACGGCAGCAGCGGCCGCAAGCTGCTGCGGGTTCTTCTCGCCTTTGACGCCGCCCGACCCACCTGGACAGTGGCCGACCTCGCGGCCTATGTCGGCGTTCCCTTGAGCAGTGCCTACCGCTACATCACGCTGCTGCGCGAAGAGGGCCTCGTGGAGCCCGCGCCCGGAAACGACAGCCTCTACCGGCTCGGCGCACGCGCCACCGCCGTGGGCCGCGCCGCCGCCGACACCGACACCGATCTGCTGAACGCCACCCGTAGCCACCTGCAGGCCCTGCGCGACGCCACCGACGAGTCGGCGATTCTGATGCGTCGCGCCGGAGACTCGGTGGTGTGCATCGATCGCGCCGAGTCGCGCCACCCGGTGCGCCTGCAGATCGAGCTCGGCCAGGTGATGCCCACGCATGTCGGCTCGGCAGGGCGCATACTGCTGGCCGCCCTCCCTGCTGAGCGCCGCACCCTCTACCTCACCGACGTGCTGCCCACACTCGCTGACGATCGGCAGGTCGACGCCCTCATGCCCGAAGCGCTCGACCGCATTGTCGACACCGGATGGACCGAGTCGTTCGACGAGTTCGACGAGGGCGTGTGGGGCTGCGCAGCCGCCATCACCGACGCGACAGGCGTGGTCGCCGCCATCGGCACCGCCGGACCCGTGTACCGATTCGACGAGCCTGCGCGTTGGGCCGCGATCGCCGCGGTGCGCTCGGCTGCAGACGCTGCGAGCAACTCACTGCGCGCTGCCTCGGAACTGTCGTCATGACCATCGCCACCCTGGCCATCGACTGCGGTGGCGGGGGCATCAAAGGCTCGGTGCTCGACGAGGCCGGCACCATGCGCGCCCATCCCATCCGCGTGCCCACGCCATACCCGCTGTCGACCGAGCGATTCGTGGCGACCCTGGTCGACCTCGCCGCCCAGCTGCCCGCCGCGCAGCGCGCCACGGTGGGGCTACCCGGAATGCTCCGCCACGGCGTGGTGGTGGCCACGCCGCACTACGTCACCACGCGCGGGCCACGCACCAAGATCGACCCCGAACTGGTGGCGCAGTGGCACGGATTCGACGCACGCCACGCGCTCAACACTGCGCTGGGCATGCCCACGATTGTGCTCAACGACGCCGAGGTGCACGGTGCGGGCGTGGTCTCGGGCAGCGGCTACGAGCTGGTGCTCACCCTGGGCACCGGACTCGGCTGCGCCATCTTCGACGGCGGCCGGCTCGCGCCCCACATCGAAATGTCGCAGGCCCCCGTGCGCTGGGGACTCTCCTACGACACCTACATCGGCGAGCACGAGCGTCGCCGCCTCGGCGACGCGTTCTGGTCGCGCCGCGTGCGCACCATGGTCGACGCCCTGCGCCCCATGTTTCTGTGGGACCGCCTCTACATCGGCGGAGGCAACGGCCGCAAGATCGTGGCCACCCAACTTGCGCGTCTCGGCGACGACGTGGTGATCGTGCCGAATACGGCCGGAATAGTTGGCGGCGTGCGCGCGTGGCAACTGCACGGCGGACACGCGGTGGACGAGCGCTGAACTACGTTCGGTAGGCGACCCACTGGTCGGCCATGCGCTGCGACTGCCCGGGGGTGAGCTCGTACATGCACGAGTCGGGCGTGTAGTCCATGAAGTTGTGCACCGGGTCGGTGCCCACCGACGTGGAGCAGCTGTCGCGCTCGGCGCAGGAGTACTGCGGCGAGGCCTCGGCGGGAGTGTCGGCCACGAGATCGCCCGAGGTGGCGGGCGCGCTGTCGCCGCCACACCCGCCCTGGAACGTGTGGTAGAGCCCGAGCCAGTGGCCGGCCTCGTGCGTCACGGTGTCGCCCTCGTTGTAGCCACCGGCAGTGCCACCCGGCAGCGAGCTGTAGAGCAGCACCACGCCATCGTTGAGCGGCTTGCCCGCGTACGACGAGGGGAAGGTCGCCCAGCCGAGCAAGTTATTAGACAGCTTGGCGCTGTAGAGGTTGAGGTCGGCCTTGGTGCCCTTGCGCAGCGCCTTCTTCATGGCCGTCTCGTTGCTCGAGCCGTAGCCCAGCGCGAACCACTTGGAGTTGACCGTGGTGTCGGTGCCCGCGAGCACGAACTTGAAGGGCGTAGCCGTGGCAAGGCCGCCGTACTGGCCCGCGTACGACTTGTTGAGCACATCGACCTGCGCCGCGATTTGCGAGTCGGGAACATGGCCATTGGGGTAGTCGGTGGCGGGCTTGCCGGTGGCGGCCGCCTTGACGATGCGGTGGAAGTAGACGTTGATGGTGATGGACCCCGGCGGCAGCACGGCAGCCACCATGGGGGCGCTGGTGGAGGAACCGCCCACCACTCGCACCCGCTTGTCGCCAACGGCCTTGCGGCCGAGGAGCTTGGCCTTCACCTCGCGGTCGATGCGCGCCGCCTCGACCGCCGACACGTCGGCACCGTCAGAGCTACCGGGCGCACTGGCCCGAGCGAGCACCGAGGTGTCGATACAGGTGTCGCGAACCTTGAGGGGAGCGGAAGCCGTCTGGGCAGCCGGCGCGGCCGCGAGCATGGCGGCGGTCAGAGCGAGTACCGGAACGAGCGGAGCGGCCCACAACTTCATATCAGGATCGTACGTTTACCCACCGCGATGCGGCAACCGTGAGGGCAAACGGTGGATAACTCACTATTCTGACCGGGTGACGGCACTCGATAACGCTCCTTCCTACGCGGCGACGCTGGCCGACCTGCAGCGGCAGTTTCAGGCCATTCCCGCCGACCAGCGGGTGCGCCTTGCAAAACGCACGTCCAACCTGTTCCGAGCCCGCGACGACGCCCCGGTTGCCGGGCTCGACGTTGCCGCCCTCGACGGCGTGCTGAGCATCGACCGCACCCACCGCACCGCTGACGTGCTGGGCATGACCACCTACGAGCACCTCACCGCCGCCACGCTGCCCTTCGGGCTCGTACCTCTGTGTGTTCCGCAGCTGCGCACCATCACGCTCGGTGGAGCGGTCACCGGCATGGGCATCGAGGCTGCCTCGTTCCGCAATGGTTGCCCCCATGAGTCGGTGCTTGAACTCGACGTGCTCACCGGTACTGGTGAGGTGATCACCGCCACCGGCGCCTCCAACGACCCGCACCGCGACCTCTTCTACGGCTTCCCCAACTCGTACGGCTCGCTCGGGTACTCCACCCGGCTGCGCATTGAGCTCGAGGAGGCGGCGCCCTACGTGTCGCTGCGACACGTGCGGTTCAACTCAGCGGCCGCCATCGCCGACGCCATGGCCGAGGTCACCGCCACGCACGAGTGGAACGGCCAGCACGTCGACTACTGCGACGGCACCGTGTTCACCGACCGCGAGCACTACCTCACGCTTGGCCGCTACGACGCTGCGCCGCCGCTGGGCCGACTTCCTAGCGACTACACCGGCATGCAGATTTACTACCGATCGATTCGCGAGCGCAGCGAAGACCTCCTCACCACCCACGACTACCTGTGGCGCTGGGATACCGACTGGTTCTGGTGCTCGCGCGCGTTCGGCGCGCAAAACCCCCGCCTGCGTCGGCTGTGGCCCAAGAGCAAGTTGCGCAGCGATGTGTACTGGAAAATGGTGGCGCTCGACCGCCGGCTCAACGTGTCAGGCCGCTTGGCCACAGTGAAGCGTCAGCCGCAGCGTGAACCCGTGGTGCAAGACATTGAGGTGCCGGTCAGCGCGCTGCCAGAGTTTCTCGACTTCTTCCACAGCGAGGTCGGCATCGAGCCCATCTGGCTGTGCCCGCTCAAGCAGCGCGACCCCTCGGTGGCGTGGCCGCTGTACGAGTTCGACCCCGCCACCACCTACGTCAACGTGGGCTTCTGGTCGACCGTCCCACGCGCCGACGGTGGTGATCCGGCCGACGGACGCATCAACCGACTCGTCGAGCAGAAAGTCACCGACCTCGGCGGTCGCAAGTCGCTCTACTCCACGGCGTACTACGAGCGCGAGACATTTGCCGATCTGTACGGCGGGGCTGTGTACGAGGGGCTCAAGGCCCGGTACGATCCTGACGAGCGATTTGCAGGCATGTACGAGAAATGTGTCGGTCGTGCATAGCTTCGGGGCCAACCTCGCGGAGGCGCACGGAGCCCGTGTCTCGGGACATAGGAGTGACAACGATGAAACTTGCTGACATCTTCGCCATGGTGGTGGGGCCGGAGACCGACGTCGAGTTCGTGGCGTACGACGGCAGTCAGGCCGGACACCCTGGGGCCGACATCCGTATCGACCTGCGCAACCCACGCGCGGTGTCGTACATCGTGGCCGCGCCCTCGCAACTCGGCGTCGCCCGTGCTTATGTGGCTGGCGACCTCGAGGTTGAGGGCGACATGCACACCGCCCTCACCCGGCTGTGGGCGGTGCGCGAGCGCAAGCTCAGCCTGTCCGACAAGGCCACCATCGCCCGTGAGTTGGCGCCCTTCCTACTCAAGCGCCCAGCGCCCCCGCCCGAGGAGGCTCGCCTGCGCGGCGGACAGCACTCACGCCACCGCGACGCCGACGCCATCAGCCACCACTACGACGTGTCGAACCGCTTCTACGAGTGGGTGCTCGGTCCTTCCATGGCGTACACGTGCGCCGTGTACACCACGCCCAACGCCACCCTCGAGCAGGCGCAGGAGGAGAAGTTCGACCTCGTGTGCCGCAAGCTCGATCTCAAGCCCGGCATGCGCGTGCTCGACATCGGCTGCGGCTGGGGTGGCTTCACCCTGCACGCCGTGAAGAACTACGGCGTCAGCGTGATCGGCGCCACCCTCTCGCAGGAGCAGGCCGCCTACGGGCAGCAGCGCATCGAGGATGCCGGACTCGAAAATCAGGCGCAGATTCGCTTCTCCGACTACCGCGCGGTGCAGGAGAGCGGCTTCGATGCCGTGTCCTCGATCGGCCTCACCGAGCACATCGGTGCGAAGAACTATGCGTCGTACTTCTCGTTCATCAACTCGCGCCTGAAGCCAGGCGGTCGGCTGCTCAACCACTGCATCACCCGCAGCGACGTGAAACAGCGCACGCAGACCATCAACGGGTTCATCAACCGCTACGTGTTCCCCGACGGCGAGCTGGTTCCGGTGGGTCGCATCGTGAGCTCGATGTCCGATCAGGGACTCGAGGTGCAGCACGTGGAGAACCTCCGGCAGCACTACGCACTCACCCTGCGCGACTGGGGACGCAACCTCGAGGCCAACTGGGACGACGCCGTGCAGGAGGTCGGCATCGGCAAGGCGAGAGTCTGGCGGCTCTACATGGCGGCGAGTCAAGTGGGCTTTGATAAGGACGTCATCCAACTGCACCAGGTTCTGGCCACCCGCAATGAAAATGACGGAACCTCAGGCATGCCGCTGCGGCCCCGCTTCTCTTCGCCCACTGCCGACTGAGCGGTCGGATAAGGCTAGGGCGTTCGCCACACGCGCGTGGCAGTGCTTGCGTAGTAGTTGGGCGTCTGCGCCGCCGTGGGCGTGGCGACGTATATGACCTGCACCGCCACGCGCTCCGAGCCAAACGTCTTCACCGAAAGCGATCCGCTACTGGGCATGTAACGGGTGCGGCACAGCCGGAACTCTCCCAACGGCACCAGCGAGTTTCGCCCCATCTGCCCGCACCGCACGGTGGCAGTCAGCACGCCGAGGGTCGTGGCAGACCGCACGAGGAGAGTGGCTTTCTTCGGCGAGAAGCTGGTGGCCGTCGATCGCGCCACGACGTCAAGCGGAATCGGAATCTTGGCCAGAGTGACGGTGCGCTCGACGCGTAGGTGGGGAGTGGTCGACGCGTAGTGGCCAATCACCTGAATCGACCGATTGGCCATCGTGGAGTCAGCCGGGTTCACCATGACCGAGTAGAGCGTCCTGGCCGCCTCGTTGACCGTGGCACCAGAGCACGGGTTGCACCCACGGCTCGGGGGCGGAGGGACGAGGTCCACCACCGACGTTGAGGAGGTCACGGTGCGCGCACCTAGCGAACTGAAAGAGATCGGGCATGACCCTGTTCCGGTACTCGTCACGAGGATGCCTGCAGCGAGCCGACAGGGCGACGTCACCGCGATACTCACGGGCTTGTTCGAGCTCGACGTCGCCGTAACCGTCGCCGTCGACTGATAGGGGAGCACTCGCCCCGAACCCGTCGCCCAGGCTTTCCCGCCGTATCGGGCCGAGATGCTGCCAGCCGTGGCTGGCGCGGCCGGCGCGCCCGTGGCGACCTGCGTGATCGTGCAGGTGTCGAGCACCGAGATGGGGATGATGCCAGTGCCCGAGCTCGAACCCCCCACCGGCACCGTGACGGTCTTGGGCCAACTACCCGGGTCGAGTTCAGCGCTGTTGGGGCAATTGACCTCGATGGTGAGAACCCCGGTGCGCAGGCTATTGCCCGATGCCACGAGCGACGCAACCTGTAACGATCCTCGAATCGGCACGAGCAGGTCCGTCGTCGCGTTGTTGAGGCACTTGGGGGTGTCGGTCTCCTCGGCGTCACACGCCTCGTTGGGCCCCGCAACGCTCGCGATGTTGGTGAGTGGAACGCCCCCGACCGAGCCGTCGAGGGAGACCGTGATCGGGATTACCTGCGGGTCGGCGACCGCGAGGGAGCCCGAGTACGTGCACGTGACCGTTTGCTGCTCGGTTACCAGCGGAGTATCAGCCCCGCAGGTCCACCCGGTTGGATCGACGCTCGACACGAAGCGCATGCCTGGCGGGAGCGAGTCCTGCACCACCACGCTGTTCGAACTCGGTGGCGACGCCGGTGTTGCAGCCGGACCGTTGTTGGTCACGGTGAGGTCCCACACCATGGTGCTCCCCGCCACCACCGGCGTAGCCTCGGGAACTTTCGTGATGTCGAGGTCTGATGTCACGCTCACGTCCGACTGCGAGGTGGCCGTGTTGTTGGCCGTCATCGGGTCATTGACGCCGAGCTCCACTGAGGCCGTGTTGGTAGCAGTCGTGGCAATCGCGGTGTCAACATCCACGGGCAGAACTACCTCGATGGACTCGCCGGCCGCGAGAGTTCCCAGTGCGCTGGTGAAGGTGACGACGGGCGAGGCCGAGCAGTCCCAGCCGGCGCCCGCGGGCACCGCGCACGTGACCCCAGCCGGCAGGGTGTCAGTGATCGTCGGACCCACCGCGCCGGCCTCGTACCCGCTCGGACCATTGTTGGTGACCACCATGGTGTAGCTGCCCGACCCCGGCGACGTGAATGTGGTGGCGAGCTTGGTGATCGCGAGGTCCACCTGCAGGCTCGGCGTGAATGTGACGTTACTGGTGTTGTTGGTGGCATCGGGGTCGAGAGTGGGAGAGGTGACCGTGGCCACATTAGTGATGGGTGTCTCGAGCGGCGACGAGTCGACCGTGGCGAACACGAACAGGTCAGGCGCGCTCTGCCCCGCCACCAGGATGACACCCAGGGTGCAGGTAATGTCCTGGCCGACATCGTCACACGCCCAACCCGGCGAGTTGCTGAGGTCATAGCCCGCGTAGGTAAGGCCGGTCGGCAGCGTGTCGGTGACGACAATGTCGGCGTCGGCCTGCGAGGGTCCCTCGTTGGCCACCGCGAGCTTAAACGACATCGTCTGCCCCGCGATGGGTTCGGCAACCGTGGCGGTCTTGGTGAGCACGAGGTCGGCCACTGCACCTACCAGTGCCTCAACCTCGTTGCTGCTGCTGGTGAAGAGATAGCCCGCATCGAGTCCCCTGTAGTCGGCCGACGCCACGTTCACGATGAGCTGTTCGAACGCGGCACTATCGACCACTGTCACCTGGAAGGTCAGCGTGTAGGCAGGCCCCGAGCTGCAGCCCGCGCGCAGACTGCCACCGGCCGTCGACGAGGCACCGCTGCCCAGATAGGCGGTGACAACCCCATCGGATTCGGCGACACTTCGACCACTGTTCTTCACGGGCACGCAGGAGCCAGGCGTCACCACGGCCGAGCCATCAACATAGAGAGTGCCCGCGGGTATCTCATCGCTCACCACGAGTTCGGTCGCCGTGTCCTGACCCTCGGCATTGTCGACCGTGACCGCATACTCGAGCACGTCGCCCGGCAGCGGGTTGGCACCGCGCGCGGCGTCGGTGATGTTGGTGAGGGTCTTGGTGAGGGCTACCTTCGGGGCGAACACGTCAACAGCGACCGTGACCACGGACGGAAACCACGTCTCGCCGCTTGTGGTCATGCGCAGCGTGGCTGATGTCTCCCCGTTCTTGAGCAGTGTCGAACTGTTGGCGAACCTGTCGATGTCGACGCCGAATGTGTTCGCGTACTTGCTCGATGGCGCATCATTCTGCAGCACTCCGTTGTTCGAGACTGTTGAATTAGCAACGTTGGTGGCGGGGTTAACCGCGTTTTTCACCGTGGTAAACGTCGACTGAGAGTCGCCCATCACCTTGAACGAGTCGCCCGTGCTGCCACGATCACCCTCGAAGCTGACGAGGCCCACCTGCGTGTTCACAGGGCCCGTCAGAGGAGTGCGGAAGCCCGACACCGCAATGTCGACGATGTTGTTGGCCGTGCCGCTCTGTACCGAAGCAAAGCCGTCAAACACCGTGAGGTTGCGCATCGGCAAAGTTGGGTCGGTGAACACCACGACCATCGCCCACCCGCCGTATACGTCGCCGCCGGTGGCGGCCTGGACGTTGGCCACGGTGTATTCGCCCGCGCCGTTCGAGTGCACGATGCTCGTCACATCAACAAAGCCCTGGTAGGCGTTCGACGACGATCCGCTCAAATTCTGTCCGGCAAGATCGGCGTAGTCGCCCGACTCAAAGCGAAGCCTGACGTTCAATCGCTCGCTCGGCGCAGGTGCAGCAGAGCCGCCGTACTTGCCTGCGTTGCGGTACCCGCTCCAGTACAGCCCCGCGAATGCCACCTGAGCGTCTGTTGGAATCGCGAGGGTCGATGATGAGGAGTTGAAGGTGTCAAGGTCACCGTCGACGTCGATGTACTCAGCGAAGAAGTCGTTGTTGTCGTGGGGCGACGGGGGACTCATCGACGTGTTCGACCGAGCTGCATCGCACAGCGCGTCGTTGCCTGTGATCGCCTCAGCGGTGTAGTTGGCTGCATCGGTGGAGCATGTGGTGACCGCGTTTCCGATGAGCTCGATCGCTCCCGGAGCATTCACCTGGTAGCGGATCGTGAAGGGTGAAAGCACCGCAGCGCTGGCAGGCACAGCCGTCAGCCCGAGCGAAGCGGAGAGGAGTGCGATCACCGACATCACAATGACGAAGGGTCGAACAGGACGACGTGCAGCCACGAGATGGCCGGGGGAAGCGGTCATGACGCCACCCTAGGTAGCAACCGCTGCAATTCGCGGTATTCAGCAGCCCCGCGCGTCTTGGGTGACTCGCGCTCCGGCGCCAGTATCTCCGCGACCCTTCACCATAGGGTCGCCACCATGGCGTTTCACGGGAAAGTCGGCGAGTGGGGAGAGCGCGTCTCGATCGCTCGCCCGCAGCGTGCGATGCCCCTCGCGGTGGGCACCGCGATCGTGGTGGTCGCCGGAATCGCCCTGCGATTCTGGGGCCTCAGCCGGCAGAGCTACTGGGGCGACGAGATCTTCACCGTCCAGCAGGCATCGGGAGGGCTGAGGCGTGTGTTGGCCGTCGGGAACGCCGAGGTGCACACTCCCTTTTACGCGAGCTTGCTCAGCCAGTGGGTCGGGTGGGGTTCCGGTGACGGCACCACCCTCACGTGGACCCGGCTCATGAGCGCCCTGCTCGGGGCCCTCGCGGTTCCGGTGGCCTGGATCTCGCTGCGCGGGTCTCGGCTGAGCGCTGAGGCACGCTACCTCGCGGTGGCCACGATCGCTGCGAGTGGGTTTGCAATCGTGTACTCGCACGAAGCACGGTCGTACTCGTTGCTGTTTCTCGCGGCGACCGGTCTGACCGCGACGACCCTCGTATGGGCTCTCGCTCCCGAGTCAGCACCCCTGCGCACTCTGCCGTGGATCGCGTGGGGCGCGTGGGCGGTGGTGGCGTCGCTCACCCACCTGTTCGGCTTGGTGCTCGCACTCGGCTGCGTTGGGGTACTCGTCGTACTGCGGCGGCGGTGGCTGGAGGCGCGACTCCTCGCTGCGCTCACGTTCGTGGCTGCACTGCCCGAGGCTCTGTGGCTGCTGCACGGCCGAACCACGCCGGGCTTTGCCGGTGTGACCTCCTGGATCAAGGCGCCGGGGCCAGCACAGATTGCTGACCTCATGACGTCGACCTTCGCGGCCGGCACCATCCGCGCCGACGCTGACGGCTTTCCCTGGGTGTCGCCCTGGGGTGTGGCGGTGGTCGCCCTGCTGCTGGCAGGCGCCTCTATCGCCGGTCGTCTGCTTCGGGTGACGGACCCCACTGAAGGGACTTCGACCGGGGTTGGGACCACGGTTCCGACCGATGGGCGCGCGGCCGCGGTGCTGCTTCTACTGGCCGGCGGCGTCATCGTGTCGAGCCTGATCGTGTCGCAGGTGGTTCACCTGTGGACCCTGCGCAACATGATTGTGGTGGTGCCCGCCCTGTCGTGGGGACTACTGCTGCTGGTGCTGTCGCTGGCAGGCGCGGCCCGGCAGTGGTTCAGCGCAGCGATCCTCCTCTGCCTCGGTGCAAGTCTGGCGCTCACGGGCGTGGGACTGACAGCGACCTACAAGAACGACTATCGCGGCGCCCTCGCCTTCCTCGCCCAAGCCCGTGCCGAGGCTTCCGACCTCACCATCGTGCTGGCCGGAGATGCCATTCCGAAGGGGTGGTACCTGTCGACCGACGGGCCAGTGCCGGCGGGCCTGCCGCAGGAGGTCTTCTCGTCGGCGGTCTTCCTGCCTCGGCCCAGCTTCCTGAGCAAGGTCCGCCCCCTGCCCGGGCCGGTCGTGTATGTGATGGCCCTTTCGCTCACCGCCCGTGACGACGACCCCGCTGCCGCCCTTCTCCTTGAGCGCGTCGGAGGCCCCGCTACCTGCTCGATCGTGCCCATGCACGGCGTGGCGATCGTGCGCTGTGCAGGGTGAGCCGCGAACTTGTGTCAGAAACAGACCTTGATTGACTTGTTCTGACACAAGTTCGCGTTAGCGAGGTGGGTGAGGCGCGCATTCGTTCTGTGGTGTGAACCAGCATCTGACCATGTCGGTTCGCACCTGAGTTCGTGTCGGATCGCACCACAGAACAGTCGGGGGTCACGGAGGGCGCCACCGAGGTTGAGCGTCATCGCACCATCGCCATTCGGCCTTGGCCGCAGCAGGCTACGCTTTCTCGACACTTCCTCCGAGAGTTTTCCTGTGGCAACCAATTCTGAGAGGTGCGCGATGCAACCCAACCCCATTCTCGATCCCGTAGCGGGGCGAGTTCCCGAAAGTCGCATCGGACGGGGCGAAGCGGGAGATGACCTCGCGGTGTGGGGTGCCACTCCCTCTCGCCCGGTAGCGGGCACGGCCTGGTTTGACCAGTTCACCTACCATCCCGCGATGCTGTCGAACGGGCTGGCGACCGACCGCGAGTGGTATGCCCTGAGCTACAGCTCGTGCTTAATCCGTGGCTTCTGCGACCTCGAGCTCGTGACCGAGGCGCTTGCTGACGAAGGGGTCTTCCCCGTCGGCGCCCTGCGCAAGGGCGACACGGCTCCGAAGGCAATGGCCACCATCTGGTTCAACGTCATCCACGACAGCGTGTGCGGCGTCTACAACGAGGTGGTGGTGAGCTTCGACGTCAACCACACGAGCGCCGGGAAGGTGGCCTTCCGCGAGGGCGGACGCGTTGACGCCACGTGGGCGTTGCAATACGCAAACTTTGGGCCGTCGGTGTGCGACTCACTGTTCCTGCATTCGCTCTTTATCGAAAGTCCGCTGTCAATCGCGTGGGGTCGAGAGATGCACGCCTCCCCCAAGCACCCCAAGGCGGTCTCGAGCGTGCTGTCTGATGAGCCGGGCGAATTCACCTTCGATCTGTCCTGGGACGGACAGAACATCATGAGGGGCCGCGCCAAGAAGCGATTCGGAACCGTGCCCTTCCTGCGCGAGGGAATGGGCCTCGCCGCCGCCCACGGACTGGCGGCGGTGTCTGGCTTCCTCGCGTCAGAATCGTTCGACATTCCGGTCACGATGCCCACGAAGACGGCGGCCCAGAACAACGTTCCGAGGAACTATGTGGGTCACCTCTGGAAGGGCCGGAACCCCTATGCGGTGCAGGTGTGGCCGTGGGCCCCAGACGACGTTTTCGACCTCGGCGACGTCACTGAGCCCACCGGCTGTGAGGACCACAACGGACACAGCCTGCTGAAGCGGGCGGGTTTCGAGCCGGTGTCGGTGACGTACGTGCCGCGTGCCTCGGCGGTGATCGATCTACCTCGCTGACGCGAACGGCCCGGCGGGTCAGAGTCGGTCCGCTCATTCTGTGGGGCGCACGCAGACCTTGCCCTTCCGAGCCCCGCGCCCTAGCTGGCATCGGCTCGACGCGCCCTTCTCATCGCGCTCTTCCTGCACTCGCGCTAGCGTCGATGCATGCCCGAGCCGCGTGTCCTGCGCTACCAGCAGGTCAAGGACCTCGTGCTGACGCTCATCGCCGACCGCGGGTTGGTTCCCGGCGACCGGCTGCCGAGCGCGTCGGAGCTCGTCACCACCAGCGGGGTGAGCCAGATCTCGGTGCGCCGAGCCCTCGACGAACTCGAGCAGGAGGGACGCATCACCCGCCACCAGGGCGTGGGCACCTTCGTGGCCCAGCCCCGCATTGTGAGCAACCCCACCCGCACCGGCGACCTGCTGGCGACCCTCGGCGAGGGGGAGCGCACGGTGACAGTCGACACCGAGCTGCTAGGTCTGAGCGTCGGAATTCCCGGCGCCGCAGTGGCCCGCACTCTGAGGCTGCGCCCCGGCCAACCGGTGTGGGAGGTGATTCGCCGACGCCTCACCGAGGGACGGCCGGTCATCCTCGAGCGCGCGGTGCTACCGCTGCATCTGGTGCCCGCCCTCGACGAAGAACTTCTCGCGGCCGGTGGCTCGCTCTACGGCTACCTGCGCGATGCCTACGGACTCGTCGACTCGGTTGAGGAGCAGTGTCTCGAGGTAACAATGCCCTCGGCCGACCACCGCGCCAGACTCTCGCTTCCGGCTCGCGAACTGGTGGTCACCGTGAGGGGTGTGAGCTTCCACGACGACGGCACCCCGTTCGACTGCTTCACCCAGGTGTACCCGGCCCGACAGTTCGCGTTCTACGTGTCGGGCTCGCACGGTAGGCGGCTGCTCGCGGCAACCGAGGGCGACGACTGGTCGGTGCGGCCGCTCGCAGGCCAATGAGCCCCTCCCACCCCAATGAGTATGCAGAGTATGAGGGTGCCGGTACGGTGAAGCCATGACGATTCGCACTGACGACTTCACCTCCGCCTACGCCGACTGGTCGCCTCGCTCGAGCGAGCTCTTCGAGCGCGCCAGCAAGGTCATCCCCGGAGGGGCGGGCAGCAGTGCCCGCACCGCCTACTTTGGCTGGAAGCCCTACCCGCCATTCATCGCACAGGGCCTCGGCTCGCGCATTACCGACGTCGATGGCAACGAGTACATCGACTACCTGCTGGGCCTCGGCCCCATGATTCTGGGCCACCGCCACCCGGTGGTGACCCAGGCGGTGGTCGACGCCGTGACCTCGCTGGGCACCTGCTTTGGCCTGCCCTACGAGCTCGAGATCGAGGCTGCCTCGAAGGTGGTTGAGGCTGTGCCCGGCATCGAGATGGTGCGCTTCACCAACTCCGGAAGCGAGGCGGTCGGGTCGGCGCTGCGCATCGCCCGCGCGGTGACAGGTCGCCGTCTGGTGATTCGCTTCGAGGGTCACTACCACGGGTGGCAGGACACCGTGTACTGGAGCAACCACGTTGATCCGGAGAAGGCCGGCCCGCGCGAGAGCCCGCGCCCTGTGCCGTCGGGCCCCGGAGTTCCGATCGAACTCGAAGACACCCTCATCGTGCTGTCGTGGAACGACCCCGAGAGCTTCCAGCGGGTGATGGACGAACGCGGCGACCAGGTGGCGGCGGTCATCACCGAGCCGGCCGTGTTCAATACCGGCTGCATTCTGCCCGAGCCCGGCTACCTCGAGCTGCTGCGCTCGGAAACCCTCAAGCACGGGTCACTACTCATCTTCGATGAGGTCATTACCGGATTCCGCTTCAGCCGTGGCTGCGCTCAGGAGTGGTTCGGCGTCACGCCGGATATCACCACGCTGGCCAAGGGGCTCGGCGGCGGCTTCCCGGTGGCGGCCATCGGCGGCAGTCGCGAGGTGATGTCGATCATTGCCGAGGGGCGCTACTCACACTCAGGCACGTATAACGCCAATGTGGTGCAGTGCGCTGCAGTGTCGGCCACCATGGACCTGCTCGCCGAGCCAGGCCTCTACGAACGGCAGCGCGCACTGGGCTTCAGGCTGGCCGATGGCCTCACCGAGATCGCCGCCGCCAACGGTCTGCCGGTGCGGGTTGAGGGAATCGGCACCGTGTTCCAGCTCTGGTTCAGTGACCAACCGATTCGAAATTGGCGCGACGCCGAGCAGCACGGCAATGAAGAACTCTTCACTCGCTGGTACCACGAGATGCTGCTACGCGGCGTGCTGTTTCACCCGAGCCACCTTGAGAACCTCTTCGTCTCGCTGGTGCACACCGACGCCGACATTGACCTCACCCTCAACGCCGCCACCGACGCGCTCGCCGTCGTCGCGCGCACAGGCTGACGGCCCACTTCATGTGGGTGGGCCTCGACCTCGGCACGTCGGGGCTCAAGGCCGTAGTCATCGACCAGCAAGGGCGGGTGGTGGCGCGCGCTCAGCACGCGTATGCCACTGAGCGTCCTGAGCCGGGCGCCTCGGAGCAGAACCCTGCCCACTGGGTGACGGCGGCCAGCACGGCACTGCGCTCCCTTGCCGCCCAGACCGATTCGAGCAGCTGGCAAGGAATTGGACTCTCGGCCATGCTGCCAACTCTGGTTGCCCTCGATGCTGACCGCTCTCCACTCGGACCGGCCATCACCTGGGAAGACGCGCGCGCAGACGCCGAGGGCGAGGCACTGCGCGAGGCGTGTGGCGATCACGAGCTCTACCGACTCACCGGCCAGTGGGTTGACGGCCGCTACCTGCTGCCGATGCTGGCCCGGCGCTGCGCCACCGACGAGGGCCTGCGCCAACGCGTAACCTCGATCGCAGGCGCCAAGGATGTGCTCGTCGCATGGCTCACCGGCGAGCTGCTCACCGACCCGAGCACGGCGGCCGGCTTCGGCTGCTTCGACCTCGCCCGCGGCAGTTGGGACGACGCCGTGCGCGCCCGTGCGGCCACGCTCAGCGGCGTGCGGCCCGACCTGCCCGAGGTGGTCGAGGCGACCGCCCACCGGCCCCTACTTGCCTCCGTCGCCGCCGAGCTGCGGCTGCCCGCAGGAGTGCCCGTGGTGGTGGGTGCGGCCGACTCGGTGCTGGGCGCCTTGGGGTTGGGTATCACCGAACCCGGACAGGTGGCCTACGTCGCCGGCACCAGCACGATTATTCTCGGAATCGCCGCAACCGCCGAGCCTGACGACCAGCATCGCTACCTCATCACGCCGCTCGCCCAGCCTGGCCACTTCGGCCTCGAGATGGACCTGCTGGCCACCGGCAGCGCCATCCGCTGGCTCACCGGCCTGCTCGGCCTGCCCGACGAGGGTGCGCTGCTCGCACTCGCGTCGACCGCCGATCCCACCTCCACCCCCGCTTTCCTCCCGTACGTCGCGCCCGGCGAGCAGGGCGCGCTCTGGGACCCCGACCTCACCGGCACCCTCACCGGCCTGGGTCTGTCGCACGGTCGCGCCGACATCGCACGTGCGCTCATCGATGGCATCCTGCTCGAGAGCCGACGCTGCCTGCGCGTACTCGACGAGCACGGGTTTCCGCCGGGCCCCATCGTGGCCGCAGGGGGAAGTTCGGTCGACCCGTGGTTCCGCCAGCAGTTGGCCGACGCGTGCGGTCGCACGGTCATCGCGGCCGGTTCAGATGACCCCGACCGATCGGCCCTCGGCGCCGCCCTGCTAGCCCGCTCGTCAGTGGGCGGTGAGTCGCACCCCGAAGTCAGCCCCCCCGCGAGTCACGACACCGTGGAACACCATCCCGACGTCACCACCACCGAGCGGTGGGCAGAGGTCGCCGCCAGGCACGAGAGCATGCTGAACGCGTTGCGTTCGCGACACGACATGTCCAAACCGCTTGACGCTCGATGACGCGTCTGATGCGATGAGCGCATGGTGAGTATGAAGAGTGACCCGTCCATTCGTCGCCGTACACTTCCCGGGGCCGTGGCCGCTGTGGCCGCCATGGCACTCGCTGCGCTGCTGGCATCGTGCGCGCCGCCCACCACCAACGATCCGAGCACCTCGTCGAGCGCCCCCGCGCCGTCGGCCAGCTCGAGCGGAAGCGCCAGCGCAGCGCCGAGCGACAAGGTGATTCGTGTTGGCTGGAAGTCAGACATCGACACACTCAACCCGCTGACCACCGTGACCACCGAGGCGATCGAGGTGCAGTCTCTGATCTACGACACGCTGCTCTCGTACGGCACCGACCTCAAAGAGCAGCCCGGGCTCGCCTCCAGCGTCACCCGTGAGGGAAACACCATCACGTACACCCTGCGCGAGGGCGTCACGTGGCACGACGGCACGCCTCTCACCGCCGACGACGTGGTCTACACGTTCGACCTCATCGGCAAGAACGAGCTCGGCATCAACGCCCAGTACTTCACTGACTACGTGTCAGCCAAGGCGGTGAGCCCCACCGAGGTTCAGGTCACCTTCAAGCGGCCTCAGGCATTCGACCCCGGGCTCGTCGTTCCGATTCTGCCCCAGCACATCTGGTCGACGATGACGGTCAAGGAGATGGCGGAGTTCACGAACGACAGCCCCGTGGGTAGCGGACCGTTCACGTTCAAGGAGCGCAAGCAGGGCCAGGTCGTGGCGGTATCGCGCAACGAGAAGTGGTGGGGCACCAAGCCGGCCGCCGCCGGGGTGAGCTGGACGGTGTTCACTAACGACGACATCGAGGCCCAGGCGCTCAAGAACGGCGAGATCGACATCATTCCGCAGGTTCCGCCCACGGTGTTCGACGGTCTGCAGGGAGACAGCGCGATTACCACACAGGAGTTGCCCTCGTTCTCGTTCCACCACATCGGAATGAACGTGTCGGCTGACCCGAAGTCGAAGGGCAACCCGCTGCTCAAGGACAAGGCCGTTCGCCAGGCACTTGGGTACGCGCTCGACCGCGAGCAGATCGTGCAGCTGGCCTACGCCGGACACGCCTCGGCGGGAGCCAGCATCCTGCCCCCCGCCTTTGGCGACTACTACTGGGAGCCCAGCGCGACCGAGGCAATCAACAACAACCTCGACAAGGCCAACGCACTGCTCGATCAGGCCGGCTTCACCACCAAGGACTCCGACGGCATCCGTCAGACCAAGGATGGCAAGCCGCTGTCGTTCCGCATTATTGCCATCGACAGCACCACCACCGACGTGCGCACCGCCCAACTTTTTCAGGCCACCGCCAAGAAGGCGGGCATCCTGCTTGAGTTCTCCACCGTTGACTCCGACACGATGGCGAGCACCGTGTACAACATCGAGGCCCCCGACTGGGACCTGTTCGTGTGGGGCTGGGACTCCGGCACCAACGACCCGAGCTACCTGCTCGGGGTGCCGCTGACAAGCCAGATCGGTGGCAACAACGATGTGTTCTACGCTGACAAGCAGTACGACGCGCTCTACGACCAGCAGTCGGTGGAGCTCGACCCGGCCAAGCGGCAGGCACTCGTTCAGCAGATGCAGCAGAAGTTCTACGAGGACAGCGCCTACCTCGTGGCCATCTACCTCAAGAAGCTTCAGGCCTACCGCACCGACGCCTGGACCGGGTGGGTGCCGGCCGACGGCGGCATCATCTTCAACTTCACCCGCGACAACTACCTCAAGGCCGTCCCTGCCAGCTAGCCTGCATTGATGCGGTCGACAGGGCGCAGGGTAGTCATCCTGCTCGTGATGCTGTTTGCCATCGTGACGTTCAACTTTTTCCTGTTCCATGTGATCCCCGGCGACCCGATTCGCCTCATCGCACGGTCGCAGAAACTCTCACCCGAGCAGGTCGACGCGCTACGGGTGCAGTACGGCCTCGACGGCAGCCTGCTTGAGCAGTACTGGCGCTACCTCACCAAGCTTGCCCACGGCGATCTCGGGTATTCGTTCAGCCTCAAGGAGCCGGTGGGTGACATCATCGGCCGAGCGCTCTGGAACACGGTGCTGCTGCTCACGGTGTCGACCTGCATCGTGGTGGCGGTCGGCATCCTCATCGGGGTGTTCGCCGGCGCACGTCAGGGGCGCAAGTCCGATTCGGGCACGGTGGTGGGGTCGCTCGTGCTGTGGAGCCTGCCCACCTTCTGGGTCGGAATTCTGCTGGTCTTCACGTTCAGCGCGTGGTTCCGGGTGCTCCCCACCTCGGGCATCACCACCCCGAACGCCGTCTACGCCAACTCCGCCGTGTACTGGACCGACGTCGCGCGACACCTCGTTTTACCGACCATCACCCTGGCCATCGTCGACATCGCGTTCTTCATCATCATCACGCGAACGTCGGTGGTCGAGGCGATGTCTGAGGACTACATGCTGACGGCGCGCGGCAAGGGCCTCTCGCAGCGCCGCATGGTGTGGCGCCACGCCTTCCGTAACGCCCTGCTACCGGTGCTCACCGCCTCGGTGCTGTACATCAGCGCGCTGGTGGCTGGCGCGATTCAGGTGGAGGTGGTGTTCTCGTGGCCGGGCATGGGCCTGCTTACCTACAACTCGGTGCTC
>Ga0114966_10001636_pt1 | contig 20501 bp, 34 predicted proteins | sample M_130207_XF_Meta_FD_87029 | JGI IMG/M metagenome (GOLD analysis project Ga0114966, IMG submission 87029) | Freshwater microbial communities from Lake Montjoie, Canada to study carbon cycling - M_130207_XF_MetaG | ecosystem: Environmental > Aquatic > Freshwater > Lake | place: Lake Montjoie... | reverse complement strand
GGCTTAAGGCACACGTTTGCTAAATGTGCGAGGGGTAGAATCCTCCGTGAGTTCGAATCTCACACTCTCCGCCACTAAATAAAGCATATCGGTAAAGTGTTACGGTAGCACGACGGTCTCCAAAACCGCAAGCCTGGGTTCGACTCCTAGTACCGGTGCCATTTATTTAATAGGTTGATATGAAGTCTAAGTTTAACAACACACATGATGGCACATATGTTGATGATATGGACGGTGATATGCACCGTCTATTTCTTTTTCCGACGCCGATCGCGATTTTCAAAATGCCTGATCCAGATCGCGTGAAAGATGAAATCGGTAAGATATATAATCTCAACACCAATGAATTCGACTGGAAATCTGGTAAGGATTTCTTTACGCCTAATGTTCCTATCATTGATGAGATGCGCGAATTCGCTTTGAACTGCGCGACACGATACTGTAGCTCGTTTTTCAATCAGGAAACGAAAGCTGATGATTTTTTCATCATGCGCGGTTGGCTAAATGTGTATCACCCATTTTTCCCCACACAATTTCATAATCATAGACAAGCAGATCTAGCTGCCGTGTATTATGTAGACGTGGAAGACGACACAGGCGGATTACAGTTCATCGATCCTCGCGGTGGATTAGGATGGATGCATATAGACCAATCCAAGCAATTCAACATCTTTGATATCACTCCTCAGAAAGGTGATCTGATTATGTTTCCTGGATGGATACTACATTCTATCGGTGTGAATCGCAGCAATAAGGCGCGCATATCACTTGCTATGGATATTCCCATGAAACGAGAGTCGCGTAAATACCCAACCGAAAATATGTAATGTGTACATTTAAGATTACGTCATGCACTGGTGCGCTTGAGGTCGATAAGTATCTCAAGCTAGGAGGACCAGATTCGACGCAAACAGTGCATCTTGGTGACATACTTTTCCAGCACAATCTGTTATCGCTGACTGGCGAGTTTACTCCTCAGCCGATACGTCGTTATCCTATGCTGTTTATGCTGCTAGGTGAGGTCTATAACTATGACCGCAAATTTCCCAGTGATATCTATTATGCTATCGAGATGTTCATTGAACACGGCAACGACTTCACGAAATATCTTGACGGTGAGTTCTTGTTCATAGCCTACAATGAGATAACTCAGCAGATTGATTTCTTTTCGGATCCGTGGGGAACTCGTCAAGTCTGGTACGAAGAGAATGAGCATTTCTATTTCGGTACGATCCCGCTCGCGCCCGCGAGATACTACTCGCGCGAAACAGAAAACCCAGAGCTACACGAGCAGGATACACGACGCCTCAAAGGAAATAGTCACTACAGATATGATGTGAAGAATCGTAAGCTAGAACTCATTAATGCCGAGCTTCATAAGTGGGATCTAAAGCAGCACAAAACCACATACGATGATTGGAACGTAGAATTCGAACGTGCAGTCATCAAGCGATATCACAAGAAATCTGTGCTCGCGTTGAGTGGTGGAGTAGATAGCGTATCCATAGCACTATGCCTAGATAAATACAGATTGCCTATCAACAGCATTCATGTAGCCACTAATCCAAAAGCAGAAGATCTACAAACCTACTCAGAAACCATACGAGCCACCAGCAAAACAAACGTACCTGTTATGATCACTAAGACTGATTATACAGAAAACGAAAGACTATCTCGTGATGGATTGCAGACACAAACTATGCGATACATATGCGAAAAGGTTGTGTCTATGGATAAGCGAGTGTTGATAGTCGGTCATGGCGCTGATGAAACGATATCAAACTACATGAGCAAAACATTACACTCTGAACCGAATATTAGCCAATTTGAAGACGACCTAACTAGTATGTTCCCGTGGAAACATTTCTATGGCGGAATGAACAGGTTCCTTCTTGACAAGAACGAGTCCATAGCGTTATCATATGGAGTTGAGGTTCGTAATGTTTTCCTCGACAAAAGGCTTGTACAAGAATGGCTTTGGCTTTCAGCTGATCTCAAGAACAGCGAAATCAAAGGACCTCTAAAAAACTATCTACGAAACCGCAACATATCTCTGCCTAAGAAACAAGCTGCGCTGAGATACCAAGAATGGTAATATCATGTCTAAAGAATTCAATATCGACGAAGTTCGAGAATATATCACTAACAGCTCAGAAAGCACATCCATTTATATCGGCGCTGACTCAGAACGCTATCGTGGTAAGGATAATCATTGGTATGCCGATTACACAGTCGCGATCGTAATCCATATCGACGGTTCGCGCGGGTGTAAGGTGTTTGGGAATGTGGTGACAGAACGCGACTACGATAAGCGCCACGATCGTCCTGCGTATCGCTTGATGAACGAAGTATATAAAGCTTCGGCTATGTATCTCGAACTATTCGAAGCGATCGGTGATAGACATGTCGAAGTACATCTAGATATTAATCCTGATGAATTACATGGATCTTCTTGCGTTATACAGCAAGCTACTGGTTACATTCGTGGCATGTGTGGATTTGCTCCTAAAGTGAAACCAGAAGCCTTCGCAGCCAGCTATGCCGCTGACAGACTTAAGGAAATTTTGGCTTCATAATAGGTCTTGACAATCGACTCCAGCTGGCCTATAATTGGTACTGTGATGAGGGGTCAACTATGGCTATTTTACCAATCTACTATACCACTACCAATATGCGTAAGCGTAAGGCTCGTAAGCCTACTCAAGGCATGATTGAGTCTCAGCGTAAAACCAATGAAGTTCTTGAGCGAGTAGGCTACTTCAGTACCACTAAGTCTGCGCCTAAGAAGTTCACCTATAGTCTTGCAGTCGAGTCTAATGCAGCACCTATGGCTAATGTCATTCCTGGTGGCATTGCTGCCAAGCGTGATAAGCTCAACGACCACAAGTGGAAACGTGGCTCAGAAGAGTCTGCTGCTACTATCAAGGCTATCGAAGAAAAGGCTATGCGCGTAGCTCCAGCCTACAATAAAGGTGCCACACAATATATCACTGACGGCACTGATGCTAAGTATCTCGGAAGAAAAATATAGGAGAGTATGAAAATGTTTGGAACAGGAAGTATAGCCCATGATGGGGATGTGTCGCCTGGAGATAGGGTTTCTCATAACGGTCGTCTCGGTACGATTCAAGACGCGTCGTATCTTCTCGAAATGGAAGAATTCATAGAATCTCTAGGAGACACTGATTGTTTCGTAGAATTCGATAATGAACCTGGAACTCTTTGTTGCGTTCCTTTCGAAGAACTTGAACTTATATAGGAAGATCTAACATGCTATATACTAAAGAACAGATTCGTGAAGCTGCTCGTGCTGGCGTTATCAGCGTAAATTTCACCAAGAAAGATGGTACTCTGCGTGAGATGCGTTGCTCATTGCAGGAAAAGTATCTTCCTCCTTTGATGAACGATACAGAAATCACTACGAAGGATAACCCTGAAGTTCTTGCTGTATGGGATATCGAATCTCATGGTTGGCGTTCGTTTCGTATCGATTCAGTGATGTCTATGGCAATATCTTTGGAACCAGCCTAAATGGATTTAACATACGGGTACTATCGCTACAACGATAAGATCTATGTCAATCGTGAAGATGCTCTAAATGATATGATGATGCGTCAAGACTGGAACGGACAAATGACGTTCCATTATCATGACGAAGTGTTTGAGCAATTAGATTGGACCGTCGAACCTCCGTTTAATATAGATCTCCTATATAAAATGAGAGCTCAACAGATCCGTGATAAGTACCCGTATGTTATCTTGCAATTATCTGGTGGAGTCGACTCTACTCAGATATTAGAAACGTTCTTAGATAACAATATATTCATCGACGAGATTCAAACATTCCATCATCATTCTGGGACCAAGACTCTTACGTTCGATAAGAAATCTGCTCTTTTCAAAGAAGTGTCTGTGTTGTATGAATATCAGTTCGCAGTCATACCTCTATTGAAATGGGTTAGAGAAGTCAGTCCGAATACTAAGATCGTTGAAGTCGACCTTATGCCAGAATTGATTGGAGGTACTTCTCGCAGAACGAACGGTGAACTATTGGGTCAACATCCTATCACTAAAGGAATGATTAATCCACCTAACATCGTATTCAACGTTCCTAGAACAGTCACCTATGTTAGCCTTACACACAACATTAAAAGAATCGAAAAGGATGGTGTTTGTATTATTCGTGGTATTGAAAAACCAGCATTAAGAGCCTTTAAGATAGCCAAAGACACATATAAGCTTTATTTCAATTTCCATGACCAGACTATGGGTTCGACGAAGTTCATGGCGAGCGGAGTTATGGCTAAGACGTTTACGTTAGAATCATTTTTCTGGTCACCAGACGCACCACTAATACCTATCAAGCAATCTCATCTTATAAAAAAACGACTAGAGAATGACCTTATATTCAAAAGGTTATTTGTCTTCATTAAAGAAAATATTCACAAAGAACGTATTCAGCTTTTATCTAAATCTTTGCGTCACGATTCTCCTCTTTTTCAGAGGTTAGAACGTTTGATGTATCCAGTTATCTATCCTTCTCTTAGGAATACCACTTGGTTCGGATTAAAACCACTTAGCACTTCCCCCGAAAAAAAACTTCTTGAAGTTTTAGGGATAAACAATTATCATGATGAAATGAAAGATGAATATAATAGACATAAACTTAAGATGTATGAACCCATCATAAATAAAGAACAAATGATCGACTATATGCGTACACGTCGATATCACATCGGAAATTTCTAACAGGAGAATGTCTAACTATGCTTAAGAAGTTGATGCTTGCTGCCGCTGCAACCGTTACAATGGGAATTAATGAACCTATGGCACAAACCTCTGTCGGTAAACCTACTGTACCTGTCTACACGAAGTTTTCTATTGGCGGTGAGCCAGGTCGTATGATTTTCGACCTCGTGCGTCGCATGAATGAGATGGATCCCACTCGCGATTATCGTTTCGCCCATATGCCTGGAGCTGGCGGTGAAATTGCATTAGGTCGTGCGGTGATTGATGCTCGTGCAGGTAAGGAAGTTCTTATCTTCGAAAGCAATCCTCCATTCACATTTGACGTTGATAAGCCATTGCCTAACAGCGCAGTTAAGTATGATAAGCTGACCGATTTCAAGTTCGTTCTTGGTCATGGGCTCACCGAGTTTGCTATCATGTCTCCTACGGTTCATGGCATCAAGTCTGTAGATCAGCTTGTTAAGTTTATTCGCGAGAGCAAAACTCCTCAGTTCTATGCGGATTATGTCGACTCTAAGCCGACTACTGTGCTGACTCAAGCATTCATTGCGCACTATGGTCTACAGGATAAGATGAAACCGATTACATACAGTAATCCTACGGATACCGAACACGGCGCAGTCGTTGGTGAATATATAATTAACATTGCTCAGCCTGGATCGTTTGGTTCTAACTCCAACATCCTTGCTATGACTGGGACTAAGCGTTCGCGTCCTTGGGCTAATGTTCCTACTGTGAAGGAAGTTGGCCTGCCTGAGCTTGAATATATCTCACAGACGTTCTTTGCAGTTCCTAAGGAAAACGAAGAGTTCGGTAAGAAAATGGCTGTGATGATTCAGAAGATCTGTGACATGCCTGACTATGTAGATATGTGGCATAAGTTCAATCGCGAGCTTGATTGTGTCCCCGCTGAAGAAGTTGCTCGTCGTCTCGAAACAGAACGTAAGATGATCGGGACCTATTCGTCATTTTTGAAGTAAGGAATTATCATGACTAAACTGAATATCACTGGATTGAAAGAAACTGCTGCTCCTTCTATTGATCCAGCTACGAATGGAACCTACGAGCATATCGGTTCGCAAGGTGGAACAGAGCAAATGGTTGCTGGTCTCAAACAAAGAGTACCAGCAGACCTTTTGGATAAGTTCAATCTTATCTGCTCGCGCGTGCGTGAGGTTGATACTAGTAAGCGCAATATTCTTTGGTTGCATGATACGTGGGATGATCCCGAGTCTGAGCATCTTAAGAAAAAGACTTCGCTAGATCGTTTCGAGAAACTTGTGTTCGTTTCGAACTATCAACAATCGACATACAACTTGGGTCTTGATGTTCCCTACTCTAAGGGAATCGTTATGCCTAACGCTATCGTTCCTATCGAAGAACACGAAAAGCCTAAAGGCAAAATCAATATCATCTATCATACAACACCTCATCGTGGATTAGAACTTCTTATTCCAGTCTGCGAATTTTTAGCCAAGCAAAACATTGAGTTTCATCTTGATGTCTATTCTTCGTTCGGTATCTATGGTTGGCCTGCTCGCGACGAACCTTATGAACCTCTGTTCGAACGAGTTCGTAATCACCCTAACATGACCTATCATGGATGGCAGCCGAATAGCGTCATTCGCGAAGCTCTGAAGAAAGCGCATATCTACGCCTATCCTAGCATCTGGCCTGAGACTTCTGGTATCTCAGTGATTGAAGCTATGAGCGCTGGTTGTAATGTGGTTTGTCCGAGTTTCGCTGCGCTTCCTGAGACTTGCGCCAACTTTGCTGTGATGTATGGCTGGACTGAAGATAACAATCAGCACGCCAATATTTTTGCTGGCGTCTTGGGTATGGTTATCAAGGAATACTGGGCGGATTTCAATCAAAGGCGTATCAGTTTCCAGAAAGGCTATTTCGATACCTTCTACAACTGGGATATGCGCGCGACGCAATGGAAAGATTTCTTGCTGTCTCTTGGCGACAAGAAATAGGTCTTGACAATCGGTCCGTGATGACGTAATATGGCCTAATGATGAAGGGATATGCGAATGGCAAGAGCATCTAAGAATCTGCTGAAAACTGGTCCTGTAAAGAAAAAGCCTGCATTTACGCCACGCGGCCTCGACGCCAAGTATTTGGGCGAAGAGCCGAGCTGGGATGGGCAGGAGTTCCTCAACGAAAGCGAACTCTCGTCCAAGATTGCGGCGGCTTATAACTGGTACAACTATTTCCTCGACGCTAAATGGGCTCGTGAGTATCTCATGGTCTACATGCTTGAGAATGGCATGTCTAAAGCCGCTATGACTATGGTCGGAAAGAACGTCGATTGGAAACTCAACGTCACTATGTGTAAGGTTGCGCGTATGCTGTCTATGGGCTTGGAGCACGAAAAGCTTCGCGCCCAGCTTAATGATCACTTGGTGAAACTTGTTGAGTCTGGTGTCGCGATCACCGAAGAAGAAAAGAAAGCTGCGGCGGCTAAGGTCGTCTTCATAAAGAATCCTGCTGATAGCCTTATTGGTGACATCGAGGAAATGATTGACCATAATCCCGACGAGGAATGGTCAACCAATTTCTACTCATGGCTTAAAGATACTCGTCAGGCTAAGCCAAATCAAGCTAAGGCTATCGCCGACTACTATCAGCCTATCTGTGATGAACTGCATCTTGCTCTGCTCGGTAAGGGTCGTAACGGAGACCTCCAACTCCGTGAAGCCTACGAGCATATGACCAAGAAGCAGATTCAACGTCGTATCGCTATGTACGAAGGCATGATCAACGACTGCAAGTCTATTGTATCTAATAAGCGCAAGTCTGTTGTTCGTAAGCCTCGTGTTGCTAAACCAAAGCCTGCTGATAAGGTCGTATCCAAGATCAAGTATCAGAAAGAAGATACGGCGCTCAAGATCGTATCTATTGATCCAACCAAGCTCGTCGGTGCAACTGAGCTCTGGACATTCAACACTAAATACAACGTCCTTTCGCATTACGTCGCGGGCGAGGGAGGCTTATCACTGAAGGGGACTACTCTTCAGAACTTCACTGAAGCGTCATTGCAGAAGAAACTGCGTAAGCCAGCAGATGTTCTTCCGACTATTACTACCAGCACATCCAAGAGCGCAGAACGTAATTTCAACTCAGTAACAACGAAAGCAAGTGCACCGAATGGACGAGTCAACGAATTCACCGTCATCCTCCGCGCAATCAAGTGAAGACAATATCATTCCGTTCCCTACGACAAGGCTGCGTTTAGTTCCTATCGAGGAAGCAGAAAAGAATGAAGAGGCTGATCGTAAATACGTCGATGAGTTCGTACACGAGTTAGCCCTTCATCTCCTTTCTGAGTTTCATGAAGAAGGCTTTGATATTCAGACGAAGGTGTTCGATAAGAACTTTGGCTTTGTAGTCGAGACTGTGCGTTCTACGTTGTACGCCACGTATGATATATTTCATCCGTTCCAGGAGATCGTAGATAAGTGCGTAAAGTTCGCCCATGATAATGATGATGATGAGTTCGACCCAGATCCAGAACCAGCTTGACATCTCGTCTCTGACGTGGTACTATATGCTATGAAATGGAGTTTGGTATGATCCTCGTAGATTTCAGTCAGGTCATGATTTCGAATATCATGATGCAATTGGCTAATAATGAAAAGCAGCTCGACGAGGAAATGGTTCGCCATATGGTCTTGTCGAGTTTGCGCCTGTATAAGAAAAAGTTCGGTGACGAGTATGGTGATCTCGTAATCTGTTGCGATGGTTACTCGTATTGGCGTCGTGACGTATTCCCTCACTATAAGGCTGCTCGTAGAAAGTCCCGCGATAAGTCACCGCACGATTGGAACGTCATCTTTACGTCGCTGAACAAGATTCGCGATGAGATGCGTGACAATATGCCCTACACCACACTGCGTTTCGAGAAGGCTGAGGCTGATGATATCATCGGTGCCATCTGTAATGCTCGTGGCTCATTCCTCAACACAGCCGAACGTATCCTTATCGTATCGGGTGATAAGGACTTCATGCAGTTGCAGCAATACGGCAACATCACTCAGTACAGCCCTGTCATGAAGAAGTTCATCACGCCTGATGTGAATCCTGCTCGGTTCAAGCAGTATCATATTCTACAAGGTGATGCTGGTGACGGTGTGCCTAACTTCCTTTCCGATGATGATACGTTTGTCGTAGAGGGTAAGCGCCAGAAACCTCTTCCTAAAAAGAAGCTGGAGGAATGGACGCTGATGGAATATGCTACATACTGTACGACTCCAGGGATGCTGTCGAACTACGAGCGTAATCGTGTCATGGTTGATTTCGACTATATTCCTCAGAATCTACAGAAAGAAATCGTTGAGTCGTATGAAAACTACAAACGACTGCCACGCAGCAAGATTCTCGACTACTTCATCAAGAATCGTTTGCGTACTCTAACTGAAGCTATCGGAGAATTCTGATGTTTAAGAACTGGAGTATTGATCATACAATGATTACCGTTTTTGCGAGCATTCTTTTGTTCCTTTCGTTGGGTCTGTATAATGCTTATCGAGAAGATGTGCGATATGCAGATAATCTTGCGCGCATGTACGATCACTGTATGGCTGACGGCAATAAAGACTATGATTGCTGGAGTAAAATCTACACTAAGAAGGTGCGATGATGAGTGATACAGATCGTATCGAACGTGATATCGTTGCGATGGAAAAGGAAATTCGTAGCCTTAAAGCGAAGCTCGACAACTCTGTCATTGATATCCGTGCAGTAAACTATTGGGGGTGGACCACTGCAGATAAGCAGAAATGGGACGTCATTCGTCATGAGATTCAATATAAGCGCCAAGGTTCACCTGAGTGGATTCCTCTTCCGATAGCTCAACGTAACATGAGTGATTTAAACGTAACACAAATACCAATTCCTACTGGAGAACTTGAAGAATGATTGATATGGCTAAGTATGCTCAGTTTGTTATGGCTGTGACTAGCAAAGAGAGTCGCGTGTGTGCGGAATTTCTTGACAGAGTGAAGACTATACACTATGATAGGGATAATATCATCAATGTGCCTCTGTTGCTTACGGCTATGATTGGCATGACCAGTGAAGCAGGCGAAGCTCAGGAAATCATCAAGAAGGTGTTGTTCCAGGGTAAGTCCTATACCGAGGAAACTCGTCAGCATCTAATCAAAGAACTCGGCGATGTGATTTGGTATTGGACTAATGCGTGTAATGCATTGCAGATCGACCCGAATGAAGTAATCGCAGGAAACGTGGATAAGCTTCAGGCTAGATATCCTGGTGGCACGTTCGATGCATTCTATTCCGAAAATCGTAAGGAAGGTGATATCTAATGACTAAGAAGCTTGTTATGGTTGAAGTGCTTTCGCAGTATCGTATGCGCTATGTCATCGAAGTAGAAGATGACATTGATCATGCGCTCGACGAAGTCATCATGCAACAGGATAATTTCGAGTTCCATGAGTTCAGTCAGAAACACTTGGAACCATCACCTATCATTGCTCATTACGAAATCAGTCGCGATGAGTATCTCAAGATCTTCAACGAAGATAATGATTATCTTGCGAAGTGGGATGACGACAAGAAATTTTCATATATAAACTATATCGACTACGATTCACAAGAAATGGAGATTGACGATGGCGCTTGATTCAAGAAAATGTATGGCAACAATTATCGAAAAGATTGAGGCTCAGACGACTGTAGAACGACAGGTTGACTTTCTCAATCTGCATTCTTCGTATGCACTAAAGATTGTGCTCGGTTATGGTATGGACCCTGGATGCAAGTGGTTGCTTCCCGAAACCGATCCTCCGTATACTCCTCTGTTCGAAGCAGCTGATCAGGAAGAAAAGTTCTATTCTGAATGCAAGAAGCTAATCTATTTCGTAGACACCGATGAAGGTCGCACAGTAAAAACGCTCAAGCGCGAGCAGCTTTTCATTCAGGTGCTTGAGTCAGTAGATCCGCGTGATGCTAAGATGATTCTACGCATGAAGAACAAGCAGCTTAAGATTAGTATGGAAGCAGTCAAGCAAGCGTTTCCAAATCTTGCTGGTCATTGGGTGGAAGAGAAGACAACTAAGGCGGCAAAGGCGAAGAAATGAATACAGGGTTTATCATCGGCAATGGTACGTCTCGTAAGTCGTTTGACCTCACGAGGCTGAAACCTTACGGGACTATCTTTGGATGCAATGCGCTCTATCGAGATTTTCCAGACCACTCAATTCCTGATTATCTTGTTGCTATTGACGATGGCATCATGACAGAAATCGAAGGTTCGGATTTTCCGTCGAAGCGTGTTATCTTTCCGCCGATTGATGAGCGCTGGGAACCAGCTTCATGTAATCCTGGACGCCCGCGTAGTAATGCTGGCGTCAATGCTATGCGCGAAGCAATCAAGATGGATTTTGACCAGCTGATTTGTATCGGTTTCGACTTTATGATTAGCGATGCTAATAAGTCTGTGTCCAATATCTATCATGGCTCAGATAACTATGGCATGGAAACTCGCGCGAGCGCGAATGACAATCCTGGGCGTATTCGTTATGTTCAGTGGCTAGTCAATCAGCATCCTGAGGTAGATTTCATTTTTATTTTCCCAAATGACTTGACAATCAATCCCGTATATGGTATAAATGTGTTTATCAGCACTTATGAAAACCTCCTAAAGCATACATAGTGGTATCCAATTAGGAGGAGGAGAAAACATGGTAAAGACAATTTATCTCGAGCATTCACAGCTCAATCAAATGAATCATACTTTGGGTAAGTTCCTAGACCATGATTGCTATGACCTTGTGCTTACAGAAGATACAGACGTCTACGAGCCACTAACGCCATTTCAATTGGCTTTGGGTGAAGAGAATAGTGAAAAGAATCTGCTATGCAAGTTCCGCAAGAAAGTGTTTCCCAAGGAAATGACTGATGCAGCATACACGCATTTGCGTAGCGGCGCTATGATGTCCGATAATCGTGGTCTTGCTGCTGGCGTCGAACGTGATACTGCATTCCAAAAGCTTCCTGACGGCGAAGGTTCTCGCCGTTGGGTGACTGAACGTGAAAAGGCAGTTCTACAATATCTTGCTCAGGGTTCGCCTCGTTCTGTAGACGACCGCGATAGACTACAAGAAATTTATGATGGAACACCAAACACTCCATTGCAAGGTCGTGGTGCTGGTGGAAATAAAGAACTCGGATCGGTTCGTGCGGGCGCTATCTGGATTGTCAATAAGACTGTTAACTTCGACTTTGATAAGTGGTTTGCTGATGTTTCTACTAAGAATGCGAGCGAGCGTCGTCAAGCAGCACATCATGTTCTGTTCGATATGATTTCCGACACAACGTATGCTAATGGCGTGCGTTCGGGTGTTGGTGGTTTCATGGATAGATATCCACGCATTCCGTTCTGTCGCGAAACTGGATGGAGTGCTGGAAATAAAGATAAGTATGAAGCGTCTATTGCGCTGTTCGAAGCTGCGAATGAAGTATTCAAGCGCGAAGTTCCTATTCGTTGGGCGGGTCAAGCAGCTGCTATGGAGCAACTCGGTGAAGATTGGCGTATCGGTAACACTGTCTATACGACTCTAACTATCAATCGCGATTTCCGTACTGCTGCTCATCGTGACGTTGGTGACCTGTGTGAATGCTACGAAACTCCAGGCGTTAATATTCCTAAGGGATTCAGTAATCTGCTCGTTCTTGACAACGGCAAACAATATCAGGGATTCTACCTTTGCTTTCCCGAGTTTCGTGTTGCTGTTGATATCCGTGCTGGCGACATGATTATGATGAATGCTCATCGTATCCATAGCAACTCACCTGCTTTTGCCTATGAAGAAGATTTTGAGCGTATGAGTGTGGTCATGTATTTCCGTGAGTCTATGATTAGTTGTGGTTCGCGTAAGTATGAAGAATGTCGTCGCGAGTTTGTGTATATGCGTCGCGATAACAAAGAGCATCCGTTGTGGCACGAAAGCTGGAACGGCGTATCCCCTAGCATGTGGGATACAGAAGAGTGGGCGAATTATCTTGGTCATAATGGATTCTTAGCAGAGGCAAACGAGGTTCTAAATAAGCTGGGTCTCGAGCAAACTTTCTAAGAAGGAGATATATCATGTTGTGTGTGATTCCTGCGGCAGGACGCGGCGTTCGTTTCAACGAACTCGGTAAGAACTATCCTAAGTGCGTCCTGCCGTATCAAGAAATTCCTATCATCGTTCATAACATCCGTTTCGCGCTTGAAGCTGGTGCTCGTATCGTCACAATCGTTACGGGTCATCAGGGTCATCGCATCATTGAAATTGTGAAGATGTATTTTCCTGACGATGATAGGATACGTTTCGAAGACTATGTTCATATTGGAAATGGTGGTCCTGCCGTATCTATCTACTGTGGTGTTCCTGAAACTATCAACGAGCCAGTTCTTGTTCTGTTGAGTGATATCATCGTCAAGACCGTTCCTGATATGTGGTTCGCTGCTGGTTCTGTTTCTTGGATTAGCGTACAGAAAGTTCCTGACTGGAATCGCTGGTGCATGGCAGTAGACGATGGTGAGCGAATCGTTGCTTTTCATGATAAGCCTGCCGATAAGCCTCCAACGAATCTTGCTGTCAGCGGTGTGTATTATTTCGCTAACGGTGTTCGTTTTCGTCAGTCGTTGCATGTCGCTATCTATGGTGCTCGCGTGCGCGATGGTGAGATTCAAATTTCTCAAGCTATGAATCTATATAAAGACGAAGAAGAAATCAAAGCCAAAGAAATCAGCATCAAAGACTTTGGTACGTTGCAAGAGTATCTTGAAAATCGAGGCATCAAGAACTCGCGCGAGTTCAATCAGGTTCATGCTACTGATAAGGGAACGACTATCACCAAGTCTTCTATCATGCAACCAGCTAAGATTCATGCTGAGATGAACTGGTATGAAAATCTTCCGACTCCTATCAAGTTGCTGACTCCGCGTATCCTTGAAAAGAAACCATATGGCAGCGTAGAAAGCGGACGTCCTACATACACGATGGAGCGTATTGATAGTCCCACGCTGCGTGAGCTTTATCTATATATCGAGTCTGACCCAATCTTCTGGACGGAAATCTACATCAAGCTGTTTGATATCCTGGATAAGTTCAGGTTCTACTATAAGCCAGGTGTTTATTCACAGTTCTTCAATAAGATGTCTGAAAAGAACTGGGAACGATTCTCTATGATTGAGGAAGAGAACCCTGAGTTTGACCTCGACCATGCGCGTGAGTTCCTGCGCAAGTTCGATGAAATGAAGGAAGATGAAGAAGCTCTTGTTCACTGGTCCGACTCGCTATCTCATGGCGATTTCTGCTTCTCAAACATTTTCTATCATCCTGGCAGCAAGCAAATAAAGCTCATCGACCCTCGTGGTGATGCGTATGGCAACATTCTGTACGACCTAGCCAAACTTACACACTCCGCCTATTATCCCTACGACTATATCGACGCCGAGCTGTATGTCAAGAAAGGCGAAGATATCATCATCTTTGATGCTGGCAAAGAAGCTGCGCGTGAAGCTTACAAGACTGCGTTCATAGCCAAATATGGTGATAAAGTTTGGCGTCTAACTTTGTTCTTGACAGCGTCTCTGTTTTTGAGTATGATACCACTTCATTCACATAACAAGACTAATCAGGAAGTTTTCTATGCACTGTATCGTAAGGCGTCCGCAGACAGCAGATTTGTTTGATAAAAGCCTAGTGTTCGACCTCGATGATACGCTCAGTTTCGCTGACGTATCTATCGGGGATTCACGCACTCGCTATGCTTCCACTAAGCCTAACACTCCAATCGTAGAAAAGTTACGCGAGTGTCACAAGAACGGATGGTATATCACCATTTTGACTGCGCGTCATATGCGCTCTCAGCTAAATGATATTGAGACCTGCGTCAACAAACTCGGTCAGATCACCGTAGATTGGCTTGATCGCAACGAAATCCCATTCGACCAACTCGTATTCGGTAAGCCATATGGAATGTGGTATATCGACGATAAAGCTATGACACTCGAAGGATTCCAGAATGACTTCACCCCTTAAGATAATCATTACAACCTTCATGCGCGAGGATAACCAACGTGCAGTTTTTCAAATTCCAAAGGCGCTCCACGAGAACGTCTATGTTTTCACGCGAGAGGATCAGGTTTCCAAGCTTCGACCTCATATTCCTGATAGCATCCGGGTTATTGCTAATCCCCTTGATATTGATGGGATTGCTGACATTAGGCAGCGTTGTATTGATAATCCTGAAGTAGGCAAAGGGAAGGTCTGGTTCATTGACGACCTTGCTACGTTCGGTTGGCGTAATGAAGAACTCAAGCAGTTCAACGGAATGGAAGAAGCGGAATGGATGAGGATGTATGCTTTGGTCGACAGCATGCTCGACGAATATATGCAAGTCGGCTTTTCTGCTCGCGGTGGAAACAATCACGTGGAGGAGGACATCAAGGAAGTGGGTCGCGCTTATGCGACATATGGGCTTCGCACCGACTGGATGGAGCGCGAAGGGATTCGCTTCGACGGGATGTATCAGCAGAACAAGAGCATCAAGCTCTATGAGGACTACTGGATCACGTTGTCAATGCTGACGAAGGGATTCAAGAACGCCGTTATCTATAAATACTTTTTTAATTACAATCACAACAGCGCAGGAGGTAACTCCACGTTCCGCAACCAGGAACTCCAAGAGCAAGCTGCGTATGAGTTGCAGAGATATTTCCCGCAGTTCGTTGATGTGGTTGAGAAGGAAGGCGCTTGGGGTAAGATGGGAATGGAAAATCGCAAGGAAGTCCGTATCCAGTGGAAGAAAGCATACGAAAGCTCACAGTTCACTAGCAATCTACAAAGTTTCTTTGAATGAAAATATTGAATGTTCATGGGTCTAAGCGTGGGTTGATTAATCCTGTCACCAATACTCCTATTGGTGGATTAGAAAAGACTGTTGTTGATTTACATAATATCATTAATGAAGCTGGATACGATTGCTGGACTATATCTACAGCTAGTGATAAGCTCGTAGGCAAATTCGTAGAATTGGATACCAACGAAAAGTCGTTCGTTCAGCGATTACTGCAAGTGATCAATCGAGATAATTATACTCACATGATTGTTCATGGTGCTAATAGTATTGCTGCGAAACTCACCAAGTATGGCATTCCGTTTCTGTTCATCGAACACATCATGGATAAAAGCGTCAACAAGCTTTATCATCATCGTCATTTCTCAGAAACGATACCTAGGGCTCGCTCGAACGGGTCTAAGTTCTATTCTGTATCGCATTATGCTATGACCAACATTGAGAAAAGAGTTGCTGAACAGAATCTTGCAAAAGATTTCCGTTTTGATGGTTACATCAAATTACAGTACATCACCAAAGAACTGGAACACCTAAGCGCAGCGCCTTCTAATGGAAATTTTATTACGATAGGTCGTTGTGATAAGAACAAAGATCCAGCTGGTGCTATACCGCTATCCAACAAATTGAAGATACCTCTTCACATATATGCAATCATGTCCGAAACCAATGCTAAAGAAAAGCAGTACTATGAAAAGAAGCTATCACCTATCAAGGAAAACGTGTTCATAAACCATCCTCGTAGCGATATGCTAGTGGACCTTGCTTCTTCTGCTATCTACGTATCCACAGCTGCGCACGAGAGCGCGGGAATCACAGCACTCGAATCTTTGTCTTGTGGCGTTCCTGTCATGCTCCTTACTATGAAAGATACCCATGCGTCGTTGATGTTCGCACCAGACGGCAGCGACTACATCAAGTGTATGCCAAAGAACAAGATAGATATGGAATGGGTAGAAACCATGAGAAAGCTTTCGTTGGCTGACAGGGAAAACATCAAATCTATCACACGGAAATTTAACTCGAAAGGCGCAGTCGTCGATGGCATAATCAACGTTCTTGACATCATGGAACCGATAGAATATAATACAATAATCGAATCATCATCAGCATAAAGGTAATCAATGGATCCCGTAGTCTATTTCGCCAACATCGTACTCGTAGCATCCAGTTGGATGGCAGGAATTTTCGTAGCACGATTCCTCATGCGCAAGTATTTCAACATCAACCCAGACGGTCCGGAAGTCGTGGGTTCCATTTCATCGGATGACATGCTTGATTTCGACGACGCTGATAAGGCGTTCATTCCTGTCAATATTGTCAAGGAAGACGGTCTGTATTATGGTTGGTTCAAGAACAACAACAAGTTCTTGGGGCAGACGACTAGCGTCGAAGAGCTCCGTGTTATGGCACATGAGCATGTTCTCAAGGCGTTTGGGTTGCGGTTCGAGTTCACCCACGAGGATAAAGCTACGGTCGAGTCAGAAAAAGCTGCCTAAAGATTACGAACGTAACGAAAACAATTACAAAAATACCGTCCTTTTGGGGCGGTATTTTCGTTTTAGGGCCTTGACAACTACGAAAATGCGCGGTACAATAGGGTATAAGTTGGTTCAAATGAGCAGGAGCTTCACAATGACAGCATTTCTAAAAGCCTTCACAGTTTACGGTACGTTCTACGGTTCCGACGAGCTTCCCGACGCCCTCGCGACTTTCGATACTCGGGCTGAGGCGGAGGCTTATGTCAGCGCCTATCCTAGCACCGACCCGATCGTCGAGTACGATTTCTACCTCATCGCCGAGGATTTCGGTGGCAGCGTCAGATTTACTTCTGACGCCACGCTTTCAGGGGCTTGACAATCCATTCCGGTCGTGTTAGAATTGGCTATAGATAGGAGCTTAGGTATGATTCTTGTAGCGGTACGTTCGGGTGACGGTTTTCAGCAAGAAATCGGTCAAGATTTCACTTTCGAAAGCGCCAGCGCCTTGATTGAAGAAAAGGATGCGGATCAGGATGAAAATCCGTGGTTCGAGGGCTGCGATATGGTTCTTATCGACGGTGATCGTCAGTTCATGTTCGATGGTGAGGGCTGGCTTTGCATTTCAAACGAAGACAGTATCTAGGGGGCTTGACAATCCGGTCGAGCTGAGTTACAATAAGGTATAAATGAGGAAAGGAAAGCCAATGCAAATTTCAATCTCCGCGCCGCGTACCGTAGTCGACGCCCAGCTCTTGCTCGATACCGTCGATTTCCGTCAGATTTCCGAAGGCGAGCTCCAGGGCTTTGCCGGTGCTGACGAGGGCGACCTTATCGGCGAATTTGGCGATTTCGGTATCTGTGTCATGGGTGAGTTCACCGTGTCGTTCTTTGATATGGATGACGAGTTCGTTGACGAAACCATGTTCCGCCATGCCGATGGCGAAATCTACGAAATGATCTGAGGAGGTTAATATGGAATTTCATCGTATGCTCAATGACGGCTTTATCGTAGCTCACGACGAGTGGTTGGATATGGCTGTGCGTTGGAACGGTTCTGCCACGTTCGAAGTGTTTAGCGAGGTTCGTCCCGGCGCTTGGGCGCTTGTGGAGACCTTCATGGATTTCAACGCTCGTGGCGGAAATCAAGACTACGCTCGTAAGGTTGCTCGAAACTATTTCGATGAAACCTATAATCGTATGGAACAAGAGGAAGCTGCTCAATGAATATCGACGAGTACGATTTCGACAAGACTGCTCAAGCTGTGTTCGTGATGAATCCTTCGATGGGTTCGGAGAACCTGGATTATAAGTCATGGGAAGATTTCAAGTCTTTCATGGTTTCTATGGCATACACCTACATGCACAAGACCAACTCGTTTTCTACCGGCGGGTTCTGCCTGACTGCGTACAATGAACCGAACGGTGATCGCAAGGTTCGCGCGAGCGTGAGTGGTTCGCTGGCTTATTCCTACCTCTTCCCTAAGTGAGGCTATCATGACCGCATATCGTATCAATGTGATATATCGCGAATTCGGTGAAGCACCTTTGTACACAACCGAGGAATTCGGCTCGTACGAGGAAGCTAAGGCGCGCATTCGCTATATAAATGAGCTTGAACGCTGGGTTCGCGCTGATAACTGGGTCGAAGAAGTGGAGTCGGAAAATGCCTAATTGGTGCGATAACGTCGCGACGTTTAATCATAAGGATCAATCAGAACTCGTGCGTCTCGCGCAGGCGTTCGTCGATAAGAATCCTATGGAAACGTTCATGCCTTCCCCATATAAGGATCGTGTTCCAGGAACAGCTCCTATAAATGATGATTGGGGATATAGCTGGAGGGTAGAAAATTGGGGCACGAAGTGGGACGTCGATTGCAGCGATGCAGTTGATAATCTGAGCGAGGGATCGCTAGACGTATGGTTCAATTCTGCTTGGGCTCCTCCTATCGGTTTCTATAAGCATCTCGCTGAGCTTGGCTTTGATGTGGAAGCTTTCTACTACGAATCTGGAATGGGATTCTGTGGAAAGTATTGCAGCGAAAGCGATGAAGATGACTGCTATGAAATCACTGGAGATTCAGAATGGGTAAAGGAAACCATTCCTGCTGATATCGACGAGTGTTTCGCTATCAGCGATTCTATGGCAGACTGGGAAGCGGAGGAAACCAATGGGGCGTAGAACCGTAACTGTTGACGTAGATGTAGACGTTGATATCGACGATTTCGATATCGATGATATTATCAACCATCTCGAAGATCGTGGTTTCGTTGTGTTTGACGAGCATGATATGAAAACCAGAGAAACGAATAGCGATCGTATCTTGTGGCTCATTCGTCAGTCATATATAACAGATACGCCTGAGAACTTCCGCAAGTTTTTGGAACTGAAGTTCCTAGATATGGACATGCCCGCATGAACGAAGAAGCATTTGTGCGAATGAGATACCTAGATTTCTTGTTCGCAGAAATAGATCGTCTGAAAGAAGGAGGAATGGATGAGCGTAAAGCCACCAAGCTGGTTCTTCAGACGACCTTTGATACTGTAACATACGCCTGGAAAGAGTCGTATGGTTCGCGTAAAATGGCTGAGCATTTCTATCGCATAGCCGATGAGTTCGTAACAATTTCAAATGAGGAGAAAGTGAAATGATTGATGACGCAGTAAAGGCTTCCCAGAATGCTACGACTGGTGGGCGCAAGTTCGATGGTGATAAGCTGGAGTATGGTTTGCTTCCCGCTTATGCTCTTATGGCTACAGTAGACGTGCTTACTCTTGGCGCGCAGAAATACGAGCGCGATAACTGGATTCATGTGCCAGACGCGAAACGTAGATATTTCGACGCTCTTCAGCGTCATCTTTGGTCCTGGAAGATGGGTGAAGCCAACGATCGCGAGACTGGGCGTGGTCATCTAGCCCACGCTATCTGTTGCCTCATGTTCTTGTATGAGCATGATACTATCTACTCTGAGGCTTATCAGGAGTTGGCGGAAAAGGCTGTTGCCAATGCTATCAAGGAAGAGGTTCCTGTCCAGACCTACACCTGGACCGAAGCGAAGGTCGCAACAGACGACCACAGCAATATCGCGTCTTGACACCTACGACTGTATGAGCTATAATTACTCATAGATAGGGGATTGGGCATGAAAGTCGGTGAAGTGGTGACTGTTATGGTTCGCGATGCTCGTAATGTCAAAGCGTATGCTAATGGCGTTATTCGCGAATGGAACGAGTACACTGGCACCATCGTGCCCAATCTCAAAGGCTTTGGTCCTGACGTTTTCTGCCTGTCTACGGGTGATGCCAAGTTTCCCGTGCGCGTGATAGAGAAGGCTAGGACCACATTCTATCGTGCTGAGTTTGAAGGTGCTACCGTCACGCCCACATCCAAGACCTTCATC
>Ga0114966_10001634_pt1 | contig 20513 bp, 18 predicted proteins | sample M_130207_XF_Meta_FD_87029 | JGI IMG/M metagenome (GOLD analysis project Ga0114966, IMG submission 87029) | Freshwater microbial communities from Lake Montjoie, Canada to study carbon cycling - M_130207_XF_MetaG | ecosystem: Environmental > Aquatic > Freshwater > Lake | place: Lake Montjoie... | reverse complement strand
TTATTAGATTATTATTAGATTATTATTAGATTATTATTAGATTATTATTAGATTATTATTAGATTATTATTAGATTATTATTAGATTATTATTAGATTATTATTAGATTATTATTAGATTATTCAACAAATATACTGAATATAAACTATATATTAAATAACAAATGTGTTAAATACTGATAGGCTTGCTCCTCTCTACAGTTTTGCACTGCTTTTTATAAAAGCTGCATTGAGATGCTAAAGCCGCTCTCTAGAGTTTGCGCACGGGATTTTCAAATCCTGCTTTAGTAGGGAGAACTAAAATTAGGTGTTTGAGGAGCTCCCTTTTGTTGCATATCTGATCCTCGCGCTTTCATCATTTGTTCGTAAGCATTATCTGTATTTCCACCTGTTTTTTTATTGGCAGGGGCTGCTTTGCTGCCACCTCCTCCGCCACTGGGCGCCGCGTCAGACCTTGTAAATTCCGGCATTTTATTAATATCTCTATCTTGAAGAAATGAATAATTTTGATTCATTAAATCATTTTTATCTTCTTCAATAAAGGAATACATCGCTCCAGCAAGACCATTACCCATTTCACTCATTTGAAAAGGTAATATACTAGCATCGCCTGTAATATCGGCAATATTTACTTTACTTTTACTAGACGTTTCTTCCTTTAATGATTCTTCAAACCATTGAAACAAATGACTATCTGTTAAAACTTGTCTTTTACTTGGTATATATAGAGTTGGTACACATTGAACAAAGTCAGGTAATTTAACACGAGGATCATCTATATTTACAACATTAATATCACCCATTAGAGCAGTTTTTTGTAATTGAGTAAGCAATCGTTTTGAATGCTGACAATGATTACTAACGAATAAATAATGTTTTTGTTGAGGTTGTGACATTTTGGAATTATGTATATGGAATTATGTATATGGAATATGTATATGTAATATAATTATATTTTTTAGATAGATTTTACCCTTTCTTTATTATACTTTATTATTCTTATAAGAATCAAATTGTAAAAATTATACACATAAATTATACTAATTATAAAATTGAAATATAAAAGTTAAATATATAGAAATAAATAATAATAACTTATAATATATCAATATTATCTAGAAGAATTATCTAGAAGAATCATTAATACTAGAATATTAGAATAGTAGAATAGTAGATTAATCATGTCGGAACAACCAAGTACTAAAAAAAAATATCAACATTCACACTTAACCAATATTCGTTACCCCTATGCCAAAGCTTGGGATAAGCGTAATACATATGTTGAATTTGAACTAGCAAATGTACATTTTTCAACATGTAATGCCATTAGACGGCTTATGATTTCCCGAGTTAATACTGTTGGATTTCGTACGGAGCCTTACACGGCTTGCGATATTGAAGTAAAAACTAATGATACACCTCTTCATAATCAATTTGCTTTACATCGTACGGCTATGGTTCCTATTCATGTTACTAAACCGGACTCATTTAATATTGATGATTATTTATTTATTATTGATGTTGAAAATAATACTAATTCCATAATTACTATTACAACTGAACATTTCCAGATTAAACAAGTATCTACTAATAAAATGCTTTCCAAAGAGGAAGTTAAAAAATTCTTCCCTCCTGATCCTATTACTGGAGATTATTTGATTCTTAATAAATTGAGACCCAAGTTTTTCGTTCCATCTAAAAAGGTATCTCGAGAAGTTGTTGATGAAATGAATAAAGACTTCAATAAATTAAATACTGGTGAAGATATTATGCGATTCCATATTGAAGGCAAGGCCAGTATTAGTAATGGAGCTGAAAATGGTCATTATAGTCCAGTATCATGTGCTTGCTATATTAATACAATTGATCCTGAAAAGGCAACTTTTGCCAGAAAGGAATATATTAATAAGGAAAATGAAATTGCTAAGTTGAAAAATGTAATTCCTATGACTCCAGAACAACTTTCTCGACGTTTTGACTTGACAGAAATGGCCCGATTTTTCTATACTAATGATAAAGAGGAAGCTAATGTATTTACATTTAAAATTGAGACTGTTGGAGCCATTCCTTCATTAATCATATTTCATCGCGCTATTGATATTCTTAAGGATAAAATTGCAACATTTGTTAGTAATTTAATAATGAAAAATGAAAAAGTAATAACTATTAAGGCATCTACTAATCTTAATGGAGGATATGAAATAATTGTTCAAGATGAAGATGATACATTAGGCAATATAATTCAATCGCATTTGTGCTTATTATATGCTGATTATAATTTACCAAAGGAAAAGCGAAAATTAAAATATATTGGATATAAGCGGCCTCATCCCTTGGAAAAGCATATTATATTTGCCGTACAGGGTGAAACTGAAAATCAGGAGGAATTATTGAATGATGTATTGAAACCGGGATGTATGGAAATTGTAAAAATGCTAAATAAAATACAAAATGAATTGGAAGGGACACCTCAATTTATAAATGAATTAAAAATGATTAGCTAGAATGGTATTTGTTATTTTGTGTATTTGTGTATTTGTGTATTTGTAATTGTATTTTTAATTTTTTTATATTTATTTTTTTATATTTATTTTTTCATTGATAATAATATATATCTATTGTAATATAATAAAAACATGTTTTCATTCTGGACAATAGTCCGTATTATCTATAGTTTAATATTTACAATAATAAATATTTACTTTTCTCAATTTATAAATTCTATTGAGGAAAAGAAAAATTGCCCATTATCTACTGGATGGCGAATTACTAATGGGAAAATTATCAGTTCATTGCTAATGATAGTTGGATTAGTTAATATATTTGTACCAGCTAATAAATTCTTATCTACTCTTCCTCTTATAGGTTCTAGCTATGTTCTTGTTTTTGTAGGAGCATTGTTTTTTGAATTATTTATTGTAAATAGGTTAGTAATAAATTTGGAGGATTCTGAAAATTCTAAATGTAGTGTAAAAGGATATGATATGTTAAGAACATTTTTTAGTGATTTCACTACTACAGAATGTATTTATTATACTGTAATTATAACAATATTATTCTTTTATTTGTAGAACAACATAAAAATTTACTTATACCCCATAATTAAAATATAAAAAATTGAAATATAAACACATACTAATACATTTATTATATGATAACTTGTATTTATATATAGATAAATATATTTTCACATTCTTTCTAGCATCTGTTCCAGTCTAGATTTTAAAATGGCTTCTACTATTGCTGAATCACATCAATTTACATATATTAATGGATTAGTTGGCAAATTTTATGAATTTATGGGTAATATTTATATTGAACATAAAAATTTAAATAAAATTACCGTAGAATTAGTTGATACTCCAATTGATACTGTGACAAATGTAATCGATCTATCTATTATTGCTAATCCGGAAACTATCGACATAACCACTCAAGAAACTCCTTCAGTATCATCAGAAGTCACAGAAGCTATTAAAGAAGCAAAACCAGTACAATCATTTACCGATTATTTCCTCTTTAAGCTTTATTATAATTATGGTGTTAAGCGCCGTATGGTAAATGATCATATTGCCTTATTATATTATGCTAAAAATGCTAAAGGTTATAAATCTACTGATCCTATTACGATGCTATGCCGTCATATGTTGCTAGATACACGTTTTATGAGAATTATTTCATTAGGTATTCCTAAGGCTGTTAAATTAGATGAATTCTGTAAAACTTATGATATTGATAAAACTAATGTAGATACTAATGAAAATAGCGATGGAATTGCGAAATTTCGTGTTTATAAATTTCCTGAGGGAACTATGATGACTTATAATCCTAGTTTAGGAAAATATAATATTACTACTATAATGAAAGAAGATGATGAGGATGACGAAGAAGAAGCGACCAAGGCTGCTAGTACTACCATTAATGATACAATGAATGATACAATAAATAAAAATATTGAAATACAATTTAATCAGCAATTTATGTATTCTACTCGGAAGGTCGTAGGTACAGGGCATTTTGGAAGTTATAAGTCATTTTATGAAATGTTTTCGGAGAATAATGATATTGCTAAAACGAATCTGGCAAATATTCCCGAATCTGTAATTGCTGATAAAGTGCTGGTATTTAATATTGAGCATCCTGAAAATAGTGTTATATCTCCAAAGTCTCGCAATGTCAATACTCTTTGTGCGGTATATCGATTTAAGGATGAATTATTATCGCAATGTCAATACGAAGCTATTACCAGTATTGCATATGTAGATGAAATTGAAACACCTATTCTAGATAAATTTCAGGAATTAGGTAAAGATATGATTATTCAGATCCAAGTTACTAATTTTAAGAAACATGTTCAATCATATGGAGTTAATTTACAGCTTCCAGAAATAATTAAGAAATTTGAAAAAAGAGTTAAACATGAAAATGATGAAAATTCTGCTGTGGTGGAATACAAATATGATATTCTTGATAAAATGAGTATCGAACAACTGGAAAAGGTTGTTTTAGAAAAACCTAAGGAATTCCAGGGTTATATTATTTATGGTTTAAATGGTGATAGAACTAAAATTAACAATCCTACTTATAAGGAATTGAAAGATTTAAAAGGTAATAAACCCATTACAGTGGATCAATCTAATACTAAGAATTTGTTCAATTTATATTGGCGTTTAGTTAAAGATAAGAAGATTGAAAGATTTCTTAGTGAATTTGATATAGTTAAGAATATGAATGCTCCTGGATATATGATTTATGAGCGATTATTCAGATGGTTTTTTACAATTGTGCGCAACTATGGTTTTAATTTATCTACGATGTATCATAATACATTTGTAAAGAGAATTACACCAAAACACGAAATTCCATTTTCAATGAAACCTTTGTGTGGCGATTTACATAAGCAATATCTGGAAACTAAAACTCCAATGACTCATGGTATGGTTCTAGAATACTTATTTAGACAACCTGAAAATAAGATATTCTGGCGATTATTTATGCAGAATAATGAAATGAGTGCTCCTAAATTATAAATTTACATATTTATTATTTATTATTTATTATTTATTATTTATTATTTATTATTATTTTTACTTTTTATTTTTACTTTTTATTTTTACTTTTTATTTTTACTTTTTATTTTATATTACAATATATTAGGATATATTACAATATTATGGATGAAATAATAGAACCTGTTGTTGAAGTTGTAGAATCTATTCCGGAAGTAGTAGAACCTATTCCGGAAGTAGTAGTAGAACCTGTTATTGAAGTAGTGGAACCTGTTCCGGAAGTAGTAGTGGAATCTGTTCCGGAAGTAGTGGAATCTGTTGTTGAAGTAGTAGAACCTATTGCGGAAGTTGTAGAACCTGTTGTTGAAGTTGTAGTAGAACCTGTGATAGATGTAATAACAGTTGAAAATATTAATAATAGTGAAAATAATAAAACATTGGATAGTGAAGAAAAAAATAAATCTATTATTGACTATATAAATAATACTATTTCATTATGGCAAGACAACGATGAATTACCAGATACTAAATCCAATAGTACTAATTCTAAATCTAGTAAAGATATTTCTGATATAAAAATATCCGATATTAGTAATATTAGTGTTAATATTAGTAGTAATAGTAGTACTAATAATAAAATGGATGAAACTCCTATTGACTATATTATACAAAAATATACTGAAATAGATAATCCTATTATTGACGAAGTTAAAGAAAAAATGGATATGGATATTACAATTGAAACAGTAGAAAATCATATACATATATCTAAATTAATAGATCCACCTATTGAATTGCCACCTATTGAATTGCCACCTATTGAATTGCCACCTATTGAATTACCACCTATTGACATGCCACCTATTGAAATGCCATCTATTGAATTGCCACCTATTGAATTACCACCTATTGAATTGCCACCTATTGAATTACCACCTATTGAATTGCCACCTATTGAATTGCCACCTATTGAATTACCACCTATTGACATGCCACCTATTGAATTGCCACCTATTAAATTACCATCTATAAATAATCTGCCTATACCATCTCCAGATATAATAACAAGCCCTATTGTTACATTTACTAGTGCAAATTTAAATGAAATCAAATCATTTTCTAATAATAAATCTACTAATTCCGCAAATATGAGCTCTATTAATTCCGGTTCTGATTTTAGTTATACAAAAACTGCAAAAAAGTTTAGTATTGTTAATACACCACAATCACCTCTAAAACATATTAGAACCTCTAAAAATAATAAAAGTAAATCTAAAAGTCATGACCTAGATGAAGTAGATTTCTTATATAATAAATTACAAGACTTTATAAGATATATGAATGTAGATAGATTTAATTATATAATAGTAATTATAAAATGTATGGAAATAATTGAAAATAGTAAGGAAACCAAAAATGTTGATAATAAAAAGGACATTGTTACCAAAGTATTAAATCGTATTGTTATGGTAGATTTACAATTATCAGAATACGATCAAGCCCTATTTTTATTAACAATTGATAATCTTATAGAACTAATAATTATTTGCACTAAAACAAAAACTAATATTAATGTTAAAAAGGCTTTTAATGATGAATATCATGATGTGGATGATATTATATTTGCCAAATCAGGGCAAATTATACATTCTCTTACTGATAAAATTACAACTATAGTTCTTAAAAAACAATATACTGCCGATAAATTATTTGTAAATATGGCAACAATTACAGATATATTAATGATTCTTGTTGATAAATATGGTTACCTTACTGGCAATGAGAAAAAAACCCTAGTATTACAAGCAATTGATAAATTTGTAAAGGAACGTTTAGAATTCATTATTGAATTATCTAAGGAAAAAAAGGTTATGTTAATTAAAGCTATTGATTCAATTTCTCTAACAATTGATATGTTTATAGCATTACAAAAAGGAAAATATAAAATTAATAGTAGACAAATTTTGAATTCTAATAATAAATCATGCTTTAAATTCTTATGTTGTGGTGGTAAAAAAGAGCAAAATAATGATGATAGTTTTTAGGTTTTTTTACTAATAGCTTTAGTATCTATAATATCTTTAACTAAATTATTTACTTTTACTTCTATATTATCTATAAAGCCCATTTGTGTTTTCTTTTTTTTATCTAATATTTCAAGAGGATTTTCATCTTCATTTTCAGGAGCTATATAACCTTTCCTATAACGAGCAAACCTTTCTTTATCCTCTTTATTCATTTTTATATCTAGCTAGATACGTTTTTGATATTTGATATATAATATATGAAATTAATTGTTTATATTGTTAATATTATTATTATTGTTTATTGTTTATTGTTTATTGTTTATTGTTTATATTATTTATTACATAATTCTGTAATAAGTCTAGATGTACCTTTTGTACAAGCTTTACTTATCATATTTATTATAAATTTCATTCTAGCATCATCATCTATTATAGGATATGGATTTAATTGAGTTACTGAAATTGGTACATGTCGCAAATTGTTTAGTCTAATTTGTTCATTTAAATATTCTATTGGTATAACATTTCTTTCTAGAAGCAGTTTTGATATTTCTTTTACATATTTTTCTCTAATATTAATTAATAATTCACCTTTTAATGAATTTATATCAAGTTTATTATATTGTTTCGGCATTTATACTATATTTTTATATAAATTAAATTATAATAATTAATATAATAATAATTATAATAATAATAATAAATATAATAATATAAAAATAAATCAATTTTATAATAAAAGGTACAATATGGATCCTATTGAAGCTCAAATTGATAATATTATTGAGGCTACTACTCAGGATATTGAGGAAACTGAAGAGGTCGCTGTAGAGACTGAAGATACCGAAGAGACTGAACATAGTGATAGTAATTCAGAAGACGAAGACGAAGACGAAGACGAAGACGAGGAAGAAGACGAAGAAATGACAGATAAAGAACAAGGTAGTAATGCAGTAAATACAGCAGTTGCATCGGTTGTATCGATTGTTGATAGTGAAAATATTGAAGTATTTAATGTTGCATTACATCAATATTTACAGATTGATGAAGAAGTTAAAGCATTGCTAGAAGCAATTAAGATACGTAATAAAAAGAAAAAGCAATTATCTGATTCTTTAGGTGAATATTTACGTGCTAATCAAATACGGAATGTAAATTTGGGAGGCAGTTATAAAGGTAAAAAACTCGAAACCAAAGTAACTTACAGTAATAAAGGATTTAGTAAACAAACAGTTACAGAAGCAATTTATAATGAATTAAAAGAAGAAGAGGAAGTATTTGAAAAAATAATGGAATCTATTAGTCGTACAAATGTTATTACCGAAAAGTGGAATCTAAGAATTGTAAATGAAAAATCTATTAAAGGTAAATCTAAAATCGAAAAAGCTAAGAGCAAAATTGATATGGCTGAAGAATTATTGAATGAAGATGATTAGATATATGAATAGATATATGATTAGATATATGATTAGATATATGATTAGATATATGATTAGATATGAATCTTATATTTATGCGTTCATTCTTTTTTATGTTTTTTATCTTATATTTCTAATAGACAGTATATAGAGGAAAAAATGGATACATCTACAAAAATTAAAAAAGTTGGAACACGCGAAGAAGTATTTAAAGGAATTGCTATTAGAACCGCAGGTGGTTTAAAAAAAGATGACATTATCGAAAAGAAATTTGGTTCTAGAATACTCTATATTAGTAAAAAGTTATCTGAAAAAATGAAGGAAAATATTACAATTCTAAGAGCACATAATCCAAATATATTTAAGAAATTAAAAAAAACTATGGTTGTTGCTACAGATGTGAGCAGTGAAAAAATGAATGAACAATCAGTACAACAAACTACACAGGCTATACAACCTACTACTCAATCTATTGTACAAAATATTAGAAAAGTTAAGAGAAATCCATCTAAAACACAAAAACTTTCTTTTAAAGTTAAAGATAATTCTGTAAAAAATGTTTATTATCCTGAATTACAAGGTGTAAATTTAAAAGAATTAAAGGCCGAATTATTACAAGAAGAGGCCGAAGAAGATTTAGGAATACAAGTGCCTAAACAATCAAAAGAAAAATGCGAATTTAAAATAGAAGAAATGCCAGATTTCAATATTGATGATTTTGAATAGATATATTATGATAACAATTCATCTATTTTATCTACTAATTTACTATAAGTTTTATCTATATGATATTTATTTTCTTCATTTGTTGATGTTGATTTTTTCTTCTTGGATCTGGATTCACTTGCCTTTATTTTTTCACTATTTTTATATTTAAATAATTTTATACTATAGTAAATATTAGTTATATCAGTTTCATGAGTTAATATATAATCTACATTAATTTTTTTCTTGTTCATTGCCTGTTCTTGGCGCATAAAATTATATTGACTATGATGCGCTAATTGAAATACCGGTATCTTACATATTAGATTTCTATCATTTAATATCTTTAATGGAAACGCAATACCTAGCGCATCAAAATATTCTAATAATTCCCAATTCTTATCAATAAATATTGAATTATTAAGCAAATCGGCATCTTTTAATAAATCATATATAGTTTTCAATAATTTATAATATGATAGCAAATTTTCTTTAGTATTTACTGTATTTATATTATTTTTTGTTTGTAATGCTACAATAATAGGTATTACATTTATATAAAAATTCATAAAGTAAAGATTGGAATCATCAGAACACATATAACATATATCTTCTAAACGATTTTTATGAGTCAGAAAATAATTAAGCTTATCCAGAGGCGTTTCACATTCTGTTGATATTTTCTTAATAACCTCAAAATGCTCATTTTCCTCTTCATATATTGATATGGTAGTTGGATATGTAGTTGATAGTAGGGATGGATTGGTTGGTGGATTTTGAGATGGATTGAGGGGTTGATTGGTGGATGGATTGAGGGGTGGATTTTGAGATGGAACGATGGATGTATCTGGAACATTTACATATAAACTATGATAATAAGAAAATAATAACATAATAATTTGCCTATAGTCACCGTATGCTTTAACTATAATATCTTTCTTAATATGTTCTGGAACAGTAAAGTTTTCTTGTTTTGATATTTTATTTATTAATTTAATACAATCAGGATCAGATGGTCTATTTATATTTAAAACTATTCCTTGTTTTATTAAGGGTTGCAATTTTTTATCCTTAATACTATTTGTAGTACATATAACTGGACATAAATAGACATCGGTTTTTGAATCCTTATCTTTTGTAACTATGTCAATTAATTCCTGTACGGAACTTATTTCACCGCCTGCTAGACCATCTATTTCATCCATAATAATCGCAGTTTGCTTAAATTTATTCTTATCATCGGTACAAACTGATACTTTACTTATTTGACCTATTGTTTCTCTAATACTTTTTTTAGTTCTAGTATCACTAGCATTACATTCTATAATTTCATAATTATAATACTTAAATATTAGATGCGCTAGAGTTGTTTTACCAATACCGGCAGTTCCATAAAGGATTAAAAAAGGTTTAGCATCTTCGGTAGCACTTCTAAATTCCTTTATCCATGTTTTAACTATATCTAATTGTATTTTAGATATATAGTAATCTGATAAAGACTGTGGCCTATATTTTTCTAACCAAGATATTTTATTTGTAGCTATTAATGTTTTTGTTTCATTTAATACTATATCTGGTTCTAGCATAGTTATATTTTTGATGATGATACTAATAATGATACTAATGATACTAAATACTTACATTAAATATAATAAGTAATAAGTAATATAATAAGTAATATATTACTAAATCTTTATATAGATATCTGGATATATAGAATATATAGGATATATAGAATATAAAAATAATTAAAAGATAATAAATAATATGAATAATAAATATTTATAAGTATTTGTTAGTTATATATAATTGTATATTTGTATATTTATAATTTAATGTTTTTTACTTTTTAATTTATAATTTCTTGTAGAATTCTTTTTAATTAATTTGCCTTTTGTTTTATTTTTCCTGTTTTTCTTAATAGATTTCTTATTTGAAGCTCTTTTATGATAACCACCAAAATGTTCTTCACCAGGACTAAATTCTAGTGAATCTAACATTAATATATTTTTAGTATTTGGTGCTACAATTTTTAAATATGAATATAAATCATATTTTTTACCATCATATGTAACCTCACCGTTATATACTATATTTTCTCTTCCCCTATATTTATCTTTATTTTTAAAAAAACTATTATTTAATTTACCTTCATAATCAAGTTCTAATTTTATAGATGGTGTTGTAGTTTTATCAATATCTACATATTTACCATCAATTAAAACTACTGTATATTTTTTATCTTGTTTACTTAATATTGTGTCTACAGTATTATTAGTTGTGACACTATCTATTTTTACAATAAATTTTCCTGTATTTAATGTATTAACACCTTTAATATGAATATTAAAATCATTTGTATCATTACCATTATATTTAATAGTTAACCATAAATAATTACTATCATAAGTTGTTTTATCACATATTGCAGCTTTAAATAAAGTTGCTACTAAATCTGTATTAATAAAAAACATATTTTCTCTTATTTTTTTTAAACCATATCCATTTCCAGAAGATGCATGTCCGCAAAAATTAAATATTTTTTGTGTATTATTATCTTCACTTGTTAATACAGAATCATCCGGTAATCTTGGTTGTATTGGTGAAAAATTACTGGTCTCATAACCACTTTCATAAATTACAGGATTATTTTCTGCTGGAGCTGATATAGATAATAATATCATTAAATCACTATTAATCTCTTCTTCAACGTACATATTATTATTTCCTGATGTTATTTTTGTTTTTTTAAATTTTTCAAAACATTCTTTTACAATTTTAAAATATGTCTCATTATATGAATCTATATTACCAATAATATCTTTTTTATTTCCGTGTTGTTCCGCTTCTGTAAGTTTTGGTGAAGTTCTTACCTGATTATTATTATTACTTAATACAGCATTCCAAATTATCTCACTTAATATTTTAAATCCTATATTTTTATTATTAATTTGTACAAATTCATTTGTAATACCTCCGTGTGAAAATAATAATAAATCATTTCCTTTTTTTGCATACAATGCTGTAGGAGCTGATGTTAAATATTTCCATAAATACCCTTCTATATCTCCTAAATTATGTACAGAAAATGGCCTGTCAATTTGTCTTTTTGCTTCATATAATTTATATAAATCTTCATCTAACATTCGCATAAAAACAGTAAATACTATTGCAGATCTAATTTCTTCATCTGTTAATAATATTAATTGTTTTAATTTTTTTTTTTGATTTACATCTTCAATCAAATCTAATACCCTATTTTTTTCAGATTCTATTTCTGTTTTTATGAGCTTATCTTTTTCTTTTGCATCTTTATGTTTAATTTTTATATTTTCATTATTTTTAAGTGTTTCTTCATATCTATTTGAAATTTCAAGTTCAATTGCTTTATCTAGACCTTTTAAAATTTCTTCCTGTATTTTTTTCTTTATGTCATTTATTATTTTTGTAATAGAATCACCAAATAACTCATTTGGTATTCCTGTTAATGTATTATCTGCGGACATTGTACCAGTATTAGTATCTAAACCAAAAATTCTATTGAACCTATCATGTAAAGTATGCATAGGTTGTATATTTTCACCATTATAAAACCATTTGTCTATTTCAGCTTTTAATTTAGAACTCCAAAATGGCTTGTAATTTGACATAGTTTTAACATTCCAAATTTTTTTAACAAATTGGAGATCATTAGGATTTGATAATCCAAAATTTTGTATTAGAAGATTAGATATAATTTCAATATAATTAGTATTTAAATCATAACTTAGTTCTGGACCACTCTCTTCAGTCCTATTAATCCACCATTTACGTCCTTTTTGTAATTGTAAAAGAGGAACAAGTTTAATTTTATTAATATCGCGATTTCCAACAACATATCTACTTCTTTCAGGATTATCAACAAGATATTTAAGAGTTTTAAGAGCACAATAATTATTATTACTAAAAACACAAGCAGTATTATCAAAAATATCACCTAAATATATAATTTTTTTTGCTTTAAAATCACCTTCTACTTTATCTACAAAATCACCTTTTACTTTATCAAAAATACTTATAAAATTTTCTAATTGTTTTTTTGGCAATACACCTTCAAAATCAGAACATATTAAGATTTCATCACCAGATTTTACAAAATCAGATATATCATATGATGATGAATTTAAATCAAGGAATCCCAATGGATTTTGATTATTCATTTTATTTTATGAATATTATTTATTATAAAATACTTGTTATATAATATTTAGATTTAATTTATAGAATAATAAATATTCAATAATTAATATTCAATAATTAATATGTAATAATTAATAATTAATAAAATACACATGGCTAGAATACATAAAGAAAAAATAACTATATTATAAGTATATTATAAGTATATATAGTAAATATATAATTACAAATGGGTGCCGGTACTTTAATAGAATTAATTGCTCGTGGAAAACAAGATACCTATCTTATAGGTAATCCCCAATTTTCATTTTTCAAATCAGTTTATAAAAGATGTACTAATTTTTCAATAGAACCCATTAAACAAATTTTCACCGAATCACCAGATTTTGGTAAGCGTGTAACTTGTATTATAGATAAAAAAGGGGATTTACTTAGTGATATTCTCCTTGAAATATATTTACCAGCACTAAAACCTAATGTTAGTTGGACTAATGGTGTTGGCAATTTTATGATTGAGTGGGTTGAATTACAATTGGGTGGGGAACCTATAGATCGTATTACTGGTGATATGCTAGATATCTGGATGGAATTATCAACTCAATTAGGAGTAAAAGATTCAATATATAATATGATTAGTAAAAGTACTACATTTAATCCTAATATGAATAAATATACGGGGGCTCAGTCTATACTTGTTCCCCTTCCCTTTTGGTTTTGTCGTACTGTAGAAAGAGCTCTGCCCCTAATTGCAATGCAATATACGGATGTTAAAATAGTAGTCCAATTTAAACAATTTGACCAGTGTTGGTTTAAAAATAATAGAGGGGTTGATTCACCAGATGGTACTATGATGATTACTAAGGCAGGTCTAATTTGTAACTATATTTTTCTAGATGTATTTGAAAGGACCAAGTTTGCCAAGCAGGAACTATATGAATACCTAATAGAACAATTTCAACAATCACCATCATATAGAGTAGCTCCATATGTATTAAATACTACTTCTCCAATATTTTTTAATCATCCAGTTAAAGAGTTATTCTGGGCATACAGAAGTAGCGTAGCATTTAATAATAATGATTATACTAATTATGCAAATGTGGCTAATTACGGTACATCTTCTCAAACCTCTATAGATCCATTTACAACAATACAAATAAAATTTAATGGTAATGATCGTTTTGAACCAATGCCGGCGGGATTTTTTCGTTATTATCAGCCATATCGTCATCATTCTTGTGGTACAACAGTTTATTGTATTTATATGTATTCATTTGCTCTAGATCCTGAAAATCTACAACCTAGCGGTAGTTGTAACTTTAGTAAAATAGATAATGCAACATTAGAATTTAGTTTTACACCAAATATTCTAGATGGCTATATAAATGTTTATGCTATTAATTATAATATTTTGAGAATAAAAAGTGGTATGTGCGGGATTATGTTCTCCTAGGCAGCTTTTTAAAAAAAAGCCGCGCCAAAAATACCCTTCGGGAGCAGGATTTAGGAAATCCCGCGCGCAAAACAGCTTTTTAAAAAAAAGCCGTGCCAAAAAGCAGGATTTAGAAAATCCCGCGCGCAAATACACTTCGGAAAAGGAGGGAGCTCGAGGGAACCTTGGTTCCTTCGTAAAGGCTAAAGGCTCTCACAAACAGATTTTTTTGGTTCGGTGCAAAACTATATAGATGATAAAAAAAGAAAATTTAAAAATTCAAAAATATAAAATATACAATTACAAAATGTAGTATCTGGAATGTGATATCTATTACTTAGATTTCATCAATAATATTAATACTAGTCATCATAATTTTTCTACAACAAATGCGGGTTAAACCGAGTTCATCCATAATTTCACCTGCAATTGTCTTTTTAATATCAACAGCATTTATATTAATTATCAATGGATCTTCAGTAGTATTCATGGCAAGTTTTTTACGAAGCAATTCACTTTCATAATATTCATATTTATCTGATAAGCATTTGCCGCAAGTATAACAGCGGACAGGGATAATCATTTTATATATTATTTATATTAATATATTTATTAATTTGTATCTGGATACGATATATTATTTATTATTGTTTCTAGATATAATATATATGGTTATATACTATATTTTTATACTATAATTTTTTTCAATTTTATATTCTCTAATAATATATTAAATAATAAAATGTTAATTGATTTTATTTTTAGTTGTTTTGAATTATTAATTCATTTATGGGGTCTACCATGGAAATATAAAATAATACCATTACTTATAATAATTGCTATTATTGTAGTATTAGTATATTATTCTAGACTATATTATTCTAGAAAACCTAATACAACTATATATAATAGTACTATTCCTAATACAACAACTATTAAATTATAGATTTACATAATTGTCTAATGCGCTTAATCCTACCGGTTCGTCTTTATGTGGTAAAAAACTAGTTGTAATATCATAATCATTAGGCATTATATCATTCACATATTCAACTACATATTCATTTAATTTATCATTTATTATTTTAAACTCTTTCTGGAGTTCGGCTAGTTTTTTAGTATCACTTTCATTCATTGCTAGAAATATAAAAATATTCAAATTATCATCAAATTCGCGTTGCGCATACAATAATTCATTATAAGTATTAATGGGATATTTCTTATCACTAATAGCATTATAAGCATTATAGAATATTTTTGTCATTATACCACAACATTTTCTAGCCAGATAATCTTTTTGTATAGTATCATCTGTACTTACATTTATAATAAATTTTATGATTTTTTCTAATAATAATTTATGATCTATTAATGGTGGGACCGCGGCAATTAATTCATCAATAGTTAATACACCACCCGCAAACTTAAGCCGCCTATCGACTTGATAATCTTCTATTTTAAGGACAATTGAAGGTTGATTATTTATTTTATTACCTACTGGCGCAGCGCGCATTATTTGAGGTAAAAATGCCATATTACTATTCGTAGTTGTATCCTCGCCACAATATGCCATAGAGCCTCCTATATTACTACATGGTTCAAATGCCTCCTGAGTTTTATTTACAATAAATGAGAAAAATTCTTTTGGATTTGTAAAGCGACCTTTATATAAATAGTAGAAAATGACTATAAGACTTACAGTTCCTACAAAATAGGGCTGTTTTTTTATAATGAATACGGCAAATATTGTTATTAAAATAATGAATACTAGATTTTCATCAATCATTTTTATGGGATTATTACTTATGGAATATGTAATATATATTAGATATATTCTATATAGTCTATATATATTATTATTTATTTTATAATCTGGATATATATACTATTCTAGATATGTAAAAAGAAAATTTAAAAAGTGCAAAAATAATGGTTAGGATTCTAGAATATGTTTTCTAGCATCTATAAATATTTTATCTAATTCATCTTTAACTGTTTTAGATAATGTAGATACATATATATCTTTTTCTAATAATTTTGTTATTATTTCTTCATTTTTTAATATTATTGTTTCAATATCATCTGTCATAGATAATAAAGATTTTATATTTGGAACTGGTATTTTTATCATTTTCAAATCTTTCATATTCATATCACTAACTGGTTCTGTCATATTTGCTATATTTATATTTGTTGCTTTATAATTTACTAATAACTTTCTTATTTTTTAATTCAATTTTCTTAATTATAGATTTTGATTTCTGTTTTGGTTCTGGAGTAGTTAATTCTTGGATAGGCTCTTCCAGAGTAGGCTGTTCCAGAGTAGGCTGTTCCAGAATAAGATTGATTCCAGTTTCGGTAATTTGTTCTGGAGTAGTAGCTGGAGTAATAGAAGGAACAGTAGCAGTAGCAGGTATTGGTTCCAGAACTGATAGATCCAGTTTAGTATTAACAGTTTTCTTACCAATATATCTAGGTGCTTTTAAATCATATGTATAAATATTACTATTACTATCAATCAAAACTTTTTGACCATTTATAATATCTTCCCATAAAGTTATATATTCATTATCATATTGTCTAGGGTCAAACTCTACTTTACGCTTACGACCCCTTTTATTACAAATTTTAGTATTATTATCTTGATCAATACGTCCATTAGATAATTTAATAAGATGACTCTTACAGAAATCGGAGTCAATATGCTTCTTACGAGTACATTGCTTACCATCCAATTTACGTCCTAGACAAATTGTTTCAATATTAATAGCTTTCTTACATCGCTTCTTTAAATTGCCAGTATATTCCTTAATAATAGGAGGTATAATAGTTATTATTTGCTTATCAATAAATTCTTTAGGTATATTAACATTATATTTAGTTTTCATTTCTAGACAAAAGGCATTCAAAGCTTTATAACATACGAAAAACATTGACGACTGATTCTTATTATCAAATTTAACTAATCCATTATTCAAAATATAATCAATATTTGTTTCCTGAACAGGAGAACTGGTATTAGGATTTAGATTAGGATTAGGATTAGAATTAGATTCAGTATTAGCTTCATTACTAGATTCAGTATTAGGTATAGAGATAGAGATAGATTTTGCTTTTGATTTTCCTTTTGAAATTAGTTTTGGATTTGAGGTCTGGATTGGTTTCGGACTTGAAACTTCACTTGGCTCTATATTAGGTCCTAATATATCGTCAATAGTTAATGGCGATTTACGAGACATTTTATTACAGAATGTTTTATATTTTATATATAATTAAACTATTAATTACATTTTTAAATCAATTTTTATTAATATGTAAATTTTAGGGGCTTAAAGGATTTTTGGAGATTTGGGATTTTCGGAATTTTAAAAATTTATAATATTTTTAAAAATTTTTAATATTTTTAAAAATTTTTTTAAATTTTCATAACCTCTCCCTCTAAAATAGTGGTGGTACAGTCATGCAAATATAGTCTTTTTACACTATAAATTACATGATTATACCATTGTCCAGTTATAAATAATTTGACAACAGATACTAATATAAATTATAATTTACCACTTGTTATAATTCAACAAGTTTATATTAATAGTGTTTTACTTGTTATAAATACATTTGAAATATATAATTTATACCATTGTTAAGTTTCGCCTTAGTCAGTCCGTGATATATATATATAAATATAAAACATTAAAAATAAACATAATACAATATAAAAATTTATTAAAATCCCTCTAAATCTTCAAGATTAGCAGCATCTACTTCTTCACTATCTACATCATTACCTTCTATTTCAATAATTTCAAATCCTTCTACATCTAAATTAATTAATTCATTAGGTGTTAGATGATCTGCTCGTACTCTTATTAAATTTAACATTTTATCTATTTTAATAGCTTTATCAGTTATCATTTTCATATCCCCTATAGTTGCTGTTCTAGATTTACTTACATATGTAGTTTCATTCTTAATTCTATCTTTCCAAAATTTATAAAATCTTGTATCTTCTATTCTATGATATTTAAAATCTTCTATAAATTCTCTTTTATTTAATCCTAATATAAGTTTAGGATCTCCTAAAACTCTATTTAGTTCATCATCTGTTATAGATATACTATATTCTTTTGCAGATTCATGTTCTAATGTTAATATATTATTCATTAAAGAAATAGATTGTTCTTTATTATCATTATTATTCTTTATACCTTTTATAAAATTTATTATTCTATCTTTATTATCTACATTATTATTTCTAAATTCTGATTCTATAATATTCTGTAATTGTTTATCATATATTTCTGTTCTCATAGTTGTTTCAATAAATTCAATATTATCATAAATAGCTCTTATAGAACTTTTAGAATACTCATTCTTACATAAATATAACATATGATGTAAGAAAGCTATACACCTATCAAACAGAGCATCACAAAATTCCTTAGATCTATAAATTGTTAAATTAAAATCCGTATTTAGACATGCTATCTCTGGACGACTCATATTAGGTTTATAAAAATTTTTATTTTCTATCTTATTATAAATAATTTTAATGATTTTAAAACCTGCTTCTTGACCTGTAATTAAAATAGTTTTCATTTCTTCTATAGGAATAGCTCTTACATCTTCTAATCCAAAAGGATTTATATGTTGAATATTTATTGTATTATTTATAGTATTATTATTTATATTATTAGTTATATGTACTTGATTTAATACACTATTATCAATATTTACAACTTGTGTATTAGTAACTAAATTAGGTACGCAATTAGATTCTGTTAGATGTCTAGCTAATGAGCTTTTTCTAGTAAAACACTTATTACATTTATAACATGTAATACTTCCTCTATTAGGATTAAAAAATGCTATTATTTCTTCATCTGAGATTGAACAACGAGATGATAATTTAAAATGCCTTTTCAATAAACTAGGATATTGGAATATTGTATTACATTTATTACATGTTCTATCTGACATTTTATATATTTAAATTATTATACTAATCTATATTATAAATATAATATAATGTTATCTTTATATTATATAAATATATAAATTTAATCCTTTGACAAGTAATAGTATTACTGGACAACTTGTAAAATACAAATTGTTAATCGTATTTGATATAAGTCTATACTTATAAACACTATTAATCTACTTAATAATAATAATATATCTATTACAATATCTCTTTACATACTAAAGACTGGACAATCGCAAAACATGTAAATAGTGGTGTAAAAATGACATAAAATACTAGTTTCACCACCACTATTTTAGAGGGAGAGGTTATGAAAATTTAAAAAAATTTTTTAAAAATATATAAAATATATAATATATAAAAATAAAGCTTAAAAAATTAAACTAATATAAATATATAAAGTCAAAGAATAATTAATCTATAATTAATATAAAATGGAAACATTATTAGAACTGGATACTAAACCTATCATAAATCCTATAAATATATTATTAAATACTATTCCTATAATAACTGATAATTCAGAAATAGATAATTCAGAAATAGATAATTTAGAATTAGAAATAGATTTAGTTAATAATAGAGATAATTTTATTATAAATTATTTTATTTATCAAATAATAATTAATACATCATTTAATATTGAGCAAATTAATTATATTAATGAAAATAGAAATTTTTATATTGAAAACTTAAAAATAGAAATAAATAAATTTAAAAATCAATTAGATAATGATATTGAAATTAATATTTTTACACCTAT
>Ga0114966_10001632_pt1 | contig 20529 bp, 21 predicted proteins | sample M_130207_XF_Meta_FD_87029 | JGI IMG/M metagenome (GOLD analysis project Ga0114966, IMG submission 87029) | Freshwater microbial communities from Lake Montjoie, Canada to study carbon cycling - M_130207_XF_MetaG | ecosystem: Environmental > Aquatic > Freshwater > Lake | place: Lake Montjoie... | reverse complement strand
TGGTTAATGGCAAGAGATTTTGATAAACCACAAACTGATGACATTATTGGACATTTAATACCATATATCAAAAAAGGTAGACTGAAAACTGATGAAATTATTGTTTCACCAAGTGCTGTTAAAATTAAAAATAGTGAACCATTTGCAGAGTTATTACCTTTTGTAGATTTTATCCATGGACACTTCCCAACTGCTCTTCCTACTAAAAAAGTAGAAAATCAATCTACTGATAGAACTTCAGTTATTTCTGGACAAGGAATACAGATTTTTGAAGTTAATAATCCAAATGACAGTAGAGAATTAGCTGGTGATACATCTTGGTGTATAGCATATCCAGGTCAAAACAATATGTGGACAAGCTATAGAAGTGGCGGAGCTTCTTCATTCTTTATTGTATTTGATGAAAACCCACCATCACTAGAATTAAGAAAAGTGGCAGTTGATTTCAATGTAAATGGAGTAGATTTAACTGACATAAATAATACCACTGGAAGAATTTTAACTAATGGTATGGATTGGGATAAGTATTCTAAATATCTTAAAGGTAAAGGGATTGATATTGAAGCCAAAAGAACCAACCCTGAAACTGGTGAAGAAGAAAATATATTCAAGAATAAACCACTCACTGATGAAGAAAATTTCTTCTTGCAATATTATAATCGTTTCAAAAATAATTCGAATCTTTCAGTAGAGCAAGTGCAGAAATGGGCAAGGGGTATTATTGAATTAGAGCCAGAAAAACAAACTGGAAGTAGATATATTGAACCAGCAGAATTATTCTTGGAAAAATATAAAGCTTCTAATGAAAAAGAAGAATCTTTAAAAGTCATTTACAGACGGCCAGGTAGGTTTAAATATGGCGCTATTACATATCTACCAATTAAGAGAGAGCAAATTGTTTCTTTAAAATATAAAAATTCTGGAGCATCATATGCTTTAGAAAATACAGCTCAAACATTTCAAGATTTGTTTAATGGTAAACCAGGCGATCTGAATCAATTACAATTTGGCGAACATGGGCAAACTGAACCTCTAACAGAAATAAAATTAAAATTAGATGATGCTAAAAACTTTCTCACCAAATTTGTTGGGTTAGGATACATCATACCTAATGATGTTTTTGATTATGTAATGGATTTACCAGATGGAAGAGATTTACTCATACAATATGTTGACACTGGAATTACAATACCAGAAGAACAAGTTGAAAAAATAAAAGAAATACCAGCATTATTTAAGACATATGCTCGTAAACAATTAATTGCTTTATCCAGAGATGCAATACATGATGCAAGTATTTTAAATCATCTTGAACCTAATGATGAAAAAATAAGAAGTTTTGTTCTTGATCAATTGATACCTAAAGATTCCAAAAATGTTTTAAAAGATGATCAATTTAAAATTTTATCTGGTATACATAATATTCCTGATAAATGGCTTGCTATACCTCAAATAGGATTGTTAAGAGGCATAGAATCTGCTAATGACCCATTATCTGAAAAAGTGGCAATAGCAATTGGAATTCGTTCTTATTTTGGAAACAATCCAACTGTTGAAAATGCCCTGATTTATTTACATGATATAGATGCTATAAATACCTTTAAAGGTGAAGCCATAGCACAAAAATATCCAGCTGACATTTTTGAACCTTTCTATGACGCAGGAACATACCAAAAAAGATTCGGTGATATATTGGGATATAATTATGAAAATGGTCAACCCATATATAAAGATCCCAGACTAAATAAATATCGAGCTTTTTATGAAGGCGAACCTTCAATTTTAGGCACTTATAATGTGCCTACCACAGATGAAGAAAAACTTTTATCATATGAAAGAGTGGCTATATCCCAATTATGTGGTGTTATTGCTGCGGATGATAGATATAGAAATGATCCTGATTATTATATGTATCTGCTCAATAACTACGACAATATAACAAATACTGTACTTCGAAACATAAATTATTTTCACACAGAAACTACTTATTATGATGAAGATGATAACGAAATAGATATTAATGATGTTGACACTAATGAAGTTGAAGTGCGAGAAAATACAGTAGAAATATTTGACAGGGATAGACAAAAACGATTATTCGAGTCCAGATTGTCTATAATACCTGCAAAGATATTACAAGAGCCTCAAATACTAACTGAATTATCCTCAAAAATATCACCAAAAACATTAATTAGATCGACAATGCGTAGTTCTAAAGGCAATAAAATATTAGATGAATATTTGGCAGATAATTATGTCAATAGCTTTTCAGATTTAGATGCAACTGGCACATATATATTTGAACAAGACAATCCAATAATAAGAAAAATTACACAAAATGGATTTGATGTTGATTCGTTTTTAGAAATATTTTGGTATAAATGTTTGAACTTGATTAGAAAATTAGCTTCTTGGAATCCAGAGTTAGTAGACAGCATTAGTGATGATGATTTTATAAAATTGTTAGAAAAACAAAATAGTTATTCTAATGAAGATCTATCTTATCTTGTTGCAAAAAGACCTAATTTGCTAATAGAGTTTATGAAAACACACATTAATAGATTTTCATGGGAACAAAGACAATATATAAAACAATTACTAACAGAACAACCAAAACAAATAGAACAAATAGAACAAACCCCAGAACCAGCTACAGAAATAACACCAGAAATCACAGAAGAAAAGAAAGATGAAGAAGAAACTACCACAGCATCTATAAATCTTATGGTGAAAGTGGCAAGAAGATTAGATCTTAAAAAGAAATATAGGTTAGCAGATAAACTAACCTATATTTTAGATATGAAAACCTCTCAATAGAGAGGTTTTTTATTATCGAAGTGGTTTTACTTGTTCTACGTTTTTAGCAACAGTAGAAGCCCACTTTTCCGCTAATTTTTGAGCAGAAGAATTGTGAACCTTTGCATCAGCCTTAGTGACAGATACTAAAACCTTATCACCTACCAATACACACCATGTATTGTTCACTTTCTTGACATTGACATCAGATGCTTTAACATCTGAATTCAAACACAGAGCATTAAATCGATCATAAAGATCATCTAATCTTGTACCATCATCAACAACAGAAAGATATCTTACACCACTAAATGAAAGTGATCTAACAAATCTTACTGAACTTCCCATTGTACTTAAGCTACATAGAGCCAGTAAACCAACAATCAGAGTTTTCATATTTTTATTTTACCTCTTATTTTTTTATTTGCAAATTTTAATCAATGTTTTCAGCTACAAGATCAGCTCTATTAGTCCAACCTTTACCATATGTATCTGCTTGTTCATCAGACTTATATCGTTTAATCTGTGCATCAAGAATTTGCTTTGTAAACATCTTATCATCTTTTTTGCATTTTGACCAGATTGCAGTAAGAGTCTTAGGTCCCATAAAACCAGTTTGTTCAATATTTAATAATCTTTGAATAAATCTAACTGAATCTTGCGGTCCATCAGTTAAGGCCATAGACATAATAGCTTTAGCAACATTATGGGGAAGTTGGTCACCTTTTATAACACCCCAGAATTGTTTTCTGTAAATTTTTAAAGCTCTTTCTTTTGATATCTTAAAAACATCAGAAGATTTTAATTTGTTCTGTTTTAACCAGTCATTATAAGTTCTTTGAGTTATACCAAAGTTAGTTCTTCCACCTCTGTCTGATTTTTCATCAGTTTTACCACCTTCAAGATTTAACATCAAATTCATTGTTTCGTTAAAATTGCCTTTTGGTTGGTTAGTTGCTTTGAATGGTTCTGATTTGATTTCAGGTTTAAAAACAGGTTCAAATTTTAGTTTAGGTGCTGGTCTTAATCTTCTTTGGACTGGCTTTTCTATTTGCTTTTGAGCTGGTTTTGCTTGAGGCTTAACAAATTTATTTTCAATAACTTCAGAATCTTCTCCATATTGATCTTGAAGATTCTGTTGTTCCATCATTCTTTGCTCGGTGACAGGAGGTTTAGTTGGTGAAGGACTGACAACATTTCCTAAAGTTCCAATACCTACAGCTAATGGAAGCGCTTTTAAGAAATCAACAGGCCTAAATGTTTTTTCACCAGCTAATTTTATTAAGTTATCAAGATTGTCTGCTGTTTGAAAATCTCCAATATCATCATAGATTCTTGCAGCAATTCTTATATTATTTACAGAGGTCATAAAGTATTTTTACTTTTATGAACGTTACTTACCTCTGGATCCGCTTCTTCTTATTTGTGGCTTTAATGAATTTGAATTAGCTTTTTGATTACTGTTTGTATTTAAATCAGAAGGTTTATCACTCATATTATTTTGAAATTTAGCTAAGAGTTTTTCTTGTTCCGGTGATAATAAAGATTTACGATTCGCCATTAAATTAGTTTCCTTTTTTAAAGTTTTTATTATTATACACACCTGCATAAGCCCAATTTTCATCTTTTTGTGTCATTGGTTTTTCAGTGAGAACATCAATTGTTTGATTATCTTTTTCTTGAGTTTCATTTTGAGGAGCAAATAATCTTAATTGAGATCTGTCATTGAGTTTTTGTTTTTCATACATATCAAGAATTGGTTGAGTTTTGATATATGGTATTATTTCATCTTCACTATAATAATTTTTTCTATATCCACTTGGCAATTTATATGTATTGCCTGTAGCTTTTTCATATTCAAAAGCAAACTTACTTTTCTCAAAGAAATTTTCAATTTTATTTGCTAACAAGAAATACATATATTCAGGTTGTTTTTCATACCACTCCATAAAAGATGGCATTTTATCCTTACCATTGAAATTGTCTACAAATTCTTTATATTTTTCTTGAGCTTCTTCTAATTTTTTGGTTGCAGTTTCAAGTACACCATTGACATCTAAATATTTTTCAAATTCGTGCCTATGACCACTTTGTCTTAGTGATAACTCAGCCTTATCAATTAAAGCCTCATAGAATGTGTCAACGTAATCTTCTATTGGGTAATCTTCAAAAGTTAACTTATCACTATCAAATCTATATCTATTTTTTTCAGGAGATATTCCATTTCTAATTTCATCTATAACATTTTTCATCAAGTCAGGAATATGTGAATTATAAAGATTGCCATCTGCGAAATTTTTATGATCCCAAGTAGGTGATTGAATTCCAAATCTATTAAAGTCTTCTGTTGTTTCGTCATCATCATAAGGATCGTATTCTGTTTCATCTGGACCATAAATAGCATATGTAATGTTATTGCCAAGTTCTTCAGGATCATTAGACCAGTTTATTCTTTCTTCCCAATCTTCAAAATAATCGGCTTGATGATTTCTCATATTGCTTGTTTTTTGGATATCTTCTCTGTCATCAAAGAAATCTTTTATTTTATCTACTAAATCTTGATCTGTAACTTTGGCATTTGAAGGGCCTTTAATTTGAATAACTTTTTTGCCTTGTACTTCAATAGTTGCCACAGGTTGATTTGCTGGAGTTCTTAAGGAAAAGATTTTTGAACTTCCAGTTCTTACATTATCCCAATATCCAGCAACACAGTGATGCATTTTTGCACCTTCAACATCAAGATCATTTTCTGAATTGACATTTACCATATTCCAACCATCAGGGTAAGCCATCACCACTTCTCTATCAGCTGGATTATAAAATTTACCCCCACCTTTGCCGATAAGAATTTGTTCCCATTCATTTGTATCTTCAACCACTTGTTCCCAGGTTTTTAATCCAAGATTATAATCAGGATCATTTGCTTCAATATTATTTACAAAATCTTGAGCATGTAGAGCTTGTTCTAAAAAATTAGCATGTTCACCATTCATACCACCACTGGGCAAATTGTGGTCATATTCACCATTTGCTTTTGGTGGTTGTATTCTCCAGCTTTTTAATTTATGAAATAGCCAGTTTTTAAATTTTTCATTAGTGAAGTTGTCTAATATAAATTTTTCTTCTCTTGTTGGTTTATTTTGACTTAAAAGATTTTCTAATTCTTGTAATGTGATATTTGGATTTTGTTTGATTGCACCTAACATTTTACCTTTGGCAGCATTATCAAATTTTGAATCAGAAAACACAGCTAAAATAGTCTCATTTACGCCTTGTGTTCTTAGCTTTTCCACTTCATCTTGTAAACTTGCAAATCTATACCACATAGTTTAAGCCTTTTTCGCCAATCTGTATCTTTTGTTATTGAAAGCATATATCCATTCTTTTTCTTCTTCTGGAATATTAATTTCAGTGTCAAATAAAGATAATTGTCTGCCTCTTCTGCCTCCTCTACCTAAAGAACCCATATATTGTTTTTGTCTTTCGATTACATAATCTGGAGTGATATTAGGCAAATCTAATCCCAAAGAAAGTTTATTAGCTAAATCAAAAAATTCTCTTGGTAAATTTTTTCGGATATAATCATACAAAGCCTTATAGAAATGAACTGGATACACATCGTAAACTCCATCATATTCCCGTAAGTTACCATAACCCCTTGCATCTTTTCTCATAAAAGGTTGTTGAGCTATCTGGTTAATTTCATCTGGGCTTTTGTTAGTAAAATTTGTTTCTTTTGCAGCGCCAAATTCATCATCAACTTTAACATCTCTGAAATCTTTGACAAAATCCAATTCTTTTGACATTGCATAATCAAAATTATCTCTAACATCTATGGTTTTAAGTTTGTCTACGACTGCCTTTCTTTCAGTTCCTAAAGGACGTGCTTGACTTGCATATTCTCTTAATAACTTGATGTCATGTTCAATATATAAATTGCCTAAAAAATTTACCAACTCATCAAATTTATCATCATCAGGAATTTCTTGATAAGTTTTGTAGTGACCATCATTATTAACTCCAACTTGATCGATAAAATGATCCAAGTTAAATTCACCAAAGAAATCTTCGTCATTTACTGATGGTGGTCTGATTGGAACGCCTAAATGATCCATCGCATCTTCATCATGATATGGATTTAAGTATTCAAAAATAGCCTCAAGTGCTCTTTCTTCACCCATACCTGTTCTGAAATCTAAATAAGGATCATGTTCTTTACTTGATGAAAAGAAATTATTTTGTCTTACCCAATGTTGGACTAATTTTAAATAATCAGACTTTGGCGTTTTATCGCCTTTTCCCTGTATTTGTTCAACAGTATCAGGTGGTATAATTTCAATAGTGGTGTGAGGTTGATTTGATTCATCTCTTAAAGAGTAGATCTCACAACCACCCTTTTCATACTTATCAAAGTATCTATTTGTTGCTAAACAGTGACCCATAATGCCAGCTTCTAATTGAAAATCACTTTCATTTGTAAGTTTAACAATCATCCAGTCAACATATTCTTTTGATAATCCAAGTGAGTTGATTATGTTCTCATCAAACACTAATACAACATTGGGGTCAACAATCTTCCCATTTTGTTTCTTAATTTTAGTAAATTTATTTCCAGTTGTTTGATTAGCAAGTTCTTCATGCCATTCATTGCTTGCTTGTAATGCATTATCAAGAGACATAGAAAAAATGTTGAATCTTGGATTTTCGTCCATATACTCACAATACCAATCATATACATGATCTAATTCTCTTTGAATACCATATATAGGATTTGGCATTTGTGAAAATTTTGGATAAGTGTAATTTTCTGGATTATGCTGATTGGGTCTATATGAAGGCAAAGCTACTCTGTCTACCCATTTGTAAAAATTAGCTTTTGGTTCTTCGGGCAAATAAGAAACTGAGAGCATTCTATCCAAATCAGACATGTATCTGATTTCTTGGATTGACAATTTCATTTCTTGTTTAGGACTAAATTTTTCTTCTAACTCATTCCAAGACATAGATGGGTTTTGCATCAATGCTCCAATATATTTACCCCGAAGAGGAATATCAGTCATTTGTTGAAGTTTTGTAATTATTTCTTCACTTACACCTTTTGCTTTAAGTGTTTCGTAAGCTCGGTCTACATTTTGTGCAAGTCGGTACCACATGTGTTCTATTCCTCAGTATACAAATTATTATGAAAAATCTCTAATTGAACCTGTATTTAATGAACTTTTCATTTTTGGTGCGTATAATAAAGTACTTCGGAAAAGGAAATAGAAATATGAACAAGTTGTTAGTTACTATTGCAGCTTCTTTGGCTGTTCTTGGTGTTGTTTTTGCTCAAGTGCCTGGTGGATTTGGTCAAGATCCACAAGAGGCTCCACGTCCAGGTCAAGGTGGTTTTCCTCTTGGTCAGGGTGGCGGACGTCAAGGTGGTGGTGGCGGTTCAGTAGTTGTCACTGCTAACGAAAAGTATCTTTTTGTTGTAACTGGTGGCACTATCTACAAGTATGATGTCGAAAGCATGATTCTTAAGGGAAAAGCAGAAGTTCCATCTGCACAGGTCAGACGATTTCCTGAAAAGCCAAACAACTAATTGATAAAAAAGAGCGGATGATAAGTCCGCTCTTTTTTATTTAACATTTACTTAACTTTATTAGGCTTTTATTACCTAATAATAATAATGTTTACTGTTATTTCCATAAAAGGTTTATAAAATGAAAAAAGCTTTTACCTTAATTGAACTTCTCGTCGTTATTGCCATTATTGCTATTTTGGCTGCTATTCTTTTCCCAGTCTTTGCTCAAGCTCGTGATAAGGCTCGTGGTGCTTCTTGCTTGTCTAATGAGAAGCAGATCGGTCTTGGCTTGATGATGTACACCCAAGACTACGATGAGACCTACCCAACCGCATACTTCTACAAGAACAACACAGCAACCACCAACGGTGGTTCGTCCGGCGGCTATGTCCACTTCACAGCGATGATTCATCCTTACATCAAGAACGAGCAGGTCTGGGTCTGCCCATCGGATCCTAACAAGGGACTCCGCCCTGACAACCCACCATGTGCGAACTGGCTTGACCTCACAACAATTGGTTGTGAAGCACAGGTTCCACGCCTGTCCTACATCCCGAACTCCGCTATCCTCCCACGTAAGCGCGGTCCACAGGATGCGCCAAACATCGTCTCCATCGCAGCTGTCGATGCCCCAGCAGATGTCATTGCAATCGCAGAAATGACCAGCAACCTGAACTGCATCTTCCTTGCATCCTCCGGACAGACGGATGCAGCATCCCGCCGTAACAAGTCGCACCGGCCTGTCAACGCCATGATGCGTACAGCAACCGGCGGACAGTGGGCAGGTCAGAGCGTTGCAGATGCAACCGGACCAATCTTCGCCATCACCAAGAGCGAGGCAGAAGGCGCACTCGGTTGGGGCGGTCCTTCCGACTCAACCGCATCGAATGGAACCGGTGGATGCCGGACGGTTATGGCAGATACTGGATACCACACCCGCTTCATGGAGCCAGGCCGCCACACCGGTGGTTCGAACTATGTGTTTGGCGATGGCCATGCGAAGTTCTTCAAGTTTGACACCACGATCAACCCGAACAACTTCCTCTGGGGCAAGAGCTACTACCCAACAGGTCAGCAGATCTTGGATCAGGCTGGCTTCCCAGTTCGCTAAGTCCTTTATCTATGATAAAAGAGGAGAGAAATCTCCTCTTTTTTATTTTAGGGTATAATAAAAAAATGAAAGATACTGTTTTATTCATTTCTCAACCAATATATGATGATAAAATTTGCGCCGTTGGAATTGCTGGAAAACTTTTTGCTGATGCTATTTTGTTGTCAGATAAATACAATGTCATGCATTTTTATTCTGAATCTGGTGAAAAAATAATAGATTTATATAAAGAACATAAACCAAAAGTAATATTTTATAACTTTTGTTCCAGAACTACTCAATGGATGATGGATACAGCTTGGAAAAAACATGTTCCGTGTAAGCATCTTGTTTTAGATGCTGATGTCACTCAAAGATCAGTTGATGCATTTAAATCAGAAAATTTTTATAATTTTCATGGTTTGGTTAGTACAGATCCTTCATTAGATGTTAATTTTACCCCTAATGTATATAAAATCAATCATATTATGCCTATTGCTGAAGCTGGTGAGTATGTTGACATTGGAAAGATCAGAATAGGTTTTCATGGATCGCCAACTTTCAATAAGGGAGTTTTAGATCTTGTCGATTTCGTGCAAAATGAATTCGATGAAGCTGAGTTGGTATTTCATTGTCCTTTGCATTTTCCAAACAACGGACATACTCCTATTCAATTTATGAACAATATCAATGCTGTCAAGGCTAAAATTAACAAACCAGGTATTGAGTTTAAATTAACTACTGATATTATTTCAAATCAAGAACTTGTTTACAGGCTTTCTCAAAATACAATTAATTGTTATTTTAATCAAGATAGTCCATATGATACACATGGTATTCCAAGTTCTGCTATTCACACAGCTCTTGCAGCTAAACGACCTATTGCAATTCGTAAATCAAGAGCGTCTGTGGGATACTTGGATGTAAATCCTTCAATCTGTATCGAAGACAACTCGTTGAAAACAATAATTGATAATGGATTTAAACCATTGATGTCTCTTTATGAAAAATATTCTCCAGTAAATGTCTGTCATGATTTTGAAAATATTATCAAAAAAGTTTTATTGCCTCCGGGAATAGTTTTTAGTTTCTAATTAAAAAACCCTCTTTTCGGAGGGTTTTTTATCTTTTGTAAGCTCTAATACTTTTTATCTTTTGATCTTGGTCAAATTCCAAAATATCAACAACAAAGAGTTGAGTGTTGCAATTAATTAAGATATCAATTTCTGCAAAAATATTTTTATCATTAGATCCTATTCTTTTTACTTTAATATTAACAGACTCCACTGATTCAAATAAATTCTTATTGGCGTTAAGTACTTGTTCTTTGCCATCAAAAAACAAAGGCTCCCAGTCTGCAAGAGTTACATTCTCGGAATAAAGTTCAGTAAGTGTATCTAAATCTTTATTAGAGAATGCTTCGAAATAATTACAAGCTTTTTCAATCATATATAGTTTCCTTCAATAAATAAAAATCAAGATAATCATTTATTTTATTTACAACATCACAAGAAATGCTATAAAAATCTTCAAGAGAATTTTCAATCATGTTATGTAAGCTAAGATCAATGACAATCTTTGAAATGTTATATTCAGGCTCAATGTCTTCAAAATCAAAAGGTTTCCAATGGTTATCTTTGTCTAAAAAATATTCTCTATGATTTTCTTCAATTTCACATTCAGAAAAAGCAATAAGTACATCTTCAACATCATCTTGAAAATATTCATAACTGTCATCTAATCTTTGAGACTTTAATAATGTTTTAAAATCATTCTCAGAAAAAAATCTCTCATTAAAAATCATACATTCAATAAAAATATAAGAAAGAAATCTAATCTTCTCTTGCATGAAAATATTATACCTTGATCTGTATAAAGTTACTATGCAAAAGACTTCATGCATTGTTCATAAACCCTTTTCTGCAAATCAAATGTATGTTCCAATAGCTCGTGGAAAAATGGTGAAATCTAAAAAATACAATGCATGGATTGATAAAAATCTTCCTTTGATGAAACAAGAAATGTTGCCAGCTTCTCAGTTTCCAATAAATGTTGAGTTACTTGTTATGGCTAATCATTTATGGAGAATGAAAAATGATTCAGATAATTTAGTAAAACCTTTAATTGATCTTTTAGTGAGAGCTGAGATTATTCCTGATGACACTTCAAGATATGTTGAAAATTTTCATGTAAGATATTTATATATTCCAGGTGATCCTATGGTAAGAATTTCTTATGAACCTGTGGAATAAGTAAATACTATGTGGTACAGACTTTCTAAAAAAATCATTAAAGCAGAAGATGAACAAGATCCATTAGGTATCAGTGACATAAAACCAACTGAACTTTCTGATGATCCATATATTAAAAAACTTAATTCATTGATTAAGTCTGGGCTAATGACAGAATCAGAATTTTTTGATGAACTTATAGATAATAGACCTGATTTGATGGAAAATATGATATCAATGTCAAATTTGCCTAACCATCATGAAATAGATAGAATTGTATCTCATATTTCAAAACAAGGTGTAAGAGTTGATGCGAAAGACAGAGATGTTTTTGCTAAATTTTATGATATAACTTCTCATGTTTATCTTGATTTCATAAAAGAATTAGAAGTGAACTTTGCTTATATCTTGAGAAATTTAGCAAGAAAAAATGAATTACCAGAAGAGTATTTCAGTAATATAACTGAACATAATGCTGGCATGTTGTTGGGCGATTTGATAGAGCCTTCAACCAATGAACAATTTCTTTCCAGAGAATATTTAGAATTGAGATCTGCTGGCATGGACATTAATGAAGCAATCAAGATGATTACTGATGGTGATTTTAGTACTTTAGAAGAAGCATTTAGCGATTTTATTGATAGATATGTTTCTGTTTTAGCTCAAAAAACAACAAAAGCGACAGGCTTTCAATATCAAGAAGACGACATTACAAGAAAATTTGAAGAAAAGCAAATAAATTTAGATAATCTTATTATCACCGTTGAAGATACATTAGCTGAACTTTATTACATCTATAAGTTTTGAATGTACAATTGCCTTTATGAAAGGTTTAATTTTATTTCGTGGACTTACTTTTAGAGGTCCTGGAAAAATGTGCAGAACTTTAGAATGTTCAGCAAGTTCATATGATAAACAGATTAAAGCAACCAAATCTCATAAGAAGCTTATCAATCATTTAGTTTCACAGGGGTATGAAATTGATGTTGCTTTTGACACTGTCGAATGTGAAAAAACTTTTGAATTAATAGACTTGTTTGGAAATAATATAAAGTATATTAATTTAAAAAATATTATGGATTTTGACACTCAATTTTCATTATTTAGATCAATAATGGGACTTGAACTTGCTTTTTTAAATGTTGATTATGATTTTTTTCTAATCATACGCAACGATATGTTTTTAAAAGATACTTTTATTGAAATATTTGATCCGACATTAGAAAAAGTAATGTTTCCATCAGTTCAATGGTATAGAGATAGAAAAACTCCTCGTAATAACCCAAGAGTTAATGATTGTATATTCTTCATTCCTAAAAAATATTTAGACCTAAGGTTGTGTTTTCCAGCTGGACCAGGAGCTGACCATCATTACATTTTAGATGGCTGGCTTGAAATATTTCCATCTTTAGATTTTGGTTTTTATCTAAACGGGTATCATGATTCAAACACTGAAATAGACTGGAATCCTTTATATACGCTTGTTAATAGATCTGAAGCAAAAAAACAAGATAGTGATCCCAATCTTAAATATCCTGATGATTTTTAATTTCTCAACATTCTTTCTATTGCGGCAAGTTTTTTAGTTTTAGCTGATGATGTGTAATAATTTTTCTTGCTTGCATTAGACATCATATGAATTGCTTGGACACATTCTCTTATTTGCGAAGAATTTGTTTTTTCTTGAATTGACTCAGGTTTTAAAGCATACCCAATACTACCACTTATAATTACAAGCATAAAATAAAAAAATATTTTTTCAAAATTAATTTTCATCACTTTCTCCTTCAAATAAAAAAGCCCTATCCAATTAAGGATAGGGCTTCTGTGCTCTATTTATATAATACAATATTTTTAGAAAAGTTCCTATAATATATATTAAGGAATATTAAAATTCTTTCCAGTTAGTTCTGTATATCTTACTAATGAAAGTTCAAAATATTCATTATCAAGCTCACATCCTTTGAACTCTCTGCCAGTGTTGTCAGATGCTATCATTACAGAAGCTGCACCAGAAAAAATATCAAGAACAACATCACCAGGATTTGTATATGCTTTGATTAATCTTTCTAATATCTCTAATGGTTTTTGAGTTGGATGCCAATTACAATATTCTTTTGAAGTTGTATGATTGTTCTTTTCCCATATGCAGGTAGGGATAGTGCCTTTTTCATACTCTTTACCTGTTCTAATATTGATTTTTTGTTTACGAGCTATATTCACATCATCAGCATTGAATAAGAATTGTTTATCTTTTGAATAGCACCAAATATATTCATGCTTCCTCGCAAAATTCTTTTTTGATCTTCCGCCCCAATTGTAAGACCAAATTATTTCTTCGTTGCTGAAAAAATTTGGTATTTTATTTAGGATATCAAGTTTATATTTGAGGAAAGTGTCATATTTCAAAGTACCAAAAACACACATCATTCTATTAGGTTTTAACACTCTAAAACATTCTTTTGTCCAAGATTCGCACCAATCAAGGTAATCTTTTTCAGAAGCCCATTGAGAGTCCCAGCCTTTACCGCCATCATATCCAAGAAAATAAGGAGGGTCAGTGAGAATCATATCCACACTATTGTCAGGAAATGTTTTGAGATATTCAAGGCAATCAATGTTTTTATACTCGTGCATAATTGATATTATACCTGATGAAGGTTCAAGTTTTTTAATTGTAGAAAAATAATGTAACTGTTTTTCAGATAAGGATTTTTTTATCATGGATAGAGACGAACTTGAAATTTATTTAGAGCTTGCAAAAGAAGCTGAAACTGCTGGCGATTACAGAACTGCTGACAAAATTGATGGCATGATTAGAGAAGCGCAAGCTGGCGTAATGGAAAGATTGAGAAGAAGACTCAGAAATACCAAACTCCCAAGTGAAAGACGTGAGCTTGAAAGACAAATTCGCCAAACAACAAATGGACCTTCCTTTGTTGATAGATTTATGAGAAGACAACCGTCATTTTCTGATGCACAAGCAACAATTGATGCTAAACAAAACATAAGTGGTGGATTTGAAAAGAAAAATCTTAATATGGATAAGTCTTTGCTTGGAAGATTAAGAAATGCTTTTCAATCAGTTTATTCTCAAGAAATGAAATTGAGAGATCAGTTTCCACAAGCTTTTGAAGCCTGGGATGCTGACATCCGAAGACAAGTCCAGACACAAATTAATGATGAGATTGCAAAAAGAACACAACATAATGATGCATTAGCTGCTTGGAGAGCTGCAAACCCTGGCAAAGGAGCAACAGCAGCAAATGGGTGGGTTTCTCCTGTACCTGCGTATGGGAGCCAAAATAATACTTTTAATTTATCTCCAACTACAGTTGAAGATTATCTAACAAAAAAAAGTATGCTTTCTAAAATAGACGATCCGAATAATCCATTAGTTACATTAAGAGATGCCCATCTTGATACAATTCAACGTGCAATTGGTCTTGCAAGAGCTGCTGGACACTCAACTCCAAGAGATATTCTTGCATTTATAGCCTCCGATAGGCAATGTAGAGGTTTTCTATACGATAACTCTTCTATTACAGATGGTATGGTTAAGGAAGTTATCAGAACTAATTCTCTTCCAATGAGTGAATTCTGCAATAACTACAAGGCATTCAAGAAAAGAATGTCTCCTGGTGCAGCTTGGTTAATTGGAGCTGCAGTTGCTGGCGGAGTAACAACTATAATAAGACCTAAGGGCGAAGATAAAGTTGTTTATGTTCCAGTACCTGGCAAACCTGAAGCCTTAAAAATCGATAATGAGTTAGAAGCTGACAGAAGAAAACTAAGACAATTTGACACTCCTATTGCAGATCTTGAAGCATATCTTAATTTTAAGAAAACTAAGGGTGTTTACACACAAGGTAAAACTACTAAGAAAGAGCTTTACAATATGGCAATTCAAGAAAAGGGCGGACACTTTGCAAACAACTTAATTCAATATGTATTGCAAAAATATGGATTATATACACCTGCAGGTGGTGGAGCCGAGCCAGACGCAAAAATTGGAATATAATAAAAAACCCCTCTTTCGAGGGGTTTTTTATTTAACTTGTAAAATCTTTAAAAATATTTTATTCTGGCACTTGCTTAATTTCTTCATATTATGTATCATCTATCAGAGGTGATATAAAATGTTTGTACCAGAATGCAGATCTTGGAAAGAATTGTTTGTTTACGAAAGCAATTTTATAGATCCACAACCAGGATACAATGGGGCTAATCCTGGTTGTTTAATGTTTGAAAATCACATGAATGCTCTTAATTTTGTCTTAAGTGATGGATGGGAATTAAATGCAAATACCCCAATGGACATCCATAGATTTCTGACCCGTGGAATTCCTTTTTTTGAAGATTACAATTCCTCAGGAAAATATAGAACAGTTGATGTTTGGGTAGGTCATGATTTATGCCCAAATCCTATTTTAATTCCTAATTTAATGAATGAATGGTTTGAAGTCACTAAAAAGATGATAGATAGTTTCATTGACAAATGCGGTAATGAAACAGAAGCAAGAAGAATAGCTTGGATATCTCATCATATGTTTGAAACTATACATCCTTTCATAGATGGAAATGGTAGAACTGGAAGACTAATAATAGCAAAAGTCTTACACGATTTGGGTTTTGATCCAGTGATTGTTAAGTTCGATGACAGGTCTGAATATTATGATGCTATTCAAAGTTTCAGAGATGAATATTGGACAGGCAAACAATTTGTCATTAGCAACTTATTGTTATAAAAAAAACCGGGTTTTACCCGGTTTTTTATAAGATTCTTCTATTATCTGAGTCTATTCCACTTCCAGAAGAAAATCCCGGTAAAGCAGTATTATTCTGCCCGTTTTGTCCATTCAAAGGTATTCCAGTGATATCTTGAATTTTATCTTTTGCAAATTTGCCAGCAGAACCTATTTTTTCTTCTATTGCTTGTATTAAATTTTCAAGAATTCCCTTATCTTTATTTCCAAGGTTAAGTTTTTCAATTTCTTTTAGTAACTCATGTGATTTATCGACAAGTGAATTGGAAAGATTTATGTCTATTTGCTCTAATGCATCTGACATTTTTGAAACTTTGTATGATAAATCTTTTGATTGCAAATAGGCTTTACCAGTATTAGAAATATTTCTATACCAAAGATCTTCTGCTCCTTTTGTAAGAATATTTCCAGTTCCACCTGTCAAACTTCCAACTAATGCACCAATAGGTCCACCCACAATACCGCCAGCAGCTCCACCAGCTAAAGCTCCAGTGAAAAATTCTCTTAAATACTCTGGCATTTCTTCTTCAAAATTACCTCTGATTGCCAATTTTTGATTTCTCAAATTGTATACTTTTCTAAAATTCAATTTGCAAGCAGTTTTGATAGTTTCTTTGCCTTCATCAAATTTTTTCATTCCTTGATCTGCTAAATCTTTAATTTCATTTGTTAATTGAGAAATTTGAGAAGAAGAAATTAATCTATCAATCACAGTTAAAATTTTATTTAAATCAGATTTGTTTGACTGATAAACTTTGTATGGGCCTTGTGATGATTCAAAAAAATCTAAGGCGTAATTTGCACCCATATCAACAAGCCAACCTATTCCGAAACCTTTAAGAGCAGACCCAGGATTTACTTTAATTTTTGATGGAAATTTTTTGACCAACTCTTCAGTTATTTTTTTTCCACCAGCTAATTCTAAGGCTCTATCTGCAACTTCATCACCAATAATTCTTTCGCCAGTTTCAATTTGTTGAGAAGTTTGAGCAAGTTTAATATATTCTTGGTTTAAAATAAAAGCTTCAAGATGATATTTATTAGCATCTAAATCATCAATAAGTTTTGCCAATCTTGTTAGTTGTTCGTTTTTCATATCTAAAATATTTCTTTAAATTTAGTTATAATAGAATTTTGGTCAGTAGCTGGAATATTGTCTGCTTGCAATTTGTGTTTTAACTCAGATAGAGATTTATTAAAATCTTTTGTTCTTTTATATAAAGAATAACCATAGCCGATATAATAATTTGCATCTGTTGGCTTGATAATTTGTTGTGACGGCTGACTGCTTGACAAATTACCTGTTAAATTGTTAGTTGGTTTATTAGATAAGCTTGCAGGCGATGTTGTTTTTGTTTTAGGTTTTGTTTTTAGTATTTCTTTTTTCAATGTACCAACGAATTGCATAAACTGCATATATTTGAGCTGATTTTCAGAACTCATAGGGTTTGCAAGCCATCGATATTTTTTAACTAAAACAGGATTGTTTAAAATATCTCTGTTTGAAGTAAATGGGTTTTTTTGGATGATTGGTTGAAAATCTTTTATTGCATTTTTGACATCTGGATCAGCGGACGCTATTAATTGTTCAATATTGGATGACAATGAAAAGTCAGTATCAGCAATTTGACTCTTTATGTCATCTTTCTCACCAGTATATCTAAGATAAGAATCTATACCCTGTCTTCCGAGAGATGATAAACTTGCAGTAGCATAAAATGCAGCTCCTATACCTTTTGTAATAGGAAGGGGTATAGAAACTAAAACTCCTGCTATTGCAAGTAAGCAAACTTCAATGAATTTAGCTCTTTCTTCTGCATCATTCCAGATTTGATCAAACTTTCCAGCAGCTATAAGATCTATATATTTAGCAATATCTTTTCTTGATTGATAAAGATTAATGATAATTCCTAATAAAGGCAAAAATTTTACAAATCTTGCAAGTCCTGGAATTTTTGTTGCTATCTTAGATAAAAAACTTTGAGCCTTATCTGTCTGAGGACTTTTTTTGGCAATGTCTGCAAAAGTTTTCATCTTACCAAGATGTTCACGGGCATCTGCTGTACTTCCAGCTGCATCCAGTACATCGAATCCTGCGAATGCTCCTGATTCTATTGCACCTTTTGTGCCTTTTGAAAGATTACTTTTTTGAAGATAATTAAAAGGCATTTTAATTGCATTACCAATTGCTTGTTCTGCAATATCATCATTTTGAATCCATTTTTGATTACTGATTCCCAAACCATTATTTGCTGCAACTCTTTTGTTGACTAATTTCTCATAGAAATCAGCTTGTCCGTAAAATCCGTAGGAATCACATAATTCCGCATAGGATATACAATTTTGAGTAGAAAGTCTTATCATGATATTTAAAATATTATAAAAATAATTACCTGGAACCTTCAAATGAAACAACAAGATGCATATGAACAATTTTTTCCTTTGATTGAATTTAGTGGAAAAATTTATAGAAAGTCTTCATTGGTTTATGTGGTCATAGCTAATAATATAGAATTTATTGAAACTTGGACCAATGATGGATTAGAAACAACTAATTACGCAAATCCAGGAGACTTTATTGTTCAAAATTTACAAACTGAAAATTTTGAAAGATATGTAGTCCCACCTGATATGTTTAAATCAAGATATAAATTTTTTTATTGGTGTGACAGTGGGGCAGTTTGTATTCCGTTAGGAAAAGTAAAAGCAATACAGTATGACGGAGAAGACACAGAATTTGTTGCTAAATGGGGAAGATTGATGATTTTGAAAACTGGTGATTTTATTGTATCCCCATGTCCAAATTTTCAAGAAGTATATAGAATTGCAAGAAAAGAATTTTTCGAAACTTATGAGGAAGATTTGTAAAATATATATATGAGTTACAAAGTTCTTACATTTGAACCTAAAAAAATTGAAAAACAAACTAATCCTATTTTATGGAAAGCTCAAATGTTTCCGCCTTCTGAATATGAATCTGTTGGTGTCACTTTACTTAATGACAATATTGAAGTAAACAATAGGCGAACAGAAGAAGAATGGGAAAATCTTCTTACTGATAATGGTTTTAAATATGAGTTGAACTACGATCATGAGTATTGCAAAGAGTTCATTATATTTGACACTTCTTGTGTTGCCTTTTCATTTCAAATTTTTGCTTGTGATATTAATGTCAGTTCTTATAATGTTCAAATAGCATCTGATTATATTCTTCCAACTTTGTATATTTTAAATCTTGAAAAAGAAGGAAACATATTTCCACAAGCTTTACTTAATAGAATTGATGATGCCAATTCATGTATTCCAGAAAATAAAGCAAATGAAGATATGCTAAGAATATTAAAATCAATTGGAAAGTTGGCAGATGAATGTCAACTATATGAAGTAGATATTCATTACAAACTTCACAACGATTAATTCTATGTATAATAGAGATATGAAAATTCTTTATATCTCTCCGAATCAGAGAACTCAGCAATTTCCTTGGCTAATTGATTATCAAAATGACAGCCTTTTGTGCGGTCTTAAAGAATTATATGGCGATGATGTAGTTGACTGCAATAAGAAATATAATCTTTACACAGATTATTCAGATGATGACGTAAAGACAGAATATGGTCGTGGATTTACTTTCACCCGCCTGTTAGATTCTGATAATGCTGACAGAGAAGATATTAGAAAGAAAATTGCAAATAAATTTTTTGATTTAGTTGTCTATGGAAGTATTTGGCGTTGTCAGGATTATATGGATCTTGTTCAAGAACATTATGATTACAATAAGATTATTATGGTTGACGGCGAAGACTCTCCGAAATTTAATGAATTAATTAAACTTAAGGGATTATATTTTAAGCGCGAGTTGATGTTTGAACATAATCAAGAATTTCAAGAGCATTTCTGGAAAGTAAGCCCTATTCAATTTTCTTTCCCAACAATGAAAGTAAAACCATCTGTAAAGAAAGAACGAAAGCTTGCTCACAGCGATCCAAGAGATAAAAAAACTTATACTTTTGAGAAAGAATATGAATATTACCACGATTATCAATACTCAAAGTTTGCAATCACAATGCAAAAAGCTGG
>Ga0114966_10001631_pt1 | contig 20531 bp, 19 predicted proteins | sample M_130207_XF_Meta_FD_87029 | JGI IMG/M metagenome (GOLD analysis project Ga0114966, IMG submission 87029) | Freshwater microbial communities from Lake Montjoie, Canada to study carbon cycling - M_130207_XF_MetaG | ecosystem: Environmental > Aquatic > Freshwater > Lake | place: Lake Montjoie... | reverse complement strand
ATTGATTCCGCCGTGGATCTCTACGCCATCGAAAACAACAAGGCCAGCGGCAACCCCGCCTTCGCCGATCTGCAGGCTTACATGAAGACCGGCACGCGTCTCTACTCGAGCGGCAACAAGGACATCCTCGGCAATTCGTTCGGCACCTTTACGGTGGACAGCGCGCCGAAGGTGAGCGGCACGACCTTCTCGGCGCTCTCCGACGTCGCGCCCGCCTCGTTCTGGTCGCCGTACAAATAATCAGGATCGGGGCGCCCATCCGCCTCCGTCCGTCGTTTGCGATGGACGCCGCACGGCGGCACGCCTACACCGCGCGCGATGTCGCGCAAAAATGCTCCCGGTTGGCTCGTCGTCGTCGAGGGAATTGACGGCGCGGGCAAGAGCACCGTCGTGCGCGCGCTTGCGGAGCATTGCGCGCAGCGCGGTCTCGCGTGCGTGACCGGCAGTGAACCGACGCGCGGCGAATGGGGCATGAAGCTGCGCCGCAGCATGACGGAGGGACGCCTCACGCTCGACGAGGAACTCGCGCTTTTTCTGAAAGATCGCGCGGAGCACTTCGAGCAGGTCATCCGTCCGTCGCTTGCGGCGGGAAAAGTCGTCCTGCTCGATCGCTACTATCTCTCGACCGCCGCGTACCAGGGTGCGCGCGGTGCGGACCCGGCGGCGATTTTGGAAATGAACGAGCGCTTCGCTCCGCAGCCGGATCTCGTGCTGCTGCTCGATTTCGATCCGGACGGCGGGCTCGCACGCATCCGGGCGCGCGGTGATGCGCCGAATACATTTGAGGAAGCGGAACAGCTCCGCGCAGTGCGTGCAATTTTCCTTGGGCTTCAGCGTCCGTTCATCCGCCGCGTGGATGCATCGCGCCCCGCACAGGAAGTTCTTGCCGCGTCCCTCGCGGAATTTGCCAGGGTGATCCAGTGAGCGGATCGGGGCGGGCCTACTGCTGCCGCGGGGCAAGCCGGAAAATCGTCTCGCCGGCCTTCATGTAGCCGCGACCCACTTTGTCTCGGGCAAAGAGACCGAGGTATTCGCCGTCATTCATCAGCAGCGTGACTTCGCGCGTGAGGCGGTCCTTGATCATGTTTGCCTCGGCGAGATCTGACTCTGCAGTCGCGATCATTTTGTCCTGCGCTGCTTTCTCGGAACGGCCCGGCAGTGCGCGAAGGGTGAGCGGGATCACCGCCGTCGCGACGATGAGCGCGAGGAGTATCTTATTGAGCCGGGAAAGGAATCCCCCCGGCGGGGCAGGTCTGAAGTGTGAGGCTGCGTCCTTCACTTAGCCGCGCATCTTGCCTCCATAAACGGCATTGTCACCCAAAATCTCTTCGATGCGAAGCAATTGGTTGTACTTCGCGATGCGGTCCGTGCGCGACATCGAGCCCGTTTTGATCTGCCCGGCGTTCGTCGCGACGGCGATGTCGGCGATGGTCGAGTCCTCGGTTTCGCCGCTGCGATGGCTGATGACTGCCGTGTAGCGGTTCTCCTTCGCAAGTTCGACGGTGTCGAGCGTCTCGGTGAGCGAGCCGATCTGGTTCACCTTCACGAGAATGGAATTCGCCGTGCCGGTCTCGATGCCCTTGCGGAGAAACTCGACGTTCGTGACGAAGAGATCGTCGCCGACGATCTGCACCGTTTCGCCGAGCACGTCGGTGAGCTTTTTCCAGCCGGTCCAGTCGTTCTCCGCACAGCCGTCCTCGATGCTGATGATCGGAAATTTCGCGCAGAGCTTCTTGTAGAACGCGACGAGTTCATCCGCGCTGAAACGCTGGCCGGTGCTCTTCTTGAACACGTAATCCTTCTTCGCCTTGTCGTAGAATTCCGAGCTGGCGGCATCGAGCGCGACGAACACGTCTTTGCCAAATTTATAGCCCGCCTTCTTCACCGCCTCGGCGATCGTTTCGAGTGCGTCATCCGCGCTCTTGAGGTTTGGCGCGAAGCCGCCCTCGTCGCCTACCGCAGTGCTGAGGCCGCGGCCTTTGAGCACGCTCTTGAGCGAATGGAAAATCTCCGCACCGCACCGCAGGGCCTCGCTGAAATTGCGTGCGCCCTTCGGCATCACCATGAATTCTTGGAAGTCAATCGGCGCATCGCTGTGCGCGCCGCCGTTGATGATGTTCATCATCGGCACGGGCAGCACCTTCGCGTTCGGGCCGCCGATGTATTTAAAAAGCGGAAGTCCGAGCTGCGCCGCCGCTGCGTGCGCCGTCGCCATCGAGACAGCGAGGATCGCATTCGCGCCGAGCTTCGATTTGTTGTGCGTGCCGTCGAGCGCGATCATCGTGCGATCGATCGTGACCTGTTCCGTCGCGTCGAGGCCTTCGAGTTCGTCGGCGATGGTCTTGTTGATGTTTGCCACGGCCTTCAGAACGCCTTTGCCGAGCCAGCGATCCTTCACGCCGTCGCGCAGTTCCCAAGCCTCGTGCTCGCCAGTGCTCGCGCCGCTCGGTACTGCGGCGCGTCCCCTTGCTCCGCCTGCGAGATGCACCTCGGCTTCGACGGTCGGATTGCCGCGGCTGTCAATGATCTGGCGGCCTGCGATTGCGGTGATGGTGGTGAGAGACATGATTTTTTCTGTGCTGATGTAATGACGTGGACCGCAGCGCATCCATGCGCCGCGAAAATGGAGGCGTGGAGATAGACGCGCTCCACTGCGGTGGCAAACGAATATCGCGCGAAATATGCGCACCTGCGCACCGGCGGAATCGTTCCGACTGAGAACTGAGAACGGAGAACTTCACCGCGGCGCACTCCAACCAAACAAACCCGCACCAGTCCCGTCACGCCGGTTGCCAAGTGCCGCACATGCCTGCACATTGCGCGCCCTTTTTTTCCGATGCCCAAAAAACGCCCAGCACTCACCGTCGCACCCAGCCCCGATTGCATCGAGGTGCGGGGTGCGCGGCAGAACAACCTCAAGGGCTTCGATCTCGATCTGCCGCTGGGAAAATTGATCGTCGTCACCGGGCCGAGCGGCAGCGGCAAGTCGTCGCTCGCATTTGACACGATCTACGCCGAAGGGCAGCGGCGCTACGTGGAGACGTTCTCGCCGTACACGCGGCAATTTCTGGACAGAATGGACAAGCCGCGGGTGGACGAAATCCGCGGCATCCCGCCGGCCATCGCCATCGAGCAGACGAACAACGTGAAGAGCACGCGCTCGACCGTCGGCACGATGACGGAGATCAATGATTATCTGAAGCTCCTCTTCCCGCGCATCGCGACGGCGTGCTGCCCGCAGTGTGAGCGCGAGATCAAACCCGAGTCGGCGAAGAGCATCGTCCAGCATGTCTTCGAGCAGCACAGTGGCGGAACGGTGCTCGTGACTTTCGGTGTGCCTGCGCCTGCGGGAACGAAGCCTGCGGACTTCTTCTCCTTTCTGCAGCAGCAGGGCTACCTGCGTGTGTGGCTCGATGGTGAAATATTGCGGACCGACGAACCGCCTCAGGCAAAGCGTCTGCCAGCGATCGTCGAGGTGATTCAGGACCGCGTGACCATTTCCGCGGAAGGCCGCACGCGGCTCGCCGAGGCCGTCGAACACGCGCTCCGGCTCGGCAGCGGCAAGCTCGCGGTTCGCCATCCGGACACCGGCTTCCGGCATCCGTACAGCACCGGCTGGCATTGTGCACACTGCGACGTGGACATCACTCCGCCCTCGCCGGGCCTGTTCACTTTCAATCATCCGCTCGGCGCGTGCCCGACGTGCCGCGGCTTTGGCCGCACGATCGCGATCGATCTCCATCGTGCGATTCCCGACCGCTCGCTGAGCCTCGCCGAGGGCTGCGTGAAACCTTTCCAGACCGAGAGCGGCGCAGACTGTCAGCGCGACATGTTGCGCTGCGCAAAGGCTAAGGAAATTGATGTGAAGACGCCCTTCGACGATCTGCCTGAGTGCGATCAGCAGTGGGTGCTCGAAGGCGAGGAGTGGCATCGCAGCGCCGCGCAACGGCGCAGCGGCGAGGACTTGTGGAAAGAGGGACTGTGGTACGGCGTGCGCGGTTTCTTCCGCTGGATGGAGAGCAAGGCATACAAGATGCACGTCCGCGTGCTCCTCAGCCGCTACCGCAACTACACCGAGTGCGGTGACTGCCACGGCGGCCGCTACCAGCCCGCGACGCTGAATTTCCGCTTCGCCGGCAAAACGCTGCCCGAACTTCAGGCGATGGCCATCGGCGATCTCGTAGCCGCGCTTGTAAAAGTGTGGGCTGATCAACGGCCTGGAGAAAGTGCCCGGGCTCTAACGAGTGCGGCTGCGGATGAAGCCGCCGCGCCCGGCCCCGAGGAACTCCGCAATGACTCCACGACCGAGATGCTTCTCGGCGAAGTCCGCTCCCGCCTCGGCTTCCTGCTCGAAGTCGGCCTCGGCTATCTCTCGCTCGACCGCGCCACGCGCACGCTCAGCGGCGGCGAAGTCGAGCGTGTGAATCTCACGACGTGCCTCGGCGCGTCGCTCGTGAACACGCTCTTCGTCCTCGACGAGCCGAGCATCGGCCTGCACCCGCGCGACACGGGCCGGCTCATCCGCGTGATGAAATCGCTGCGCGACAAAGGCAACACGCTGCTCGTCGTCGAGCACGAGGAAGCCGTCATGCGCGCGGCGGATCACTTGGTCGAGCTCGGGCCAGGGCGTGGGGATAGCGGAGGCGAATTGGTCTTTGCGGGGCCGGCGGAGGAACTGCTTGGAAATTGCAAATTGGCCATTGCAAATTGTGCATTCCAAATTGTTCAGCCCGCGAATCTCGCGCGAAGTCCGAAGCGCGCTCGGAAGGGGAAAGCCAATTTGCAATTTGCAATTCCCAATCCCCGATTTGCAATTTCCCCCACACTCACCGCCGCCTACCTCACCGGCGCCAAGTCCATCCCCGTCCCCGAGGTGCGCCGCAAGCCCGCCTCGTGGCTCCGCATCGAGGGCGCGCGCGAGCACAACCTGCAAAACCTCACGGTCGAAATTCCGCTCGGCGTCTTCGCGTGCGTCACCGGCGTGAGCGGTTCGGGCAAGAGTACGCTCGTCCACAGCGTGCTCTTTGAAAATCTGCTGAACGCAAAAGGCATCGCGAGCGGGAACCAGGCGGGTGCCTTGAAGAAGCTCGTCGGCGCGCGGCAGATTTCGCAGGTCATCCTCGTGGATCAGTCGCAGCTTTCGCGGACGCCGAAATCCACCGCCGCGCTCTACCTCGGCATCTTCGACGACATTCGCGAGATGTTTGCGATGACCGACGAGGCACTGCGCGAAGGACTCAGCGCGAGCGCGTTTTCGTTCAATGGCGGTGCGGGCCGTTGCGATCGGTGCGGCGGCAGCGGCTTCGAAAAGATCGAGATGCAATTCCTCAGCGACGTCTTCGTGCGCTGCCCGGAGTGCGAGGGCCGCCGCTACCAGCCCCACGTCTTGAAAATCCGCCTCGACGGAAAAAGCATCCACGACGTGCTGGAACTCACGGTCACGGAGGCCGTGAAATTTTTCGGAAAGCATGGCGCAAAGCGCGTGGCTCCTCCGCTGCGCGTGCTGGAGGAGGTCGGTCTCGGCTACATCCGCCTCGGCCAGCCGCTCAACACGCTCAGCGGCGGCGAGAGCCAGCGGCTGAAGCTCGTCGAGCGGCTGATGACCTCCGACAACAGCAGCGCGCGTGAAACCGAAGGGAGCACAGGCAGCCCGCCTGCGCCCTCCAAGACCACCACGCTGCTCATCCTCGACGAACCGACGACCGGCCTGCATTTCGATGACGTCGCGATGCTCGTGAAGGTCTTCGACCGTCTCGTGCAGCAGGGGAATTCGCTGCTCGTGATCGAGCATAATCTCGAAGTGATCAAATGCGCGGACCATGTGATCGATCTCGGCCCCGAAGCGGGAACCGACGGCGGCCTGCTCGTCGCAAAAGGAACGCCGGAGGAAGTCGCGTGCGTCGAGGCATCGCACACGGGACGATACCTGCGCGCGCTGCTCGCGGGCGGTGATGACTCGGTGACGGAGTCGCTTCGCGTCGCTGAGCACGATCGCGCCGTCACCGTGGCACCCCCTCACCAAGTCGGCTCCGCCATCTGCATCTACGGCGCGCGCGAGCACAATCTGAAGAACATCACGCTCGCCATCCCGCGCGATCAGCTCGTCGTCATCACCGGCCTCAGCGGATCGGGGAAAAGCACGCTCGCGTTCGATTTGCTTTTTGCCGAGGGGCAGCGGCGCTTCCTCGACGTGATGTCGCCCTACGCGCGGCAGTTCGTCGAGCAGTTGGAGAAGCCCGATGTGGATCGCATCACGGGCCTTCCGCCGAGCGTGGCCATCGAGCAGCGCGTGACGCGCGGGGGCGGGAAATCCACCGTCGCTACCGTCACCGAAGTGTATCACTTTTTGCGCCTTCTTTTCTCAAAGCTCGGCGTGCAGCACTGCCCGGACTGCAACTGCGCGGTCGAGTCACAGACGAGCGCTGCCGTCACGCGGAGCGTCGAGGTGCTTGCAAAAAATGGGCGCGTGCGCGTGTTCGCCACGCTCGTGAAGGCGCGCAAGGGCTTCCACACCGACATCGCGAAATGGGCGAGGCGACAGGGCTTCGACACGCTGCTCGTGGACGGGATCCTCGTGCGCGTGGACGAGTTCCGCGCGCTGGAGCGTTTCCGCGAACACACGATCGAAGTGCTCGTCGGCGAGCGCACGCCCGCCGACACGCGCGGCCCGCGCAAGCGCAGGCTCGCGGAACTGGTGAAGAGCGCGCTCAAGATCGGGCGCGGCACCATCCGCGTGCTCGATGAAAACAAACGCGGCACGATCCTCAGCACCGAGCGCGCGTGCCCCGATTGCGGGCGGTCGTTCGAGGAACTCGATCCGCGGCTGTTCTCGTTCAACTCGCCGCACGGCTGGTGCACAGAGTGCCGCGGCTTCGGCGAAGTATGGAAGCACACGGTGAACTCGCGCCTCGAAACCGCGCTGGAGCAGGAACTCGACATCGAGCGCCAGGGCGAACTGCTCGACGAAGGCGAAGCCGTGCCGTGCCCGTCGTGCAAAGGCGAGCGCCTGAACCCGCAGGCATGCGCGGTGCGCGTGCGTAGCCGCGCTCGTGAGAGCGTCGGCACTTCTGCCGTGCGGACGAAGAAATCAGCCCGCGCTCTCACGAACGCTGCTACGATGAGCATCTCCGACTTCGCCGCAATGTCCGTCCGCGACGCGCTCGCCGCCGTGGGCGAACTCACATTCTCCGACGCCGAAAAACCAATCTCGCAGGACATCGTGCCCGAGATCATTCAGCGGCTCACCTTCATGGGCAAGGTCGGCCTCGACTACCTCGGACTCGGTCGCAGCGCGAAGACGCTGAGCGGCGGCGAGAGCCAGCGCATCAGGCTTTCCGCGCAGCTTGGAAGCAATCTGCGAGGCGTGCTCTACGTCCTCGACGAGCCGACCATCGGCCTGCACCCGCGCGACAACGACGCGCTGCTCGACACGCTCGCTGCGCTCCGCGCAAAGGGTAACTCGCTCGTCATCGTCGAGCACGACGAGGAGACCATGCGCCGTGCCGACACCATCGTGGATCTCGGCCCGCTCGCTGGCGTCCACGGCGGCGAAGTCTGCGCCATCGGATCGCTCGCCGACATCGCCGCGTGCGAACGCAGCGCGACGGGAAAATATTTGCGGCACCCGCTCACGCATCCCACGCGCGGCACGCGGCGTCCGCTCGGAGACGCGCACTGGCTGGAGCTGCACGGCGCGAAAACGAACAATCTGAAAAACGTGGATGTGCGTTTTCCCATCGGGAAACTGAGCGTGATCACGGGCATCAGCGGCAGCGGAAAGAGCACGCTCATGCGCGGCGTGCTCAAGCCCGGCGTGGAGCGTGAGCTGAAGGAATCTGCGAAACGTGCAAAGGCGACGTGGGCGAAAGTAAACAAAGCGAAGGCCGGAAAGCCAGCGAAGCAGGAGGCTGCGGTGCGCGCAGAAGGCGTTCCATTTTTCTGCGGCGTCGAATTCATCGAGGCCGTTCACGAGGTGGATCAGTCGCCCATCGGCAAGACTTCGCGCTCGACGCCCGCGACCTACCTCGGCGTCTTCGACGAGATCCGCGCACTCTTTGCGCAGCTCCCGACTGCGCGGATGCGCGGTTACACCGCATCGCGTTTTTCCTTCAACACAAAGGGCGGACGCTGCGAGACGTGCGCAGGCCAGGGTGCGGTACGCATGGAGATGGCGTTCCTGCCCACGAGCTTTCACCCATGCACCGACTGCCACGGTAAGCGCTTCAATCCCGCCACGCTCGAAGTGCTCTACAACGGGAAAAGCATCGGCGACGTGATGGACATGTCGCTCGCCGAGGCATCAGAATTTTTCAAGGCCGCGCCGAAAATCCACCGTCCGCTCTCGCTGCTGTGCGACACGGGCCTCGGTTACATCCGCCTCGGACAGCCGAGCCCCACGCTGAGCGGCGGCGAGGCGCAGCGGCTGAAGCTCGTCGCCGAACTCGTGCAGGGCGTTGCGCGCGATGAGAACTCCCGCCTCCGCCGCCAGCGCGAGCCAAAGAGCACGCTCTACCTCCTCGAAGAACCGACCATCGGCCTGCACATGGCCGACGTCGCCGAGTTGCTGAAAGTGCTGCACCGGCTTGTGGACGGCGGCGCGACGGTGCTTGTCATCGAGCACAATCTCTCGCTCATCGCCGACGCCGATTACGTCGTGGACATCGGCCCCGAGGCCGGCGCGGCAGGCGGCGAAGTCGTCGCCTGCGGAACGCCCGAAGAGGTCGCCGCGCACCCGGTGAGCCGTACCGCGCCATTCTTAAAGCCACTGCTCGGCCATAAGTAGAAGCGGCGGGAATTGCGTCGCGCCGCTCAGTGGCGCAGGCGACCCCGCCTGCGACAGTCTGTTCCGGCGACTCGCCGGAACATCGGGCGTGTCGCCCGCTGAGACGTGGCAGGCGGGTCGCCCGCCCCACTGCCGGCTCTCGCCCGGCGGGGCGCCGTGGGTGTGGTTCTCGCTTGCCGGGTTCATTCGTGTCGGTTGTCCTCCGCGCCGCATGAGCACACTCAATTTCGCAATCGTCGGCACCGGCGGCATCACACTGCAAAACCATCTCCCCGGACTCGCGATGTGCGGGGATGTGAAAGTCACCGCGCTGTGCGACACAAATCCCGCGACGCTCGAAGCCGCGCGGCAGCAGACGGGCGTCACCATTTGCTCGACGAACTACGAGGACATCGTGAAGCGCGATGACGTGCATGCGGTGATCATCGCCACGCCGAATTTCACCCACGCGCCGATCGCGCACGCGGCAATCGCGGCAGGCAAGCATGTGCTCTGCGAAAAGCCGATCGCGATGAACTATGGGCAGGCGTGCGAAATGGCGGGCGCGGCGGAGAGCGCAGGCGTGCGGCACATGACGGCGTTCACGTATCGCTTCGTGCCGGCGATGCGCTACCTCGGGCACCTCATTGAGCGCGGCGACCTCGGGCAGCCGTATCATTTTCGCTCGTGCCGCCTCCAGGATTGGGGCACGCGCCCGCTCGGCTGGCGCATGGTGAAGAAGCTCGCGGGCACCGGCGAACTCGGCGACATGCTCAGCCACCGCATCAATTTCGCGCAGTTCCTGGTCGGCCCGATGCGGCGGCTCGTAGCGAATGTTAAAAACTTAACACCATTGCGCGGCGGGCTGCCGAACGACACCGAGGACTGGGTGGCCATCCTCGCAGATTTCCAAAACGGCGCGACTGGCGTGCTGGAAAGCTCGAAGCTCGCGAGCGGACGCAACGAATCGTGGCGCTCGCTCGACTACGTGGAGCTGAACGGCAGCGAGGGCACGTTCGAGTTCACGACTGGAAAATGGAACGAACTCATCTTCGGCAAAGTCGGCGGCCCCGGCCTCGCGCCGCTGGCTGTGCCGCGCGAATTCTGGACGTGGCCCGGCTCGCCGCGCGATCCCGGCGTGGGCGATCCGCTTGTGACGTTCCGCTACGATCAGGCGTTCGAGTTTGTGGATGCGATCCGTTCGCAGCGCCCGTGCGTGCCGAGTTTCGTGGAGGGTGCAGAGGTGATCCGCGTGATGGATGCGGCGCTGGAGTCGGCGGCAAGTGGGGCTTGGGTGAGCCTTGTTTAACCACAGAGGTTCACAGAGGAAACACAGAGGTGTACAGAGCTGGATGAAACACGAGGAGCACGCTGAAAACTCTGTGAACCTCTGTGGTTCCTCCGTGTGCCTCTGTGGCTTAAGGAGCCGCCCATGCAACTGAACGATCTCTCGCATCGGATCATCGGCTGCGCGATGAAAGTCCACACCGCCCTCGGTCCCGGCCTGCTCGAATCCGCTTACGAGGAATGTCTCGCGTATGAATTCAGCAAGAGCGGGCTTCATTTTGAAAAACAGAAGCCCATGCCGCTCATCTATGAGAGCGTGAAGCTCGATTGTGGTTACCGTGTGGATTTGCTCGTCGAGAATCAGGTGGTGATCGAGGTGAAATCGGTCGAGGCGCTGACAGGGGTGCATACCGCGCAAGTTCTCACTTACCTCAAGCTTTCCGGCTGCAAGCTCGGGCTGCTGATCAACTTCCATGTTGCGCACCTGCGCGATGGCGTCAAAAGACTCATCCTATGAAAACAGCAGTCATCACAGGCGCCGGCAGCGGCGTGGGTCGTGCAACGGCGGTCGCGCTTGCGTCGCAGGGATGGAATGTCGCGATCCTTGGGCGTCGCGAGAACGCGCTGCTGGAGACGGCGGGCATCGCGGGCGAGCACGGCGGCAAGGTGCTCGTGTGCCCTTGCGATATAGGCGACGAGGCGGCGGTGGCGGCGATGGGGAAACACGTGCTCGCGGAGTTTGGCGAGGTGGAGGTGCTCGTGAATGCGGCGGGGACGAATGCGCCGCAGCGCGCGCTGGAGGTGCTGTCGTCCGCGGATTTCCACGACATGATGAATGCGAATCTCCACGGCGCTTATTACTGTGTGCAGGCGTTCCTGCCGGGGATGCGTGCGCGCGGCAGTGGCACGATCGTGAATGTGATTTCCGACGCGGGGAAAGCGGCATCGCCGAAGGCCGGGCCGGCGTATGTGATGTCGAAGTTCGGCCTCTCGGGGCTCACGCAGAGCATCAATGCCGAGGAGCGCGGGCGCGGCGTGCGTGCGATCGGAATTTTTCCCGGTGACATTGACACGCCGCTGCTGAAGAAGCGCCCCGTGGTGCCGGATGCGGACGCGCTCGCGAAGATGATGCGCGCCGAGGATGTCGCGGACTGCATCGTGTTTTCGATCAACATGCCTGCGCATGTGATCATCGAAGAGATGATCGTGCGCCCTCGCTGAGGGCTATGGCTCCGCGCGGCGCTCGCGAAAAAATGCGCGAAGAATCTCCGCGCACTCCCGCTCGCGCACACCGGGCGTGACGTCGCACTGGTGGTTCAGCTTCGGGTGCCGGAGGAGATCCACGACTCCGCCAGCGCCGCCGTCTTTCGGCGAAGCGCAGCCGAAAACCACTCGCCGCATCCGCACATGCACGAGCGCGCCGGCGCACATCGGGCAGGGTTCCTTCGTCACGTAGAGGTCGCATTCGTTCAGCCGCCAGTCGCCGATGGCGCTCTCGGCCTGTGTGATCGCGAGCATCTCGGCGTGGGCCGTCGCGTCCTTCAGCGTCTCCACCTGGTTGCACGCGCGGGCGATGATACGCCCGCCGTGGACGATCACTGCGCCGACGGGAACCTCCTCGCGTTCCCACGCGCGGTGCGCCTGTCGCAGGGCCTCGCCCATGAAGTATTGGTCGCTGTGAAGGTCTATGATTTCATCCATATGCAGAGTGATCGGAGTTTCTTGGAAATGGTGGAGGCTCATTTTGAACCACGAATGGACATGAATGGACACGAATGATCGGAAGGTGCGCCCATATTTCGCGGCTCGTCCGATGGGGATTCCATTCGTGTGCCTTCGTGTCCATGCGTGGTTTCGATCGGTTTGAACGAATGCAGGAGATTTCGGTTGCGTGCCGGTGCGGATCAGTTAAATACGCCGCCCCTTTTTTAACTCCAACGGACTTATGTCGAACATCATCGAAAAAATCAACAAATCGCAGCTCAAGGCAGACCGTGGAGCCTTCAACGTCGGCGACACCATCTGCGTCCACACCATCGTGAAGGAAGGCGACAAGGAGCGCGTCCAGAAATTCACCGGCATCGTCATGGGCTTCCGCGGCACGGACATCAATGCGAACTTCACCGTGCGCCGCATCAGCTACGGCGAGGGCGTCGAGCGTGTGTTCCCGCTGCATTCGCCGCGCATCGCGAAAATCACCGTCGAGAACGCGGGCAGCGTGCGCCGCGCGAAGCTGAACTACCTCCGAGGCCGCAGCGGCAAGGCCGCCCTCGCGGTGAAGGACAAGGAGCGTTCCGAGGCCGTCGAGACGGCCGCGGCCTAACGCCCGGCGTCTCCGAAAAATCTGCCATCCCCCCGATTCCCCCAGATGGCCTGCAGCCTCGCGCATGAGGAACTTCTTCGTGCGCGAGGTTTGCTTTTTGTCGCAGGCGTGGACGAGGCCGGGCGCGGGCCGCTTGCGGGGCCGGTCGTCGCCGCGGCGGTGATTTTGCCGGAGGGATTCCGGCATGATTTGCTGAACGACTCGAAGCAGCTCACCGAGCGCAGGCGCGATGCGATTTTTTCCGAGATCACCACGAGCGGGAAAATCCGCTGGGCTCATGCGATCGTGGAGAGCGACGAGATTGACCGGCTGAACATCCTCCGCGCGACGCACGAGGCGATGCGCCGCGCCGTCGCCAAGCTCGATCCGCAGCCGCAGCATGTGCTCATTGACGGGCTGCCCGTGCGGCCATTTCCCGTCGAGCAGACTGCGCTCGTCGGTGGCGATGCGCTCAGCTTCAGCATCGCGGCGGCGAGTGTCATCGCGAAGGTCACGCGCGATCGCATCATGGTCGCGCACGATGCAAAATTTCCCGGCTACGATTTTGCCCGACACAAGGGCTACGGCACGCCACAACATCTCGCAGCGCTGAAAAAACATGGGCCTTGTCCAATCCATCGCCGCTCTTTTCTCCCGGTCCGCCAGGCGGAACTCGGACTCTGATCCGCGCCATGTGCTCGGGCGGCGCGGTGAGAAGCTCGCCGAGAAATTCCTGCGCAAGAGCGGCTGCAAGATCCTGCGGAGGAATTTCCGCGCGAAGGGCGGAGGTGAAGTGGACCTCGTGCTGCGCGATGTCGCGGAGGACACGCTCGTCTTCGCCGAAGTGAAGACGCGCACAAGCGACGAAGGCGGACGCCCCGCGGACGCCGTGGATCGTGCGAAGGAGGCGCTCATCGCGCGCGGCGCACGCGCATGGCTGAAGCTGCTCGACCGGCCCGAGGTGAACTTCCGCTTCGACATCGTTGAGGTGGTCATCGGTGACGGAAAGCCGCGCATCAATGTAATCAAGAGCGCATTCATCCTCCCCGAGGAGAAACGCCGCTGACGTGGGCCGATGAATGTGCGGCCGACAATCTGTCGGCCCGGTTCATCCGAAAAACGATGCAACAGCAGCCATCACTGCGGGCGCTCTGCTCAGCGCACCCGGCGTGGGAATCCATCCGTCATGCGACCATTACGGAAGGATTCCAAATTGCCGCGCTGCCGAAACGGGCCGAGAGATTGTCGGCCCCATACTACAGCGGCTCGGGCTGCTTCTTCTTCTCCTCGCCCTTCTCCTTTTCGTGCGGCTTGGCGGGCTTGTTCTCGGGGTTGCGCTTCGCGTTTTCGAGCAGCTCCTCGACTTCGTGTTTTGCGCGTTCCAGTTCCTTGCGGAGATGTTCGAGCTGCTCCTTCGGGACCTTCGCGTCATCGAGGCTGCGCAGCAATTTTTCGAGCTGTCCTTTCACCGCCTCGGATGGATCGCCGGTCGTCCATGAGCGCTTGTCCACGATCACCCCGGGGCGCTTTTCCTTCAGATCCTTCATGAACTCATGCACGCGTGCGCCGGGATTTGCGCCGGGGACGAACTGCCAGCCTTGCGGGCCGGGTGCCATCTGCAGCCACTGCATCGGGCCGTGCTCGCCGGGCTCGATCTCGTGCTCGATGAGCGTGACGTTTGCGTCCTTGCGTTCGCCTTTGCGGAGACAGGTGAGCTTCACGGTGTCGCCGGGCTTCTTCATCGCGATCAATTTCCGAAGCTGTCCGGGCTCGACGAGGATCTGATCCTCGAAGCGCAGCAGGATGTCATTCGGCTGCAGGCCGGCCTTTGCCGCGGGGCTCTCCAGCGCGACGTGGCCGATCACTATGCCCTCGCCCGGTGCGAGCGAAAGCTGTGCGCGGACGACGTCTTGCACGGGCTCCATTGCGATGCCGATCCACGGGCCCTTCTCGCGCTTCATGATGTGGGGCTGGCCGGGTGCAACGCCCGCGATGCCTCCCCCGAAGCCCACGACACCTTCCGCCTTTGCGCCGTCGCCTTCCTTGCCGAAGGTGAATGTGTTGTTCCCGTCGCCGAGCTTGAAGGTGCGCGTTTCCTTCTTGCCGTTGATGTCAATGGTGACGGTCGCTGTGCCATCGGCGGACGTGACGACGGTCGAGGATGAATTCGTCGTGCCGTCCGTGTGCTCCTCCTTTTTCTCCACGGCTTTCTTCTCTTCCGCCTGCGCGAACGGGAGTGCGAGCAACAGTGCGGCGATGGTCTTGGTCAGGATGTTTGGTTTCATTGAAAGGATGTGGATTGTGTTTTCTTCGGTCGGAAAAATGGCAGTGAGCGTGTGGACTGAACGAAAGCGGAATGCGGATCGCCTCAGTAGATCTCGAGCGCGACCGGGATCACATCGCGGCGGGTCGTGGCGGTGTGCCGCGCACGGTCATCGCTGCCGGCGCGCACGGTTTCGTGCTCCAGCCACTCGACGTCCATGATGCGGTAAGGCTGCTGATTCGGCGCGACAATAATGCCCACCGGACGTGCGCTCACGAGGTAGTCCCGGCTCTCGACGGGTGCCGGCGCATCGGCGGATTCAGCGGTCTTCGCGCCAGCGTCGCGCGCTTCGTGCGAACGGTTCCGTTCGAGCAATGAAAATGTGATGACAGCCACGCACGCACTCGTGGCGACGGGCAGGAGCCAGCGCAGGAGCAGTTCGCGCCACGCGGATTTTTGCGGCAGCGTCTCAGTGCGCGGGCGCGCGGCGGAGAGGCGGGCCATCAGCGAGGGTTCGAGTGCCGCCGGGCGCAATTTTTGCAGCGCGTCCTCGATGGGAGCGATGGGATCCTGGTCGCTCACAGCACGACTCCTTTCAAAATGTCCCGCAGCCCTTCGAGCGCGTAGCGGTAGCGCGAGGCGGCGGTATTCAGCGGCACACCGGTGGCTTCGGCAATTTCCTGGAATGTCAGGCCGCCCCAGATCTTCAGTGTCACGACTTCGCGGTAGTTTGGTTGCAGCGATTTCACGGCTTCCTCCAGCAGGCGTTGCGTCTCGCGCTCTTCGACATCGGGCGAAAACCAGTCCGCGTCCGGCGTGCCGGCCTCGATTTCCCGCACACTCCGGCGGTCGCTGCTGCGTGCGAGATCGATCGCGCGGCGGCGGATGGTGGCAAAAACGAGCGCATCCGGCGGCATCCCGTCGGCGCGTTTCCATGACTCGACGAGCGCATCCTGCAGCACGTCCTCGGCGTCCGACCCGGTCCGCGTCTGCTGGCGTGCGTAGAGGAGAAAGCGCGGGCCGCTGGTTCGCAGCCAACTGCGCCATTCGTCGGAGGAAGGTTCGTGATGCACGGGTGGGCGGACATGTTGTGTCACCCGAGGAGGCGTCGCCGTTCGATTTTTTTGTCTCAAAAAATTTCAGGCCCCGGTAAACGAGCGCGATGAAAGAAGAAAACATCCTCGTCGTCCGCCGTTCGCTCTTTAACCAGCTCGGTGCTTTTCAGGGCCTCTGCTTCGACGTGGACCGCTACCTTCCCGCGTTCCTCGCACGCGAAAACAACTTCTTCACGCCGCGCGGCCCGGCGGAGCAGAATCCGGAACTGAAGCAGATCATCCCGTACGTGCTGCTCGTGCACGGCGGCTCGATTTTCCATTACGTCCGGGGAAAAAAGGCAGGCGAGCAGCGGCTTGTCGCGAAGGGCAGCATCGGCATCGGGGGCCACATGAACGACGGCGACGAAGGGCTCTTCGCGCTCGATCGCGAGGCGTACAATGTCGCCGTGCAGCGCGAGGTCGCGGAGGAAGTTTTCATCGAGACGAAATTCACAAACCACGTCGTCGCACTGCTGAATGACGACTCGAACGAAGTCGGCAAGGTGCATCTCGGAGTCGTCCACATTTTCCGTCTCGACGCCCCCGCCGCGCGCAAGCGCGAGAGCGTGATCACCGAGTCCGGCTTCCTCACCGTCGCCGAATTGCGCGCGCGCCGCGAGGCGCTGGAGACATGGTCGCAGCTCTGCGTTGACGGTTTCGAGCGCCTGCTCGCCGCAGCGCGATAGTCGCGGCTTGCTTCGCGCTGGCCGTGTGCGGAGAGTGCGCGCGACTTTTTCCACCTCCCATGCCGCTGCTCGACATCCGCAATCTGGCCATCCATTTCCACACCGAGAACGGCGTCGTGGAGGCGGTGAAGGGCATCAGCCTCACGCTCGAAAAGGGCGAGACGCTCGCGATCATCGGCGAGAGCGGGAGCGGGAAAAGTGTGACGGGTCTCGCGCTCACGCGACTGCTGCCGGAGCCGCCGGCAAAGTATGTTTCAGGCGAGATTCTTTTTGACGGGCGCGACGTGCTGAAGATGAAGCCGGACGAGCTTCGCAAGCTGCGCGGCGGGCGCATCGCATACGTTTTCCAGGAGCCGGGCACCTCGCTGAATCCCGTCTTCACGATCCGCAATCAGATCGCCGAGGCGGTCCGCCTGCACCGGCCGGATGTGACGGACATGGACGCAGAGATCATCAAGAATCTCGATCTCGTCGGCATCACCGATCCCGCGAAGCGGCTGCACGACTACCCGCACCAGCTCAGCGGTGGGATGCAGCAGCGCGTGATGATCGCGATGGCGCTCTCATGCCGGCCGGACGTGCTCGTCGCCGATGAGCCGACGACTGCACTCGACGTGACCATCCAGGCGCAAATCATGGAGCAGTTCCGCGACATGCGGCGGAAGCTCAGCATGGCGGTGATCCTCATCACGCACAATTTCGGCATCATCTCGGACTTCGCGGACAAGGTTGCGGTGATGTTTCGCGGAAAAATCGTGGAGGCTGGCGAGACCGCGAAGATCCTCCGCGAGCCGCAGCATCCGTACACGAAGGCGCTCATCCAGTGCATCCCGAAGCTCGGCTCGCGGCAGAAGCGGCTCGTGACGATCGATCACGCCGCCCTCGACGCGCTCGCGTAGCCGCGACAGCGCCGCAGCAGTGGAGCGCCGCGATCGAGGAGCGCCGGCCTCCCCGTCGGTCACCAAGCTCCCGCGAAGCGCAGATTCTTTCTCCGCTCACCGCCCGCAGATCTCCTTCGCGATTCAATCACCTACTCGCACGCGACGAAGCGGGAGCGGGAGCCGGAGCCGGAGCCGACTTCTGTGCCCTGGCTTTCGCCGCCGCGATCGTGGCCCGCGTGCTGTTGGTCACCGAGAGTTGCACGATCAGCGTGTTGTAGCGCGCGAAGAGGTTTTCGAAATCCCTCCGAAGTGCATTCACCGTGCGGAGCCGTTCCTGATCAAAATCAATCGCCTCCCGCTGGCCGATCTTCCTTGTCGGCGTACTCACGAATGAAAGCACCTGCGAAATCTGCTCACGGCGCTCGGCGATCAGCGCCTCGTTCTTTGCCATCTCCCCGGTGAGATCCTTCGGGGATGAAAAATTCGGCGCGGCATTCAGTTCCGCCATCAGCGTGCGGTTGTCCCGTTCCAGGCGCGCGATGCTCTTGTGCAGGCCCTCCACGATTTCTTTGCGCAACCGGTTGGTAATCGTCACCAGCCGCTGATTCTGCAGATAGTCATCATTCACCGCATAGACCTGCCCGAGCCAATTCGAGCCATGCACCTTGTAGCGTTCGTAATCCTTGTGGGTCGGCAGTGATTTCAGCAGCGTGATGATCTGCTCGACCCGTTTGTTGATGTGCTCATCGAACATGGCGATCATCCGCTTTTTTTCCTCGGTCGTGAGATTGAGTGTCGGCCTGCGCAACTGCTCCTTCATCGCCGCGCGCTTGTCGCGATAGTACATGATGTGCTGCCGGAGCGCCTCGATCGTCTCCTCCTTCATCCGCGCGATTTTGCTGCGCGAATCCTTCGAGTCGCCGATGGATCGCAGCGAAGCGAGGAGCGCCTCCGCGCGGGTCTCGATGCGCGAATCCAGCGCCTTGATTTCATCGCGCAGGAGATTTGCACGCCGCTCCATCGCAGCGAGCGCCGCCTCCCATCCCGGGAGGTTTGGATCCGCTGCTGCCGGCTGCGCCGCAAATGTGGAAGCCGCGCTGGCAATCATGACCGCGATCGTGCGCAGGATTTTCATAAGGGCTTCGATGTTTAAGAAATGAATCGTCGTGTGAGGCGCGCGGCTTATGCCCGCACCGATGAGGGTTGTCACTTCCGGAATGGTATGAGGCTGGCCGCCGCCGCGCTCCTCTGCAATTGCCGAATCCAGTGCCGTTCTTGCGTCCGGAATCGCAAGGGTGAATCCCATGCTTTACGCCCAGTGCAGCGTGGCATCGATGCGCTCCGGCAATCCGTTTCCGTTCCGTGACAGGTGCAGTCATGGACTCTCGGGCTTGCGGCATCACTTCGCCTTCGGGGCGAGTCCGGCGGCCATTTCCGGCAATGCATCGGGCATTTTTACGGATGCCTGCGGTTCGAGGGAATTCGTCCCCGCCCATGTCTCGTAGCCGCCGAGTTCGAAATGCCGTGGCGTGGGCAGGTAGCCCATGTAGGCGCGGTTCAGCTCAATCATGAATGAATGCGCGAAGGGGCTGCGCTTTTTGAAATCGAGCCCCATCTCCGCAAACGTCTCGCACGGCGAAGTGCCGCTGCCGATGTCACCGATGCGGAAGACCTGCAGCGGCGCGAGCGCGGGATCCACAGCCTGCGAGAGCTTCTCGACGCGGTCTGCATAAATGTACGGCAGGTCGGCCTTGCCGGGGCTGGGTGCTGGGTCGGCGAGTTTTTCCTTCGCCGAATCGAGCAGCGCGGGCTCGATCTTCCGCCACGAGTGCGGCGCTTCGCGGTAGCTGGATGCGAGTTCCGCGTGCTGCAATTTTTTCAGCGCCTCGCAATACATGCCGTAGTAGTCGGCCGAGATGTGCCCGCTGCCGACGCCGCCGACGTAGTGCAGCGAGTATGCGGCGAAGACGGAGATTCACTTTCCGCCCGGCTCGCGCAGTGCGATGAACGACACGGTCGGATCGGTGAGATCCTTGCTTCCGCCGGGTGGGTTCATCTTCACCTTGTCCGTTTTTCCAAATGGATTCACCGGCACCGTGCCCTCGCACATGAACCGGCGGAGGTTGAACACATGCTCCTGCGCCTCCGCCGTGCCGACCGCGATCTCCGCGGGGCGGAGATCGCCCACCGCGCAGCGTACTCCGTCCGAGATCCGGTGCGCGACGAAACGCTGGTAATCATCGAGCGGCTGTTCGGACGTGTAGCGGTCCTGCCCGAGCGCGCTCGCGGCGGAATGCGTGTGCGTGCAGGAAATCATCACACGCTCCGGCGGGATGCCCGTCGCCTCCGCAATCAGCTTGCGCGCCTCGGCGCTCACGCTGCGGTGCATGCCGAGCAGATCGCACACGACGAATGCCAACATCGTCCTGCCATCATCCAGCACGAGGCAGCGCGCGTGGAATTCGTCATGCACCTGCGAGGCGGGGAAGGGGAGGAAGCCGCCGACGATCGGCGAATCGAGAGGCGGCGTGATGTTGCTCGTCGCCGCGCCTGCCCGGAGCGCAGCGCCTGCGTGAGGCAACGGCTTCTCGGCGGAATGCAGCCTCGCGGGAATGGCGAGGAGCGCGAGCGCGAGGATGAGGCGGATAGGGATCATGAGTTCCGGTGGGGGATGTTTGCCTGCGGTTATTTCTTCATCCCATGCTCCAGTGCCGCCATCAGATCGAGGCGGCGGTAGCTGCGCTTGGTTCCGGGATCATCCACATGGAGTGCTTCTCTACATGAGAGGCACTTTCTTTTAGCTCGCTTGAACGCCTGAAGAATCGTTGGAAAATTGATGCTAGGATGCCGAAAAATGCTCTTTCTTCAGATCCATCCGATTAGCACACACTCGGATGGCATTCAAATGAGGCCAAACCTCGTGAATCGTCTCGTTGTCCCAAGTGACCTTCTTTGACCAAAAGCTGTTCTTTGCTTTGAGCTTGTTGGCAAGATCTGGATCGTATCGCTTCATCCGCGTGCCAGCCTTCTGCCAGAGTTGTGAAATCAGTCGTTCAGCTCTGCGGTCATGCTCCCTCCCACCAAGGACAGCAGTGTAGTAGCGGAGAGTCACATCATATGCCTTGGTCACAACTACCAGGGTGTCCTTGTCGATCAGGCTCTCTTTTGTCCGTGGCGCATCCTCTGACACTCGCTCTTCCATCAGATTTTCAAAGGATTCCACAACACGCAGCCACTCACTGGTCGGTGGGGATTTT
>Ga0114966_10001630_pt1 | contig 20533 bp, 15 predicted proteins | sample M_130207_XF_Meta_FD_87029 | JGI IMG/M metagenome (GOLD analysis project Ga0114966, IMG submission 87029) | Freshwater microbial communities from Lake Montjoie, Canada to study carbon cycling - M_130207_XF_MetaG | ecosystem: Environmental > Aquatic > Freshwater > Lake | place: Lake Montjoie... | reverse complement strand
CATCTTTTTTCGCTGTTGCTTTTTTCTTTTTTTCTAATGGGTCTATTGCAGTTTCCTTATTCACCTTATTTGTAGGTAATGGTTTGGATGGGGGGGCTACGGGAAGGGTGTCTATTTTTTTCAGGGTATCCATTACTGCTTTTGCAGGGGTAATTTCAGATAACATTTCCATATCCCATACATCAGCTAGTTCATCGTTGTTATATTCAATAGGGGTAAGCATTTCTGTTTTGTTGTTGCGTACATACCAGCTTTTAATGGCAGCTGGCATTAAGTCAACATTAGATAAATTTTCTGCTTTTAATTTACTTTCAGTGGTTAAAGTATCATTTAAATACTTTTCCATCATGAGTCCCGCAATAGGGCCAGCCCAAGTGGAACCATAGCCCGCATTTTCCACCACTACTGCTACAGCAATGGTCGGATTTTCTTTTGGGGCAAAACATACAAATAAGGAATGGTTTTTTCCGTGTGGGTTTTGGGCAGTTCCAGTTTTAGCGCAAAAATCATGTCCAGGTACTTTGATAAATGCAGCAGTACCTATTACTGTTACATCATGCATCCCTTCTTTAATAACGTCAAAATATTGTTTCGCAATTTTAGTTACTTCAATTTTAGTTCTATATTTTTCAAGCATCACTTTATCTTCTTCATCTTCGTTTTCGATACTATCTACAAAATGGGGTGTATAATAAAATCCTGAATTTGCAAGGTAGGCCATTGCGTTGGCTAATTGCAGTGGGGTTGCTGTCATTCGATCTTGTCCAATACCCAAGGTTAACATATAACAGCTGTTCCAATATTTGGCACCACCAAAATCTCGATTGTATTGTGCAGTATCAGGAATGTTGGCTCTATTTTCACTTGGCAAATCAACACCTAACTTTTTTCCAAAGCCAAATGCATTCATATAATCTTTCCATTTTAAATAACCTTTTTTTGCATTATGGTATTTTGGGTTATCAATGGCCATTCTAAATACTTGTAAAAAGTAAGAATTACAAGAGTACGCTAATGCTAGTTGTAAATTGGCTGCATGACCAGGATTGTGGTGTTCACATTTACGCGGATCGCCGCAGTCGCCATAAGATCCACGGCAATTATATCCATAATCGGGTGTAATTAAACCCTCGTCTAATGCAATTAATGCACCCATTGGTTTAAACGTGGAGCCTGGTGGATATTGTCCTTTAATCGCACGGTTATATATGGGGCGTGCAGTATCTAGTAATAATCGACCAATTGTTTTTCGACGTTGGTTACCTGTTAACAAATTTGGATTATACCCAGGGCTTGAAGCCATGGCAATAATGCCACCTGTTTTTGGATTGATGGCAACAGCGCTGCCAATTTTATGTTGTAATAATTTTTCAGCTAATTGTTGTACTTCCACATCCATACTAGTGAAAATATTTCTACCTGCAATAGCTAGGGTATCATAAATACCTTTTTCATAAGCACCTTGAATTTTTCCTTTATTGTCTCGCAAAAATCGCGTTACACCTCTTTGTCCCATTAAAATAGGCTCATAAAAACGCTCTAGTCCAGTCATGCCTGCATAATCACCCATTTCATATCCTTCTGCAGCATGTTTTTGTAAAAAGTTTACATCTACTTCGGCGACATATCCTAAAACATGTGCTGCTGTATTATAAGGGTAGGATCGGATGCTACGTTCAGATAAAGTAAAACCTGGAAAGCGATATAAGTTTTCATTTAATTGCGCATAGATTTCGGCAGATAAAAAAGCTTCAAAGGTACTTGCCTTTACCCTTGTATTTTTTATGATTGCTTCAATAATTCTTTTTGAATAGGTTGCTTTGTCAATATTTAAAATTTGGCAAAGCATATTGGTGTCTACGCCCTTTGCTTCATTGGGGATGACTGCTAAGTCATAACTAATCGTATTTTCTAGTAATGCTTTTTTTCGACGATCGTAAATGATACCGCGATCTGGATAAATAATTCTTCTGTAAATAGCGTTATTGTCTGCTGCTAATTTATATTTCGATGAAAAAATTTGTACACTAATGAGTTGCGCAATAAGAATTGTAAAAATAATACCAATAATAATTTGAATAATACCACCCCTGTTTTGATTATATACGGACATGTATTATCTTTTTAGCTTTCGGCGATTCATGATTAGTTCAACTAAAAAAATTAAAATAACACTCATGGTGCTTGTGGCTATTACTTTGCCTAAAAAATATCCGAAGCTTCCAAATTGCAACCATTCTAACAGTACTAGATAAAAATGATGAATAAAAGTTAATACAAATACATAAAACAAATACGGCCCCCATCCCATTGTACCTATACTCGGTTCTTTATTAACCTCCTCAGAGGCTTCTTGTGCTAATAGTAAATTCAGAATGCTTGGACGTACATAGGCCATTAGCCCGCAAGCTGCAGCATGTAAGCCTGGCGTGTTTGAAAACAAATCCAAAACAAATCCAATCAAAAAACCTAAAAAGGTAATGGACAACCTACTTATGCCAAAGGGTAACCATAAAATAAATAAAAAATATAAGTAGGGTGTGATGAATTGATGAATCGGGGGTATTTCCTTTAGGACAACTACTTGAATGAGTAGCAATAATATAAAACGAATACTATTTTTTACAAAACTATTCATTGGGCATTTTATTTATTTCCAAATTTAATTGCTCATTCATCCTTTTATTTTCAACCAGGTATATAAATTCTAAATTGTAAAAGTTAGTAGCAGATTTTAATTCAAGGGTCAAAAAATTACTTGCTGGATCAACCACCACTTTCGTAACCCTTCCAAGCATTAATTGTGCAGGGAAGCTTGCTGAATAGGGGCTGGTTAAAACAGAATCTCCTATTTTAGGCGCTGCACTTTTTGAAATATTTTTTAAAATTAAAATATCAGGGTTACTTCCATCCCATTCAACCGTGCCTGCCACCTTATCCCGTTTTAACATAGCACTCACCTTGCTGTTGCGATGAAGCAAACTCATAATCTTGCTGTAATTATCATTCACTTCAATCACAATACCCACAATACTTCCGTCGGGGCTAATGGCAGCCATATCTTTTTTTACACCTTGCAATGCGCCACGTTCAATAGTAATATAATTTTTTTGTAGTGTAAATGTATTGCCTACCACTTTTGCTGGGTAGTAATAAAACTTTCTTGTTTTTTCAAGACTATCCTTGCGTAATATCAACGTGCCCAATTTTTTTGTTGTATCTAATGGGACAAAGTTTTGCACTAATTGATTACGAAGCGCTACATTTTCAGCAGTCAATAATGCGTTCGTTTTTTTTAAGCTGAAAAAATAGGACCAATTATTATATCTGGTATTGATATCGCCAATCACTTGATTGGTCATGCCACCAAAAAATGTTTGGTGTGATTTGCTATAGGACGACAAGGTCACTAATGACACAATTTGTAGTATCAAAAAAATAAAGAAAGTAAAGTTTTGTCTTATGAACCCAATGATATTCTTCAATGGTGATCGCCTTTATAAAAGTTGATTAAATAAATCTTTTATCTCATGATGAAGGGGAATCGTTGGTAGTTCTTCAATGCAATTCCTGTTCCACGCACCACACTTTTAAGTGGATCTTCTGCAATGTGTACAGGTAATTTAATTTTTGAACTCAAACGCTTATCCAAACCACGTAATAATGCACCACCGCCAGTTAAATACAAACCGCGACGATAAATATCTGCAGCTAATTCAGGAGGTGTTGTTTCCAATGCCTTCAAAATTGCTTCTTCTATTTTGAAAATACTTTTATCTAAAGCTTCCGCAACTTCTTGGTAGCTTACCATGATTTGCTTTGGAATACCTGTTACTAAATCACGTCCATTTACAGGCATATCATCTGGCGGATTATCTAAATCTTTTAATGCAGCACCTACATGAATTTTAATTTGTTCTGCAGTACGCTCGCCAATTAATAAACTATGGTATCTTCTTAATGCTTCCATAATATCTGCAGTAAATTCATCACCTCCAATACGAATACTTTGATCACAAACTATTCCTGCTAATGCAATAACTGTAATCCCAGTAGTACCACCTCCAATATCAATAATCATATTTCCAACAGGTTCTTCCACATCAATACCAATTCCTAAAGCTGCAGCCATCGGTTCGTGAATCATATAAACTTCCTTCGCACCTGCTTGTTCTGCACTATCACGCACCGCTCTTTTTTCAACCTCGGTAATGGAAGATGGAATACAAATAACCATTCTCCAACTTGGAGGAAACAAAGGCTTCTTTGGATAAATCATTTTCATCAACTCGCGAATCATTAATTCAGCAGCGTTGAAGTCGGCAATTACGCCATCTTTTAATGGACGAATTGTTTTTATACTTTCATGCGTTTTTTCATGCATCAGTAATGCTTTTTTACCTACGCCCAAAACTTCCTTCATATTATTTCGGTTCAAAGCAATAATTGATGGTTCATTCACGACAACTTCATCATTGTGAATGATAAGGGTGTTAGCAGTACCTAAGTCCATTGCTATTTCCTGAGTAAAAAAGTTAAATATGCCCATTGTAAATCGTTATTTGAATAATACTATGTGAATGTAGCAAAATTCAACTAAAATTACCGAAATACAAAGCTTTTTACAAATGAATCAAAAAAGAATTTCCATGTAAAAATTTATGGAAATTCATACCCAATATCTTTCCTGAAATACATGCCGTCAAAATGAATCTTTGACAAACCAATTTTTGCTTTTGAAACAGCGTCTTGTAAGTTTATTCCTTTTGCAGTAACTGTTAAAACGCGACCACCACTTGTCACTACCGCATTTTCGTGAAAGCTAGTGCCAGCTTGAAATACATTGATGTCTGGTAGCGCCTTTGCTTGTTCAATACCCGTAATGACAAAATTATTTTTGTAAGCACCAGGATAACCCCCACTTACTGCCATAACGGTTGCAAAACTCGCATTATGATATTCAATATTGACATCTTCTAAAGTACCATTGTCCGCAGCTGCTAATAAGCTCACTAAATCGGTTTGTAATCGGGGTAGAATTACTTCCGTTTCAGGGTCCCCTAATCGGCAATTATATTCTATAACATAGGGCTCACCTCCTTGATTCATCAGACCAAAGAAAACGAAACCCTTATAGGTCATACCTTCTTGATGAATTCCATGAATGGTGGGTTTTACAATTCGATCCTCCACTTTTTGCATGAAGGTATCATCCATAAATGGGACTGGGGTTACGCAACCCATTCCGCCTGTATTAAGTCCTGTATCCCCTTCACCTATTCGTTTGTAGTCTTTAGCATGCCCTATAATTTTGTAATTTATCCCATCCGTTAGTGCAAAAACACTCACTTCAATTCCAGTTAAAAATTCTTCAATCACTACTTTTGAGCTGGCATCCCCAAATTGTTTGTTGAGGATCATTTCCTCAAAGCTATCCATGGCTTCTTTGTGTGTAAACGCAATAATGACGCCCTTTCCAGCAGCCAATCCATCTGCTTTTAGCACAATTGGTAAAGTATGCTTGGCAATGTATTCCTTACCTTGCTCGTAGTTTTCAACTGTGAATTCAGCATAACCTGCTGTAGGAATTTGGTGCCTTTGCATGAAGTGCTTACTAAAAGCTTTGCTTCCTTCCAATTGAGCCGCTTTTGCACTTGGCCCAATGACATTAATATGTTGGGTGGCAGCATCATCTGCAAAAAAATCATAAATCCCTTTCACCAAGGGGTCTTCTGGACCCACGATAATCATTTCAATATTATTGGAGAGTGCTGCTGTTTTTAATGCATCAAAATCATCCACTTTAATAGGCAAATTGGTGCCAAATAAGGCAGTACCTGGGTTTCCGGGGGCGATGAATAGTTGGTCACATTGGTGACTATTTGCGATTTTCCAAGCCAAAGCATGCTCTCTTCCACCTGCGCCTATTAATAATATATTCATAATTCGTTTGATTGCACCACGAAAGTAAAATTTATTGAAGGTATTTTATTAATTTGAGGCAATTAAATAAAAAACTGCTTATGTCAACAGCTTCGCTTAAACATCCAAAAGGCTTGTATGTATTGTTCGCTACTGAAATGTGGGAACGATTTAACTACTATGGCATGCGTGCTATTTTGGTTTTGTTTTTAACCAAGGCATTGCTTTTTGACAAAGTATTTGCCTCCCAAGTGTATGGTAGCTATACGGGCTTGGTTTATCTAACGCCATTGTTAGGGGGGTATATCGCTGATAGATATTGGGGGAATAACCGTTCCATCATTGCAGGCGGCTTGGTGATGGCTATTGGAGAATTTATACTTTTTGGTTGCGGTACTTTTTATCAAAATGCAGATTTATCAGCCATCTTGTTTTACTCAGGCTTGGGTTGTATGATTGCAGGTAATGGTTTTTTTAAACCAAATATCTCAAGTTTGGTAGGTCAATTGTATCCGAAAGGAGATAAAAGAATAGATTCCGCTTATACTATATTTTATATGGGGATTAATACCGGTGGCGCATTGGGTCCATTTGTTTGTGGTTTTTTTGGAGATACTGGAAATCCGGCTGATTTTAAATGGGCGTTTTTTGCAGGCGGTGTAGCCATGTTAATTAGTGTTATTACCCAATTATTATTTCAAAAAAAATATTTAAAAGATCCAGAGGGCAATGCGCTTGGCGAAGCGCCAGCTGATGCACCAAAATGGTTTCAAAAAATTCCAGTGATGGTGGGTTTTTTATTTTTGTTATCATTGGTGACTATTACCCTTGTATATATAGATGTTAAAGTAGTGAGTTATTTATTTTACTTGTTGTTGGGCTGTATTACTTTAATTGCATTTATTGTTTTTTCAGATAAAACTTTAAGTGGTATCGAAAAACAAAAAGTGTTGGTCATTTTTGTGGTTTCCTTTTTTGTTATTTTCTTTTGGAGTGCATTTGAACAAGCAGGTGCTAGTTTAACTTTTTTTGCAGAAGAGCAAACCAATCGTGATTTAGGTTTCTTTACTGTTCCTTCCAGTTTCTTTCAATCATTGAACTCTATTTTCGTAGTCAGTTTTGCCCCTGTGTTTGCTTGGTTATGGGTGAAACTAGGAAAGTATGAACCTGCTTCACCTTATAAAATGGCAGCAGGTTTAATGTTATTGGCATTAGGTTATTTTTGGATTGCCACTGGTGTAAATGGCGTGGGTACCGGTATCAAAGTAAGTATGATATGGTTAATAGGTATGTATATGCTACACACTTTTGGGGAACTTTGTTTATCGCCCATTGGTTTGTCCTTAGTGAATAAATTAGCGCCCTTGAAGTTTGGCTCTTTATTAATGGCAGTATGGTTTACAGCGAATGCCTTCGCGAATAAATTAGCAGGTGTATTTAGTGCATTGTATCCTGAAAATGGAAAAATAACTTCCTTTATTGGCTATCAAATCACCAATCTGCACGAATTTTTTATGTTTTTTGTTGGTATGGCCGGCGTTGCTTCCATCATCTTATTCTTCCTGTCAAAAAAGCTAAAAAACTTAATGGAGCAATAGTTTTGTTAGTAGATATATTTAAAAAGCCACGAAATTCTCGTGGCTTTTTAATACAACCCATTTTGATGAGCAACATCCTATCGCTCTCCGCTGTGAATGACGCTAAAAACAACATTATTCATCTAAAAATTGCGAACTCGCTTCGCTCAAACACACAATTTTTTACGATGTATAATGTTGTTTTCTTTACGCTATTCACAAATGTTCGCGAGTAGAATATTGCTCATCAAAATTTGGGTGGAATAAATGTTTTAGATCTGAACATTGAGCCATAGCGTTAATAAAAATTGTAAAATCGAACGTGCAAAACTTAGCTGTTTGAGCACGAAGTGCGAGTTCTAAGTTTTAGTTTGATTTTATTATTTTTTAGCGTCATGGCGAGCTGAGAAGAGATAAAATTTTTATCCCAACCCTAATTGGTTTTTAAATAAATAGATCAATCAAACAAAAGTGAAGCATTGAATTATAGCACCCCTTTTACAATTTCATCCACCACTGCAGGATCTAAAAGTGTTGAAGTGTCTCCTAAACTTTTCAATTCACCTTCGGCAATTTTGCGAAGAATGCGACGCATAATTTTTCCGGAACGTGTTTTAGGCAATCCTGAAACAAATTGTATTTTATCTGGCTTTGCAATGGGTCCAATAATCCTGGTCACCGTTTGCAAAATATCCTTGCGAATTATATCGGCTGTGCCATGGGTGTCTTGTCCATGTGATCCTGTATAAATGACGTAAGCGTAAATTCCTTGCCCTTTAATATCATGCGGGTAACCCACCACAGCGCTTTCAACAACACCAGCGTGCATATTAATTGCATTCTCCACTTCGGCAGTACCAATTCTGTGGCCACTTACATTGAGTACATCATCCACGCGACCTGTGATTCTAATTTGACCTTGTTCGTTTTTTAATGCGCCGTCTCCGGTGAAATATAAATTTTCATAAGTAGCAAAATAATTCGTTCTGCATCTTTCATGATCACCATAAGTGGTTCTCAAAGTAGCAGGCCATGGCTGTGTGATACATAAATTACCACGGTACAATCCATCTTCCATCGTAGTAACTTCCGCTCCTTTATCATCTACTAAAATTGTTTTTACCCCTGGCATTGGATAGGTTGCCCAGCCTGGTTTTCCCGGGGTAATGCCTGCCATATTGGAAATCATAATACCGCCTGTTTCTGTTTGCCACCAAGTATCAACAATGGGACATTTTTTCTTTCCGATATGTTCATCATACCAATGCCATGCTTCCTCGTTGATGGGTTCGCCAACGGTGCCAAGCACTTTCAAGCTACTTAAATCATGTCCTTGCACAGGACCTAATCCAAATCCCATTAAGGAACGAATAGCCGTGGGCGCGGTATATAAAATATTTACTTTGAACTTATCAATGATGTCCCAGAACCTACCAGCATCTGGAAAAGTAGGGATGCCTTCAAACATTAAGGAAGTACCTCCTGCACTCAATGGTGCATATACAATATAGCTATGTCCTGTAATCCATCCAATATCTGCGGTACAAAAAAAGATATCATTGGGTTGGTATTGAAAAACATTTACAAAAGTATAATTGGTGTATACCATATATCCTGCAACGCTGTGCACCACGCCTTTTGGTTTTCCTGTGGAACCAGAAGTGTATAAAATAAACAAAGGATCTTCTGCATCCATTTCGGCAGCGGCCACATTGGTGATGCCTTGTGACTCAACTTTTTTAATCTCATCCTCCCACCAAATATCACGACCTTTTAACATGGATACTGCAGTTCGGGTACGTGTGCATACAATAACACGCTTTATTGTTTTATTGCCAATCAAAGCGTCATCAATAACTGATTTTAGTGGAATATCTTTTGCACCTCGATAGGCGCCATCGCAGGTAATAATAAATTCAGCTTGCGCGTCTTCTAGTCTGTCTGCAATACTTTGTGCAGAGAATCCACCAAAAATAACACTATGTATTGCGCCAATTCGTGCACAAGCCAATACTGCTATTGCTAGTTCAGGTATCATGCCCATATAAATACAAACACGGTCTCCTTTTTTTACACCATTATTATAAAGAACTTGTGCAAATTGACAAACTTTTAGATGAAGTTGTTTGTAAGTAATAATACGATGGTGTTCTGAAGGATCATTAGGCTCCCAAATGATTGCAGGCGTATCTCCCTTTTTTTCAAGATGCCTATCAATACAATTTTCGGTAATATTTAATTTTCCACCTTTGAACCATTCAATTTTTGGGTCCTTAAAATTCCAATTTAAAACGGTATCCCATTTTTTTCGCCAGGTAAAATGTTCTGCAATTTCACCCCAAAATTTTTCGGGTTCGGTAATACTTTTTTTATAGGCTTCGTGGTAGTCGTCTAAATTTTTAATTTGGTAAGGGTAGCTCATAGCGAATCGTTGAATAAATAATGATACCCAAATTTACATTTTTCAGTTTAAATTATTAACTTGAATATTCACTTGAAAACAACATTATTTATGATTCAAGAAAAAAAGCAAAGTAGTATCGCTTTTGTTATTGGCGCATCTTCGGTAGGCACTTTAATAGAATGGTATGATTTTTACATATTCGGAATGTTGGCCACCATCATTTCAAAACAATTTTTTCCTGCAGATGCAGGCACTGCAGCACTATTAAGCACTTTGGCCATATTTGCAGCAGGTTTTATCGTACGACCTTTTGGGGCATTGGTTTTTGGAAGATTAGGCGACTTGATTGGCCGAAAACACACTTTTTTATTGACATTAGTGATTATGGGTGGGTCCACATTTGCTATTGGACTTGTTCCAGGTTATGCAACTATTGGATGGGCTGCCCCTATTTTAGTATTAATTCTACGTTTGTTACAAGGATTGGCGTTAGGTGGCGAATATGGTGGAGCGGCTACTTATGTAGCTGAACATGCGCCCAAAGGCCAAAGAGGTTTTTGGACCAGTTGGATACAGACCACTGCCACGCTTGGTTTGTTTTTAGCATTAGGCGTGATCATATTTATTAGATCAAGTCAAGGGGTTGAAAAATTTAGTGCAGAATGGGGTGGATGGAGATATCCTTTTTGGATTTCTTTATTGTTGGTGGGGGTGTCTATATTAATTAGAATGCGCATGAGCGAGTCTCCGATGTTTTCTAAATTAAAAACCGAAGGAAAAATATCCGCTAACCCACTTAAGGAAAGTTTTGGTAATAAGGGAAATTTTAAAATGGTTTTGTTGGCTTTATTTGGCGCTGTCATGGGACAAGGCGTCGTTTGGTATACGGGACAGTTTTATGCACAAAGTTTTATTGAAACAGTTTGTAAGGTTGAATTTATACAATCACGAAATTTAATGTTGTGGGCCATATTAATGGCGACCCCTTGCTTTGTTTTGTTTGGATGGTTGAGTGATAAAGTGGGAAGAAAATGGATTATGCTCATTGGTATGTTGGCGGCAGTACTCACTTACCGACCCATTTATAAACAATTTTTAAGTTTAACGAGTGCTAAAAATAGAATCGAAAAAATTGATTTATCAAAAACAACTGCAAGCGAACCTAAGGTAGTGATTGACGTAAAGGATAATACTAAAATATATGTAACACAGGTTTTTGATACTGCATATACGGATGGTGCTAATTTTAGATATACCAAAACAGACACCTTACATTTAACTGCAGCTTATGATGCAGGCTTGAAAATAGATGCATTGAATCCAAGTTTGGTTGTTTCAAAATCGGAGAAGCCAAATGTGGTCATTGAAAAAACAATGGATGAAGGCACTTATTGGAATTTAATTTGGTTGGTGTTTATTCAAATTGTTTATGTCACCATGGTGTATGGTCCAATAGCAGCCTTCTTGGTGGAGATGTTCCCTACAAAAATCAGGTATACTTCTATGTCATTGCCTTATCATATAGGAAATGGGGTATTTGGCGGTTTGGTGCCTTTTTTAGGAACATTGATTGTCGAGTTTACCAAATCAGCTGAATCGCCCATGGGAGATGCCTTGGCTGGCTTATGGTATCCAATAGGTGTTGCCAGTGTGTGTATAGTTATTGGTGTCATTTATTTAAGTAACAAAATTGATAAAAATGTAATGGACTAGCTTAGTCAAATAAGTAGGGCAATTACTAAAAATATAATTATTATGAATTCAGTTAAAAAATTATTGGGGTATGTATGGATGCTAATGGCCCCTGCATTAATTTGTTTTTTAGTTTACCAAGCAGTGGAAAAAATTTCAGCAGCATCTGCTATTAATAAAGCGAATATTACTTTACAATGGGTAATTATATTACTTGTATTTATACCTATTTGTATTGGTTTTTTCATTTTCGGCAAATATGCAAGCACAAACGAATATGCGCATTTACCTGAGTCGTCTACTGAGATAGAATAACTATTTCACATTCATTTAAGGATTGTTACTTATTTTTGATCATGTCTTTAACGATAAGTCAAATAAGTAAAACTTTTGGTGCGTCAATCGCAGTCGATAATATTTCCTTTACGATTAATACGGGGGAAGTGGTTGGTTTTTTAGGCCCCAATGGTGCAGGGAAATCGACTACAATGAAAATGATTGTCGGTTTTTTACAAGCAGATAATGGTACGATTACTTTGAATGGTCTTAGTTGCGAACAAGATGCAGTTAAGTATAAAAAAATGATTGGCTACCTGCCTGAATCAAATGCTTTATATGAGGATATGTATGTGAAGGAATATTTAGGTTTTATAGCGGCTGGGCATGAAATTAAAAATCCATCAAATCGTATTAAGGAGGTGATTGAACAAACAGGATTAAATTTGATGCAGGCCAAAAAAATTAATCAGCTTTCCAAAGGGTATAAGCAGCGGGTGGGAATGGCTGCTGCAATTATCCATTCTCCGATGCTCTTACTATTGGATGAGCCTACTGCAGGTTTGGATCCCAATCAATTAACGGAAATAAGAGCACTTATAAAATCTTTAAGTGCAAACGCAATGATTCTATTTTCAACCCATATATTACAAGAAGTCACCGCAATATGTGATCGAGTGTTAGTATTGAATAAAGGGAAATTGGTGGCAAATGATACGATTGCCGCTTTAGCACAAAAACACGAAGCAGGTTTGGAAGAAATTTTCAAAATGCTTACCCATTAAAAAAAAGGGTGTAAATTGCGGTCTCCAATTGGTATACCTATTTTAAGAAATTAATATGCAATATTTATGAGTTACATTATTGAAGTTCATGCAAGACAAATTTTAGACAGTCGTGGTAATCCAACCGTTGAGGTGGACGTATTAACTGACGAAGGTGCGATGGGCCGCGCTGCTGTGCCAAGTGGCGCAAGTACAGGTATCCATGAAGCAGTAGAGTTAAGAGATAACGATAAAAAAAAGTATGTAGGCAAAGGTGTAATTAAAGCAGTGAAAAATGTCAATGATCATATTGCAAAAGCAGTAGAAGGATTTGATGTTAGTGCACAAGCAGCAATCGATCAAATTATGATTGAATTGGACGGAACACCTAACAAAGGTAAACTAGGTGCAAATGCAATTTTAGCAGTAAGTATGGCGGTTGCGAAAGCAGCTGCAGAGGAAGCGAATTTACCTTTATACAGATACATTGGTGGCACTAATGCTAAAACATTACCCATCCCAATGATGAACATTATTAACGGAGGGGCACATGCAGATAATAAAATCGATTTTCAAGAGTTTATGGTGATGCCTATTGGTGCGCCTAACTTTAGTGAAGGTTTGCGTTGGGGAGTTGAAATATTCCATCATTTAAAATCGGTATTAAAGAAAAAAGGTTTTAGCACAAATGTGGGCGATGAGGGAGGATTTGCACCTAATATTCAAAGCAATGAAGAAGCAATTGAAACAGTACTTGAAGCAATTCATGCAGCAGGATATAAAACTGGATCTCAAATCGCCATTGCAATGGATGCTGCGAATAGTGAATTGTGGGATGCGAAAAAGAAAAAATATGTTTTCCATAAAAGTTCCGGAAAGGAATTGAGTAGCGATCAATTGGTGAAGTATTGGGAAAAATGGGTAAAACAATATCCTATTATTTCAATTGAAGATGGTATGGCTGAGGACGACTGGAATGGTTGGAAAGCATTAACACAAGCTGTTGGCGATAAGTGTCAGCTTGTAGGAGATGATTTATTTGTAACCAATGTGGATCGTTTACAAATGGGTATTGATAAAAAAATTGGCAATGGTTTATTGGTGAAAGTGAATCAAATAGGCACTTTGACTGAAACCATCAACGCGGTTACTTTGGCGCAACACAATGGTTATAACACAATTATGTCACATCGTAGTGGGGAAACGGAGGATACTACGATTGCTGATTTAGCAGTGGCTTTAAATTGTGGTCAAATTAAGACAGGGTCGGCTTCAAGAACCGATCGTATGGCTAAATACAACCAGTTAATCAGAATTGAAGAAGCATTAGGCGAAACGGCTATTTACCCTAAAGGGAAAGTGAAGTTTGGCAATAAATAGTTAAAAGGCTTTTAATTTTAAAGTCTTTGTCATAAAAGGTTGGCGTATTATTAGAACTACACTAATTTTACTTCAACCTTTTTTTATGCAATTTTTGAAAAAAATAACCCCTTTTATTGCCAATCGATATTTTGTCGTGGCCGTTGGATTTTTTGTATGGATGTTATTTTTTGATCAAAGAGATTTTTTTCAGCAAAGCCTAAGATCTGGGGAATTAAAAAAAGTAGAAGCAGCGAAAAAATATTACCAAGACGAAATTGAAAAAACAAAGAAGCAGTTAAATAATTTACAAAACAATCCAGCCTCCGTTGAAAAATATGCACGTGAAAGATATTTATTAAGACGCGAGGGGGAAGAGGTTTATTTGTTTGAAGATACAATGCCTGCGCAAGCAAAAAAATGACAAAGAAGGAAAGGTATTTACATGTGCTAAATTATTTTCAGCAACAAATGCCGATTGCTGAAACGGAATTAACTTACGAAAGTTCATTTCAATTATTGGTCGCAGTTATTTTATCAGCGCAATGCACGGATAAACGCGTTAATGAAACAACGCCATCGATTTTTAGAAAATTCCCTTCACCTGAGACCATGGCGCTTGCGCAATTTGATGACTTATTTCCTTTGGTTAAAAGTATTTCCTATCCAAACAATAAAACGAAGCATTTAATTGGGATGAGCCAATTGTTGCTAAAAAACTTCAATGGAGAAGTGCCTATGACCATTGACGCCTTGATTACCCTTCCTGGCGTGGGACGTAAAACGGCCAATGTAATTACGAGTGTTATTGATCAACAGCCCAATATGGCAGTGGATACCCATGTGTATAGGGTGAGTAGGCGCATTGGTTTGGTGCCCATGACGGCAAGGACGCCGTTGGCTGTAGAAAAAGACTTAATCAAAAACATTCCAACACATCAAGTACATACAGCACACCATTGGCTAATATTACATGGTAGGTACACTTGTTTGGCAAGAAGTCCAAAGTGTGCATCTTGCGGCATTCTCACATTTTGCAAAGAAGGTACTAAAAACAAAAAGGCTTCCTCTGAATAATCGAAGGAAGCCTTTTAAATATTAATAAACTTTTGTTAGAATAACTTTTCTATTTCAGCTACTAATTCATGTTTTGCAATTGGGCTACCCATGATTCTATTAAATCCTTTTGCGTCAACAAAATATTTATCTCTAATAATTTTGATCAATTGGCCATTATTAATTTCAGGAATTAATACGGTTTCAAAATTTTTCAAAATATCGCCTAAGTTTTTAGGGAAGGGGCGCACATATTTTAAATGTGCATGACTAACATCTCTCCCTTTATCTTGTAATTCTTGTACCGAACTTTTAATGGTACCATAAGTGGATCCCCAGCCTAATACCAATACTTTTCCTTTCTCTTTTCCGCTATCAATGGTTTGTAAAGGAATGTAATCAGCAATTTTTTCCACTTTTGCTTCTCTCGTCTTCACCATGAACTCATGGTTATCTGAATCATAGCTTATATTACCAGTTTCCGCTTGTTTTTCCAAACCTCCAATACGGTGTTCTAATCCTGGTGTACCAGGTATCGCCCATGGTCTTGCTAATTTTTCATTTCTTTTATAGGGAAGGAATTTTTCTTCCCCTTCGTCTAAACTTGTTTTAAAATGCACTTCAATTTTAGGTAGCTCACTTGCAGTAGGATATTTCCATGGTTCAGCACCATTGGCGATATAACCATCACTTAATAATATAACTGGTGTCATGTGCTCAATTGCAATACGCACAGCTTCAAATGCCATTTCAAAACAATCACTTGGCGTTGAAGCTGCAAGTACAGGAATAGGTGCTTCCCCGTTTCTTCCATAATAAGCCTGCATCAAATCACTTTGTTCTGTTTTGGTTGGCAAACCTGTTGAAGGTCCACCTCTTTGAATATTTACAATAACTAAAGGAATCTCCAACATCATCGCTAATCCTAGTGCTTCTGTTTTCAAAGCCATACCTGGTCCTGAAGTGGTTGTTAAACCAATGGATCCACCATAGCTAGCACCAATGGCCGCAGATATACCCGCAATTTCATCTTCCGCTTGGAAAGTACGAATACCAAAATTTTTATACTTACTTAATTCATGTAAAATATCAGTAGCCGGTGTAATGGGGTAGGATCCTAAAAATAATGGAAGACCACTTTTTTGTGAACCAGCTATTAAACCCATTGATAAAGCTTGGTTACCCATAATACTACGGTAGTGACCAGCCTCCATTTTAGATTTCTCAACCTTATATCTTGTGGTAAATAATTCAGCAGTTTCACCATAAAAATAACCCGCTTTTAATACATCTACGTTGCTATTAAAAATGGTTGGTTTTTTACCAAACTTATCTTTTAAAAATTCAATAGTTGTTTCCAAGTTTCTATTGTAAATCCAATAAATTAAACCTAATACAAACATATTCTTTGCACGGTCTCTTTCTTTATTTCCTAATTCAGTATATTCTTTTAAAGCTTCACGTGTTAATTTGGTTACATCTACTTTCACCAATTCATAACCATCTAAACTGCCATCTTCCAAAGGATTCACGCCATCAGTATATGCAGCTAATCTTAAATTTTTTGTATCGAATCCTTCCAAGTTCGCAATAATCTTTCCGCCTTTTTTTAAACCCTTTAAATTTACTTTTAATGCAGCTGCATTCATAGCAACTAAAACATCACAAACATCACCAGGTGTATAAACACGATTCGAACTAAAGTGAATTTGAAAACCACTCACCCCAGGAACAGTTCCTAATGGAGCTCTAATTTCTGCAGGGAAGTCAGGGAAAGTAGCTAAGTCAATACCTAATAGTGCGGTATTGTTAGTGAATTGCTGACCTGTTAATTGCATACCGTCACCACTATCACCAGCAAACTTTATTACCACATCCTGTAAAATCACTTCATTTTGCATATTATCTTAAATTTGAGCACGAAGGTACAAATCGTCGGCTTAAAATGGCTATTTTTTGACATTTTATTCTTCTTTTCTGAGCTACTTTTCGCCTTCAATCCCATCCCTTTATGCCCTTTGCCCTGGTTTTTTATTACTTCATCCCTTTTTTAGGAAATATTAGCCTTTTTTAGATGTAAAATTAATGGGGATGCGCCCTGAAATAGGGGGGAATAACGCGGCTTCCGACTTGGGAATTAGCACATTTTGCTTTTTTAGCTGATGGGCCATTTGCCGATAAAGGGAACTTTAGTTAAGCGTATTGGTTTAGCTATTTAATTAAAACAATTGTGTATTTTTGAATCATTAATAAAATCAATTAATTATGGCAATGTTTAAATCAAGTAATCCAACACTTACTGCAAAAATTTTTGATAAAAGTTTGCACGAAAATGCGGGTGCATTTGGCGTCATGAGTATTCGTGGCACGATGAATAAATTTGGATTTTTATTATTGATGGTGATGGCTTCGGCGATGTATGTTTGGAATGTTTATGCGGAAGGCAATGTGTCAACAGCGACCACTTTAATGATAGGGGGTGCTATTGGCGGTTTTGTTTTAGCGATAGTGATGATGTTTAAACCTACTTGGGCTGGTTATATTGCACCTGCCTATGGTATTTTAGAAGGTTTGTTTATTGGGGGTATCAGTGCATTTTTTAATGCTATGTTTCAAAAGTCATATCCAAATATTGTGTTACATGCAGTGGGCTTAACCTTGGGTGTTGCTTTAGCAATGTTTTTATTATATAATTTTAGAGTGATTAGTGTGACCAATCGTTTGCGTTCCATTATTATGTCAGCGACCTTAGGTATCGGTTTGTTTTATTTAATCGTTTGGATATTGGGCATGTTTGGCGTAGATATGGGCTTTGCGTTTGATAGCTCTCCGTTAAGCATTGGCATTAGTTTGTTTATAGTGGGAATAGCTGCATTAAACTTACTTTTAGATTTTGATTCCATTGAAAAAGCAGCTGAAATGGGGGCCCCAAAGTATATGGAATGGTATAGTGCCTTTGGCTTGTTGGTTACTTTAGTATGGTTATACCTTGAAATCTTGAGATTGTTAACCAAGTTGAATTCGAGAGATTAATCGCAACCTGCTTTTATATAATTTCAGTCCCGGGCATAATACTCGGGACTGTTTTGTTTTATAGCTGCCTACTTTATTGGAATGCAGTATCACAGATGCGTTGACTTATTCAGTGAATTCATTTTTTAGCTGTTATTAAAAATGGTAAATTTGAATCACAACCCAGTATTCCATGAATTTTAAGCGCGGAAAATTAGATAATGACCAGCTGATTCATTTTTATCGCTCCTTGCTTTTGCCAAGAATGATAGAGGATAAAATGCTTGTATTATTAAGACAGGGAAAAATTGGCAAATGGTTTAGTGGCATTGGACAGGAAGCGATTTCGGTAGGTGCAACATTGGCCATGGAAAAAAATGAATGGATTCTGCCTTTGCATCGAAACTTAGGGGTATTTACAACCCGCAATATGCCTTTAGCCAATTTATTTAATCAATGGCAGGGAAATGCATCAGGTTATTCTAATGGGCGGGAACGTAGCTTTCATTTTGGGAGTAAGGCACATTATATATGTGGTATGATTTCACACTTGGGGCCACAATTGGCTATTGCAGATGGTATCGCGTTGGCCTATCAACAAAGAGGACAGTTAAAAGCAACACTCGCCTTTACGGGTGAAGGGGGAACAAGCGAAGGTGATTTTCACGAAGCATTAAATGTAGCAGCTGTTTGGGGACTTCCTGTTATTTTTTTAATTGAAAATAATGGATATGGATTAAGTACGCCTACGAATGAACAATACCATTGTGAATATTTAGTAGATCGTGCAAAAGGGTATGGCATGGAAGGGATACGTATTGATGGAAATAATATTTTAGAAGTTTATCATACCATGCAGCGTGCCAGGGAATATTGTATTAATACGCAAAGGCCTTATTTAATTGAATGCACCACTTTTAGAATGCGTGGCCATGAGGAAGCGAGTGGTGTAAAGTATGTTCCGAAAAATTTAATGGAGCAATGGTCTCGCAAGGATCCCATTAAAAATTATGAACAATATTTAGTACAGGAAAAAGTATTAACTGAAATGCAGGTGGCAAGTATCCGCAATGAAATAAAAGATCATATTGATACTTCTTTAAACGAGGCAATGCAACCACCATCCTTTGATTTTTCTGTTGCGCAGGAATTGTCTGATGTGTTTGCTTCAAGTGAAGGGAGCACAATTACGCCATATGAAAAATTAAACAACCCTATTCTACATTCAAAGCGATTTATTGAAGCAATATCGGAAGCATTAAAACAAGCGATGGTTCTATATCCTGAATTAATTTTAATGGGCCAGGATATTGCAGAATATGGCGGGGCTTTTAAAGTAACCGAAGGTTTTGTTACGCAGTTTGGAAAACAACGCGTTCGTAATACACCCATATGTGAAAGTGCAATTGTTGGTGCTGCACTTGGTTTAAGTTTAGAAGGAATAAAGTCGGTGGTTGAAATGCAGTTTGCTGATTTTGTATCTGTTGGCTTTAATCAAATCGTAAATAATTTGGCTAAAATAAATTACAGGTGGGGACAAAATGCAGATGTGGTTATTCGAATGCCAACGGGTGCGGGCGTTGGCGCAGGGCCATTTCATTCGCAATCCAATGAAGCCTGGTTTACCCATGTACCAGGATTGAAAGTGGTGTATCCTTCCAATCCTGTGGATGCGAAAGGGTTATTGATGGCAGCTATCGCAGATCCAAATCCAGTTTTGTTTTTTGAACACAAGGCATTGTATCGCAGCATTAGCGCAGATGTGCCAGATGAATATTATCAAATTCCAATGGGTAAAGCAAAGCTGGTCAATGAAGGTGAGGACGCTTGTATCATCACTTATGGAATGGGTGTTATTTGGGCGCAGCAATACCAACAAAATCATCCAGAAGTGGCCATCAGTATTTTAGATTTACGCAGTTTAGCACCTTTGGATAATGACGCGATTCGTGAGGTTGTAAAAGCAACAGGCAAGGTTTGTATACTTCATGAAGATAATTTAACCGGGGGCATTGGCGGTGAAATAAGTGCCTGGATTTCGGAACATTGTTTTGCATACTTAGATGCACCCATTATGCGTTGTGCATCATTGGACACACCGATTCCTTTTAATTTAGCATTAGAAAAACAATACCTAGCCAATAGTAGACTAGAAGCCACTATGCAGAAATTACTCAACTATTAAATAAGATAATTGAATTTTATTTATTGAATTAAGTAAACAAGCCTACCCGTTTATGGGGTAGGCTTGAAAAAATCATTAGTTATTGCGGGTTGTTAATACGATAAACACGTAAAAAATTTCCACCCAATACCTTACTAATATCCTTATTGGAATAACCTCTAGCGATTAATGCTTTTGTAAACACAGGGTAGTCTACCACTGTTTTTAATTCCTTGGGTGCTGAATTAATGCCATCAAAATCGGAGCCCAATCCAACATGATCAATGCCAATAAGTTTTACAATATG
>Ga0114966_10001629_pt1 | contig 20534 bp, 33 predicted proteins | sample M_130207_XF_Meta_FD_87029 | JGI IMG/M metagenome (GOLD analysis project Ga0114966, IMG submission 87029) | Freshwater microbial communities from Lake Montjoie, Canada to study carbon cycling - M_130207_XF_MetaG | ecosystem: Environmental > Aquatic > Freshwater > Lake | place: Lake Montjoie... | reverse complement strand
TGACAAAGAGATTGACAGAAAATCAATATGTAGAAAAGAAAAAATTAAAAGATTGTTTGATTAATAAAAATAAAAAATTATATGGAACCTCTAAAATTTAAAATACAAAATGTATTTTGTATACCACTAAAGTCAATGAATGAACAACAATTATTTGCTGTATCTGAATCATATACGATTGCTTTTGATGCTTTAATAGAAATTAAAAAGTCAGGGTTTGATAAAATCTGGATTGAGAAGGGTGCAGATTATATGTTAGCATATGAAGTTGACGGTGAGTTTTCAATAAATGAGATGTATTGTCCAGTTACAAAAAAAGAAAGAGAGTCTATAATTAAAGTTAAACCAATTAAATCACCTAAGATGCCAAAAGATGAAAGATCTGTTGCGGCTTATAAATATTACTTATCTAAAGGATTTGATGTTAAAACAAAAAGTTTAGACAGAAAAGAAAAACACTTAACAAATCTTGAAGAAGTTTCAGAGGTTGAAGAAGAGATAATTTTAGATATAGATGTTATTTTAGAAAAAATATCTAAAGTAGGAATCAAGGCTTTGAGAGAAGAAGAAAAGAATTTTTTAGATAGTAAAAGTAAAGAATAATATGAATAAACAAGAAAGATATGATAGAACTTATTTGAATATGGCCACTGAATGGGCTAAACTTTCACATTGTAGTAGAAAACAAGTAGGTGCCTTAATAGTTAAGAATGGTATGATTATATCTGATGGATACAATGGGACTCCGGGCGGCTTTGATAACTCCTGTGAAACTGATGATGGTGATACTAATTGGTATGTTATTCATGGCGAAGCTAATGCTATTATAAAATGTGCTAAACACGGTCATTCTTGTGAAGGAGGTACTTTATATCAAACACATTCTCCCTGTAGAGATTGTTCTAAACTTATACTACAATCTGGAATAAAAAGATTAGTCTATACCGAGGATTATAAAGATACCTCTGGTTTAGATTTTCTAAGAGAAGCAAATATTGAAATTGTCAAATATGGATAAGGAACTTAAACAAATGTTAGATAATAGTAAGATTGATAAGATATATTCAAATAGTCTTTTCAGTCTTAAAAGTATTTCTGAGGATTTAGGTATCTGGGAAGGATTTTCTAATACAGAAAAGATGTATTTAGAAAATATAACTAAAAGAGATAGTGATCTTAATAAAAACTTTCAATTTAGTGGTTCTTATGATATGAATTTAGTTTATGGTGAGATAACTAGAAAAGGAGTAGAAACTTTATCTGAAAAAATTGAAAAGTATAGAAAAGTTACTAATAAAGATGTTTTTGTTGACATTGGAGGCGGGAGTGGTAAAATGTCAATGCACTTAGGTATTATTTCAAATCTTAAAACATTGGTTAGTGTTGAGTTGATTGAAATAAGACATAAATATGCTAAACACACATATGAACAAGTTGTTCCTATTGATAATAAGTCTATATTCTTTATTAATAAAAATATTAAAGACTTTGATTTATCTATAGCAACTGTGATTTTTATGAATGATGTTTGTTTTGCTAAAGAATTGAGAGATTCTATATATGAAAGAATACCAAGAGGTTGTCACTTTATAACATCAATGGAAAGGCCTGAGTGTAAAATATTAAAAGAAGAAATTTTATTAAACATTTCTTGGAATAAAAATAAAGTAAAATTTTACTACTACATAAAATAATTATAACTATGATATTTAAAGATTTTTTACAAAATATAAGAACTCAACAAATTAATATTGAACCTAAGTCAATACAAGTTTATCCTATTGGTGAAAATAACTTAGAAGGTGTAAAAGTTCTAATTGATAATTGTTACAGAATGGGAAGTGAAAATAACAATGTTAGAATGGCTACAGTTGATCCATCAATTTGGTTAGGTCAATTTTTAGACAAACATTGGTCTAAAATTTCTTATGTTACTTCAATGATCGCTTTTAATATAATGAAAGTAGAAGGTAATCAAATAGTTACAAAGAATTATAATTGTTTAACAAAAGAATTTGTAACAGATGATGAAATAAATGATTTTTTTGAGAAAGGAAAATGGAAAACATTTGTTATGTTTTCTATTATAAAGAGTGTAGACCTAGTTACTTTAAGTTCAACATATAAAATTAAATATGCTGACATAACAGAGAAATACGAAGAAAGAGATAATAAAATAAAAGAAATATTAAATTAATTAACCCCCAGCCTATTTATGACAACATTCTATCTCCGAAAAGTATAATAATATGGAGTTAATATCAACAAATATATGTATGTCATATCATATTGGTGTACATGGTAATATGTTCGGTGGACATATGCTTAGTTTACTAGATGAAGCGGCAGCGGCATATGCTTGTCAAATATGTGATTCAGCTAAAATGGTCACAATGAAAATAGAAGAAGTAGTTTTTCAAAGTCCGGTTAGAGTAGGTAATCTTATTAAGATTTATGCTTCAGTTGATAAATTTGGAACTTCTTCAATAACAATTAATCTTGAGGCAAGAAAACATAATGTTCATACCGGTAAACAAGAATTAGTATGTTCAACAAAAATGGTATTTGTTAAACTTGATGAAGAAGGATCTTCTATTCCTATTTCAGATAGAGTTAAACTAAGATACTCAGAAAGATTTGAAGCTTATGGAAGAGGTTTACTTCATCCAGAAGAATTAGAAAAAGAAAAAATTGCTAGGCAGCAAAAATAAAAAAACAAATAAAATGGAAAATTTACAATTAATAATGGCAACCGTTTTGATCACTCTAATATCAGGTGCACTGGTGGGTTATTTAATCTACCTGGGTGTAGTTGTGAGAAAGTTAAGACGAACTGTTAACAACAATGTACTAGGCATTAAAAATCTAGAAAGCGCCCTAAATGGAGAAATGCAAAATGTTCATGGCAGAATAGATATTGTTTCTAAAGAAACAGATGATAAATTAAAAGAATTATCAGACTGTTGGAATCACAATAGTTCTGAAATGGATAGAAAAATAGATAGTCGATATGATAAGCTATATGATGGTTATAATAAAGAAAACCAACAAATTTATCAAGAGATACAAAAAAGAGATGAAAGTATTGAACACGTCAGAGATTTGACAAGACAAGCTTTAGGTCTTAAAAAATAAACAAACAAAATAATAAACTACTAGCCTAGCAATATAACAAAAAGAGAGTCATTTGACTCTCTTTTTTTATAGTGTTTTTATATAACTATTGAAATCATCTTTCAACCCTCTTAGTTCAAATCCTAAAGACTGATAAAGATTGTTAGCAACAGTGTTATCAATTTCCGTATTCAACTCTAAAACATATGAACCTTTAGACTTAGCTCTGTTAATAGCCTCAACTACTAATTTCTTACCATATCCTTTTCCTCTATGTTTATTTAAAACTTCTACTGAAAAGATAGAAGCTGTATTTTCATTATAAATAAGAACAAGACTTCCTACTTGGTTACCACCTTCTGTTAAGTATATTAGTTCAGAGTTAAGACTTTGACAACCAACTCCTACATTACTTACACTTTCTTTGATTAATTCACTCATTTTCTTCATAAACTTATATATTAAGTTTTAATTTAATATTTCATCTTAATACTTTTTTAAGTTTCCAATCCCTTTCTTTAGAGTTATCTTCAAATTCTAATTCTTCTTCCGAAAATATAATAGGAATTAAATGTTGTTTTATTTGATATGAACTTGGATATAAATCTAAAGCTACTCTATAAACATTTAAGTCTGGTGTTGATTCTTTACCAGTAACTATTTCACCTGTTCGATATTTAAGATCATCATAAGCTCTGGTTACAATAGTTACTCTATCACCCTTTGAGAACTTTAAACTGATTTCTGTATCTAAAAACTGCGAGGTCTTTCGCTTTCGCTTCAATTTCTGTATCAAAGTCAAGACCAAATGTTTTAATTTCTTCATATATGTAATCTGCATGTGCTGTTTGTTTTCCTGATGTATCTTCTAATGTTTTTGGTGAACTCATATGAGTCATTGGTTTAATATCACCCCAAGTAGAGCAAGCCAATTTAATTGCCTCTTCTTGTGAGATATCTTGAGGTCCATAATTGTGATGATGGAAATCATGTGTAATAGGAATTCCTATTTTTTTATAAATCAAATCATATAAAATTTTAGTTGAGTATTGATTTGGACCATCATCATTTTCAACTACTAATCTTTTTTGACAAGACTCACTTAAATTTAAAAACTGTTTACAGAATCTATCAGCAGCTTCTTCTCTGGTTGGTTGAGTCGTATTAACATGTATATTGATTGGATAATAGTGTGTCTGTTCTAGACCCATCAAATCCATAATTTGTGCATGTTTGTCTAATTCATCAATTGCATTTTTAACAACAACTGGGTTTTCACTGGCTGGAACACAGAAGTGAGTTGGATGAAAAGAAAGTCTCATTCTTTTAGATTTTGAATAATCACCTATCGATTTTAACTTATTGGATATAATCTCGAAGTTTGGTAAATCTTCTAATTTATAGAAACCAATACACGGAAACATGTCACTTGACATTCTATAAACAAAAATATTGTTTCTAATATTCCATTGAACTATTTTTTCAAAGTCATTAATATTCTGTATGGCTAATTCAGATACATACCCAAGACCTTTGGCCTCAAATGTCTTCTTAGTCATTCCTCTATTGACAGTTATTTGTTCTTTTTTCTTTTTACCCTCGTTTATCGAGATATTAATACAACAATACCCTATATTACCCATATTACAAATATACTAAAAATAATATATAGTATATGATAATTTATAGAATTTTTAATAAAATAAATGGCAAATCTTATATAGGACAATCTGTTGTGAGTTTTAATAAGAGATATAGAGGTGATTGGTTAAAATATACACACAATCCGATTCTTAAAAACTCTGTTAATAAATATGGAGTGGATAATTTTGATTTTGAAATAATAGAAGATAATGTTAAGGATATAGATGAACTAAATAAATTGGAAATTAAATATGCTGAAAAGTATAATACATACAGACCAAATGGATATAATATAAGAGGTTGTGGTGATAATAAATTTGTAGATGATGAATTAAAAAAACATTTATCTACTTTTAGAATAGGAACTAGTTATAAACCAAATAATAAGATGTCCTCCAAATATAAAGGTGTTTATTGGAAAGAAAGTAAGAAATCTTGGATGTGTAGATTCGATAATAATTTAATCTCAAAAATTAAATTCACAAATAGTGAAATTGAAGCGGCTGAAACGTATGATAAAGTTGCTCTATATCTAATAGGTATACATTGTTTTATAAACTTTGGTGAGACTAGAGAAATGTTTTTCTTAAAACAAAAGAAAAAAGAAAAGATGGTTATTTCAAAGACGATAGTGAATTATTAGAACTAATTAAACCATTAATCTGGAAGATGTCGGTTCCAAAAATAGCTAAAGAACTAAATGTCACTCCAAGGCAAGTAACTTGGTGTATTAAAAAGAACAGTCTAGACACACCTGGTAAAAATTACTGGCAAACTAATAAATAGAATTAATTATTTAATATATACATTATGAAAATTAGAAAATACGCAGATTTTATAAATGAGGAGATTATTAATGATACTCCAGAATCTTATATTGAAATCTCTCTTAGACAAATTAAAAAGAAAATAGACAAGATGTTTGATTTTCAAGAAGGTGATAATATTGAATCATCTGAACAAGAAGAATCAAATAAAGAAGAAAAGTCAATAAAAAGAGCTAAAGCTGAAGGTGATAAAGAAAAATCTAAAATGTCTTTCAAAGATTTAGGAGTTAGATTAGAAAGTTCTGAAATATCTAAATATTCTAAGATGTATGATAATCTTACTGTCAAATTTTCTGATGATGAAGCAACTTATAATCTTTTCATAGCTATTGATATTAAAGATGCTTTACCTAAAGACGCTACCAAAGATTTCTCTTACAAAGATATTGAGAAATGTTATATCAAATTCAAAAAGTATAATCTAGATACATTTGAAGTTGTTGGTCAAATAACTAAAAATGTTGAAATTGATAAAATTGATGAAGAATTCTTAATCGATCTTAAAATTGAAATGGATGATGAGTTTGGTGACCAAGAAGAGTTTGAGATAGAAACTAAATAATTATTCAAATACAATTATTTCCGATCCTTTTAATCTAAATTTAAAATCATGTTCTTCTAAAACCATGATTGATTTTTTTAATGATTCTATATCATTAGATATTATACAAACCGGTAATCTATTTTGATTATTTGATATAAATCTATAGACATATGATTCTATCTTATCTTTATCTACTTTATCTATATCTAGTATTTTCATTACTTATATATATTGCAAATATATACTTATTAAAATAAGGAAGCATCATTTTTTTAATAAATAGTATATGGCATATAATGTAGTAACAAATTCATTAATAGTTAATGAAGTTAAAAAATGTAGATACTTTAGAACAAATCTTGGTCTTGTAACAACTATTGATAAGGGCGGAAATAGAGTTTTTAATGAGAAAGATAAATTTTCTTATTTTTATAATACACAATATAAAACTACTATTTATGCGCAAGGAAATGTTGGTGATATAAAATTTTATACTGACCATTTTATAAAAGATCCAATGATGGTTGTTTATTATGGTGATAACAATGAAGAGTTTATATTTGATGTAGATCTTAAATTTATATCTGATAAAGGAATAGACTTTTATTTAGGTCACATATTAAAAGAGGTTGAAACTAAGTATGAAGAAAGAGTTGCCACAAAGACTGAAAAGAAAATGGAACCTAAAAAGGCTGGTAATTCAGAAATGGTAACATTTAATCCAGGTGCTGTTACTTATGAAGATTTGAAAGCATATATGGAAAAACAAAATGCTGAAAGATATAAAAAATAATAAACTATATGAAACTACAGAGAATATTAATGCTTAAAATGTCTGGAGAAGATGTTAAGTTTTTACAAAGTAAATTAAAAGAGCATGGCTTTTTCAAAGAAAGAGTTGATTCTAATTTTGGTCAAAATACATTAGTTGCTGTTACTAATTTTCAAAGAGAATTGGGAATAAAAGCTGATGGTGTAGTAGGTTCATTAGTTTGGAAAAGATTACAAGATTATGGAGTTGAGACGATAGAAATTAGTAATGATATTCCAAATAAAGTTTCATTTATTGATATAAATAGTGGTCTTACTATTTATGATAATTTTATATCTGATAATCAGTATATAAACGAAGAAGTTAAAAAAGAAACTATCTGGTTACACAATACAGGTGGTGGTTCAAGACCAGATTGGACTGTTAATGGAATGAAAAATGATATTGTTAAAGATAAAGAAGGCAGTCCTGTTTTAGATGAAAATGGAAACATTCAATTATATCAAGTTTCTTCTTGTTATATTATTGGTAGAAAATCATCATCAACAAATGAAAGTTTATGGGATGGTAAAATTCTAAGAAAATTTGATGATAGATATTGGGCTCATCATTTAGGTATAAAAGATAATGATGTAGAGCTAAACTCAAAATCTATATCAATTGAATTATGTAACTATGGTCCTTTGGTTTTAGGAACAGATGGTAGATTTTATAACTCTATTAATAAATTTATATCTGAAAGTGATGTGGTTAAGTTAGATAAACCATATAGAGGATATGAATATTATGAAAAATATACAGATGCTCAATTAGAAAGCACTAGAAAGTTAATTCAACACTTAATTAATAAATATGGTATATCAATACAACCTGAAATGTACACTACTGAGTGGTTTGATTATAATGAATCTTGGTTTAAAAATGGTGGTATTAGAAGTTATTCACAAATTCGTAAAGATGTATTTGATTTATTTCCACAGAAGGAAATGATACAAATGTTAAATAGTCTTTAATTATAGATAATAGAAAGCAAAACATAAATTTTCTTTTGCTTATCTTCTTCTAATTCATCAAAGTCTACAAAATAATCATAGTCATCATCTTCAAATATGTGAAGAAGTATTTTATCTTCTTCTTCACTCCATTCAATAGAGTTGAACGTGACATCATCGATTTTTAAATCTATAACAAGTTCATCTATTCCCACACCCAGTAGTTTTATTATACTTTTTACTTTTTCTTTCACAATTGTATCTGTTTTTTTTGATGATTTACATTATACTATATATTTTTTTTACATATTAAATAAAATATCAATATTGAAATTTTAAAAATTAATATATATTCTAATAAAAATATTTTTATAAATGTCAATTCTTAAATACGAAGATTATATTTCAGAGAAAGCAGTTTATGAACTTTTACTTGAATCTAAAGTAGTTTACTCAAAAAAGTTTATTAACTTATTAAATAAGATGAAAGCTAATAAATTAGCTACCCAATTATTAAATCTTTATTCTAAAGATGTTGATGGCGTTACTCAAAATTATATTGATATAACAGACTTAAAAGATGCTGTTAGTTTCACACCAGATAGAAAAGTTCAAGAATTAACTAAAGATAAACCAGAAACTTGGGTTATTACTAACTCTGGTAAATATTTAACTACAAGTGATAGGAATAATAAACTATTTGAAGCTCTTGGTTATGATAAAGCACAATATGGTTGTTGGGCACCTGATACAGGCGCCGTTGGTTTAATATTATCTGAAACTGTTAGCAGAACATCCGGTAAAATATATGTTATGTTTAAAGAATACGAAGGTGAAAGAATTGGTGTTGTTAATAAAGAAGCTATGGAACCAACTGAAGCTGAAGACCAAAGAATTTGGTCAACATCAAGAAATAATATTAAAATCGGTAGATTAGTAAGAGCTATTCTCACTGCTTCTAAAATACCTTTTACTGATTCAGAAATAGAACAATTTACCAATACTTATAAAGCGACTTATGATTTCGCTAAAGACGCTCTTAAACAATTTGATATCGTTAAAGGTGATAAAATTGCTTATTGGTACGATGAAGAAAATTATGTTAGTGGAGGTGGTTCTCTAAATAACTCTTGTATGGCATCTGTTGGTTCTGATTACTTTGATATCTATACTCAAAACCCTCAGGTATCACTTGTTATTCTTTATGGAGAAGGTGGTAGTATTGAATCTGAAAAATACACTGATAGTAAAATTAAAGGAAGAGCAATTCTTTGGGACGCTAAATTAGACGGACAACCTGTTAAGTTTATGGATAGAATTTACACATCACAAGATGCTGATGTTGAATTATTCAAACAATTTGCTGAAAAGAATGGTTGGTGGTTTAAGAAAAGACAATCTATGGAACCAGGCGACGATTTCACTGATGGTAGTTCATCTAAAAAAGGTAAAATTAAAGTTAATTTAGATGATACTGATTTTGAATATTATCCTTATTGTGATACTATATGTTATATAGATACTAATACTGGAATAGCTTCAAATAAATACTGGGATGATTCTAATAGAATGTTAAGAGATACTGGTGGATCATATGAAGATTCATACGATATGGAAAGTTAACAAATAAAAAACCCAGTCAATTAATTGACTGGGTTTTTTATTTTTCCTACGAGTCTATTATTTAACTTCTTCGTAAGAAGTGTCTTCAACATCACCGCCATTACCAGTGTCAGTATCTGTATTAACTTGTGGTTCTTGTGTTGCTTCTGATTGAGATTCTTGGTACAATCTTGTTGAAATTGTTGACCAAGTGCTATTCAATTTCTCAGATGTTGTATCAATTGCTTGACCATCTTTAGTTGAATGAGCTGTTTTCAATGACTCTAAGTCTTGATTCAAAGCAGATTTATCTTCTTCTGTTAACTTATCAGCGAATTCTTTGATTTGTTTTTCAGTTTGGAAAATAAGATTATCAGCCGTGTTTACTTTGTCAACCAATTCTCTTTCGATACGGTCAGACTCAGCATTTAACTCAGCTTCAGCTTTCATTTTTTCAATTTCCTCTTTAGATAGTTGAGAACCACCTTCAATTCGGATTTTGTTTTCTTTTCCACTAGCTTTATCTTTAGCAGATACAGATAGAATACCATTAGCATCAATATCTAATGTTACTTCTACTTGAGGAATACCTCTTGGTGCTGGCATGATACCATCAAGATGGAATCTACCTAACGAGCGGTTATCCTTAGCCATTGGTCTTTCACCTTGTAGAACGTGAATTTCTACAGATGGTTGATTATCAGAAGCTGTTGAGAACGTTTCAGACTTACGGGTCGGAATTGTTGTGTTAGCTTCAATCAACTTAGTCATTACACTACCCATTGTCTCAATACCAAGTGATAGTGGTGTTACATCTAAAAGAAGAACATCGGTAATGTTACCAGTTAAAACTGCTCCTTGAATAGCCGCTCCCAAAGCAACAACTTCATCAGGGTTAACAGATTTGTTTGGTTTCTTACCAGTGTACTTTTCTAATGCTTCTTGTAAAGAAGGAATTCTTGTAGAACCACCAACAAGAATAACTTCATCAAGATCAGATGGTTTCAAACCAGCACTTTTCAAAGCAGATTTAGCACAAGCGATAGCTCTCTCAACAAGACTTGAAGTCATTTGGTCAAACTTAGCTTTAGTTAATTGTTTTACAAAGTGTAAAGGAATACCATCTTTAGCAGTGATGTATGGAAGATTGATTTCACTTTGAGAAGTTGAAGATAATTCAATCTTCGCTTTCTCAGCAGCTTCTTTCAAACGTTGAAGACCCATTGGATCCTTTGAAAGGTCCATTCCGTGTTCAGATTTGAATTCATCAACCATCCAAGTGATAATAGCGTTATCAAAGTCGTCACCACCTAAGTGAGTATCACCATCAGTAGATTTAACTTCAAATACACCATCACCAATTTCTAGAACTGATACATCATGAGTACCACCACCACAGTCAAACACTAAGATTTTAGAATCTGTGTTCTTTTTATCTAACCCGTAAGCTAGAGCTGCCGCAGTTGGCTCATTAATGATACGCTCAACTTTCAAACCAGCGATTTCACCGGCTTCGATTGTTGCAGTTCTTTCAGCGTCTCCGAAGTAAGCAGGAACTGTAATAACAGCTCTTTTTACTTCATATCCTAAATAATCTTCAGCAGTTTTCTTCATTTTCTGAAGAATCATAGCTGAGATTTCTTGAGGTGTGTAAATTCTATCACCAATTTTAACACCCGGTACATTTTTACCAGACTTAACTACTTCATAAGGAACTTTCGTTACCTCATCAGTACAAGTTGAAAAATCTTTACCGATAAATCTTTTGATAGAGTAAACAGTATTTTTTGGATTGGTAACAGCCTGTCTTTTAGCAGGGTCTCCAATTTTTCTGTCGTTGTCTGTAAATCCGACAACCGAAGGAGTCGTTCTTTTTCCTTCAGAGTTAGTGATTACAATTGGTTCACCACCTTCAACCACAGCAACACATGAATTTGTGGTACCGAGGTCAATTCCGATAATTACGTCTTTTGCCATATTTATTTATTTTATTTTTAATAATTATTATATCAAATCAAATACCAAAGTTTTATTTCTGACATTAAAAATTTAAAACATGATTAATTTGATTGATTGTTGTATAACAATTAACTATTAAAGTTTAACTGGAGTTATGTTAATTTGATAATTTGACGCAGGTTCAGGACTATTTTTATCAAATGTTGGTTTCCAAGAATAAGGATCATCTGTAATTTTTTTAATTACAGTTCTTTTTCTTTTTTTAGTAAAATCTTTGAATTTTTTTAGATTCTTCATATACTATATATAAAAAAAGAGAGTTAGAAACTCTCTTTTTAATTATCGTCAGATTCTTCAGGATCTTTGAAGAATAAGGTTTTATCTTTTGTTTGTAGCCATTCTCTAGACAAGTTTAATCTCTTAGTTAAATCTCTTAACCACATCTTAGCCATTTCATATGGTTCACATCTTTGTAATGCTTTTTCATAGTCTTCCATATTATCATAGATGTCAAGAATTTCTTCTTTAGACATCTTTTTCAAATCATCGGCTTTAACCATATTCATAACAAATCCAAAGTTTGGATTATTTTTTCTATGATTTATGGCATAATCTTTTTTAGAAATATTCATAGAGACATATTGTCTGTAGTCTTTTTCAATTTCTGACACTTTGTCTGAAATAGACTTTTTCACAATATCAATAATCTTATTAATTCTAATATGTGCTTCTTTTTCATCTTCTGGTATCTGACCTAAGATATCATCTATCTTATCATCTAAGATATAACCAATAATAATATGTTCTCTATATAAGTCTTCTGTAAGTAAACCGTGACGTTCACAATACCAAGGTGTTTTAATCTTAAAAAAAAAGTCTCTTCCCATTTCATCTTCACAGGTAACAATCGAACCTTCTTTATCTACTTGAGTAGCGGTTAATTCAATTAATTGGTCCAAGTCTTTAATTTCATCTTCAAATGGAGCAACTCTAATAGTTCCTACCTTATCTAAGTGGTCTCTGATGTCAATATGCTTACCAGTAACATTATCTCTTAATCTTAATAAGATTAATTCTTCACTTGGATATCTTAGAACAATACGATTGTTTGGTGATACATATTCAAAAACTGGTGCGATATTATTATCTAAAGTCCAATCAACTAAAGATTTAACTTCTTTATTAGTTTTGTAAACTCTATTTATACCATCAGCTTGGTCATTATCAAATCCCATTTTAGATTTACCAATAACTTTACCATTTGGTAGTTTAACAAATGAAGCAATAGAACCATCTTCTTTGTTATTAACAAATTTGATTTTATAGTTCTTAACAACTGAATATAAAGAATCAGGTACTTGATTTAAGTTGAAAAACTTTTCAAGTAGAACATATCTATTGAATAAAGAACCATCTTCATTAAAAACAAAAGTTAAACCTCTCATTTCATAACCTTTTAATTCTGGTTTCTCTGGAATCGGATTGGCAAAGTCTTTGTATTGAGCAAGACGATAGTTGAACACAGATACATTAAATCCATCTACAACCATCTTAGATTCATAAAATGGAGCATCCTCACCTGAACATAACTCTTTAGCTTGTTCATATGTTGGAATAGCATTTTGTGAAACGCTTTCGTTTATAAATTCTGTATATCTAAATAATTTCATTGATTTATATATTAAAAAACCTAAAGATTTAATCTGAAAAGGTTTAATACTCTATCACTTTTCTCAAAGACTTCACCGTCTTCACTAGTAATCATAATTTCACCAGTCTCAAAGACTTCTATTAACCAGTAAATCAAACCGTCTTTTTCGGCCGCAAAAAAGACAGCCTCGTTTGTTTCATAAACAAATTCAAGTTCTAAGGAGTCTATTTCCTTATATAGTTTAGTCCTTATAGTATTTTCTGAATAATTATTCACCAATAAGTTTATCTAAATTAGCATTTCGATTAATAATCTTATCACCGCCAATCAAATTTTTTATTTGATTAACTGAATACTTATACATTTTAACACCAGTCAATGATTTAGCAATAATTGGATAAGTTCTGTTTTTTGTTTTAATATCTACAATCTCATAGACACCATTAGTGCCATTAAATCTCATACCTATAATATTCTGAGTAAATCCAAGTCTTCGACAGATTGCTTTATAAACATCACCAACAGCTTCAGTTTTTTCTAAAGTCCTAACCGTCATTTTAGAAGCGTAAAAAGCTTTGTTATAAGTGATAGATCCAAAATCAATTTTAACATTTTCTTCAGCTTCTATTTTAAGAATTGCTGCCTTTAATCTATCTTGTACTTTCTTAATTTTAACCTCGTCAATCATGTTTAATGTTTTAGAATACAAATTTAAGGAAATAATTTAATATATACAAATATGTCAATAAGAAACCGACCATTAACACCAAAAGAAAAAGAAGCTTGGGACTTTGCTAAAGAATTACACAAAGACCAAGTTAGAAAGTTTATTAATAAACCCTACTTTATAGCTCATGTTCAAAAGGTTAATGGTATTGTTAAACAATATACCACAGATGAAGATATCCTATGCGCGGCTTTACTTCATGATGTAATAGAAGATTGTTTTGAAGATCCAGATGTAGGACACCATATATTAGAGGAAAAATTTGGTAAAAGAGTTGCTGATATTGTAAAAGAATTGACCTCGTCAAAAGATGAGATTGACAATGACTATGATAGTAAAGCTGACTATCTTATTGTTAAGATGTTTCATATGTCTGACGAAGCACTTTTTATTAAACTATGTGATAGACTTCAAAATATATCTGACGCTTTTACGGCTTCTGAAAGATTTAGAAATAAATACTTTCAAGAAACTATTCAAATTATGGATGAATTAGAAAAGAATAGAAGATTAAACCGTATTCAAGGATTACTTGCTAATCAGATTAAAATGAAACTTGCTAATATTAGTTCAATGTTCAAGATAAAAAGATTTAATGAGATTTAATGAAATATTTAAAAACATATAACAAGTTATTTGAATCTCAAGACTTTACTTGGTTTTCTGATTTATTTTTAGAACTTAATCACGAAGGTAGATTTAAAATTACCGTAAATGAGTCAAATACTCAAAAGTTAGATTTCTCTAACTCTGATGTTATAGATATACATCATATGGAAACACCTCCAGGTGGTATGGTAGTTATTAAAACTATTAATGTTAAAGTTGAAAAAAGAGAACTTGATGAATCGGGACAATTAACTCTAAAACAATTTAATATTGATGATGTGAAAGAAACATTGAGATTTGCTGAGTCTTACGCTAAAGGTGAATTAGGTCTTGAAATAGAATATATTTATGTAATGAGAATACCTAAGTATATGTATTACAAATCGGTAGATGCTTTACCAGATAATCAAATGGTTGATTCTGTAACATTTGCTTTTAGGAAAGTGAGCTAATAGCCGCTTCGTATTGTTTATCACTTAAAATCTTTACTTCCCTACCTTTCCATTCTATTTTAGATAAATACTTATTTGTTTTAAGTTGTTTCTGTAAAGAAATTACAAAAGTATTACTACCAGTGTATTTTCTAATTTGTTTGTTTAGTTCAATTTTTTGTTCGAGTTCCATAATCTTATATATAACGCAAATATAGTAAAATTTATTTAAAAAAAGAGTTGGTTATGAAACCAACTCTTTTCTTTTTTTCTTTTTTTCTACTTTTATACTCTCACATTCAGAAAGTAGCTTTATACTACTACCCTCTAATAAATTTTTAATCTCTCCTATTTTATAGTTCATCCAAACTCCTTTTTTAGGGTAGTGTAACTTTACCATTATATAACCAAGTTCGGTTATATAAATGTCACATAGAGTAGCTTTACCATGAGGTGTATCCACTTCTGAATTAATAGTTTTATTCAATTTATATATGTTTGATTTTTTGACTCTTACGGTAGTAAAAGTGAGATTATATATTCTATTTTTTTATCAAGTTTTCTTGTTTTTTTAAATAGTTTTCAACTTTTTTAAAAGTTTTTCTAAAAGTATGGTATAGTCTCTAATTCAGACTCATTTTTCTATTTAGATAAAGTAGAAAACTTTATGAGACGGATAGACTATAATTAAAAAAATAGACTATTAAATGAAAATTAAAATTTATCCAGAAGATATAGTAAGAATGTGCCTATGGGACCATTATGTTTACTACATAGTAGGTTCAGAGAAAGAAGCAGAAAAATTACTAAAAGAAAATGTAGAGATGGAACTCTCAGAAAGGGATGCTCTAGTTATTGGATTGTTGAAAGTTATTGAAACCGATAACTTAATTCATAAGTTCAACACTTATGTTATGGAGTTTTTAACCAATAAATCAATTAAAGAAAAAGAATATCTTCTTGTTAGAAAGAAAACATTTGATTTAGCACTTGACAAATTTGTTGATAAGTTTCCAGACCATTGGGAACCAAATTCATATTGGTCTAAATCTCTCAAAGAACTTGTAGAATATGTTGAAGGTATGAAAGTTCTTATTGAGAAACTTGAAATTCATAAAATTGTAGACAAGAATGTTACTTATGAATTCTACAACTCAAACAATGTAAAAAAACTATTAAAATTTAACTATTAATATTATGGAAGAAAATCAAATTGAAAACGAAATTGAAAACACAGAACCAACCTTAGTTGAGAAGTTAGCTGAGTCTGAAGACAAGTATGTTCGACTTTATGCTGAATTTGATAACTACAAAAGAAGAGTTCAAAAAGACAAAGAGGAAATTAGATTCAATACTAAAGTTGCGATGGTTACTCCTATTCTTGATATGGATAATGATGTTGCTATTGCTGTTAAAAACATTAAAGATGAATCTACAAGAGAAGGTGTTCAACTGATTGCACAAAAACTTGAAAATTTCTTAAAGTCACAAGGAATTGAAACTATTCAAACAAATACCTATGATGATGAATTACACGATGTTATAAGTGTTATGGAAATCGGAGAATCTAAAGTCATTGATGTTGTTAGTAAAGGTTATATGTTAAATGGAAAACCATTTAGACATCCTAAAATTGTTCTTGGTAGATAAATGCTTGATAAGAAAAGTTTCATAGAGCTTTATAAAGAAGAACACTATAGAAAAGCTATAGTTGATGCTTTATGTCAAGGTGTAGATGCTCAATATATTCCTTCTTTTAAATCTTTATTAGAATATGTTATTACAAAGTATGATTTATTTGATAGAGATGAGTTCAAAGGAGCTTTATATTTAGATGAAGATGAAACTTTAGACCTTATTCTTCCAGCAGTTAGAAGAGTGTTTGGTAAAATCTTTATCGATCCACCAACACTCTTCAAAGACCCAAGTTATGGAAGAGCTTTACCTGAAAGCCTTAGGTATAAGTTATTTATGATGTATTTCAACGCTGATGAATTTATCGACTATCTAGTTGATATGTTTATTAGATCAAAAGATTGTCTTCAACACTTTGAACACATTGACAGAACATCTGAAACATTAACTTTAATAGTTGATAACTATGTGGCTGGTTTAGTTAAAAGAGTTAGAGATGTTGAGAATCATCAAGAAGCAATCGATAATGTTGTAAAACAAATTAAAAGAGATGATACAATAGGTGAAATATTCAATGATGAAAAATCAAATGAAATATTATGATCGATTGGTATGTTGAAATATTAGATAGTGCACCAGATGGATTCAAAGGAGATAAGTATGTAGGAAATGTTATAGACACTGCTAGTCCTTATATGGATTACTTTTGTAAAAGGTTAACTGAGATGAAAGATTGGAAATTAGAAGACGCTAACAATATCTTCAAAGAGATAATCGAAGAACTACCAATTATGACAGCCAGAGTTTATAATAATGATTTTATAATAAACTATAACAAATGGGTTACTATAAAATTGACGGAAACCGCAACACAAATATATAGAGAATCAAAAATAAAACAAATATTAGAATAAGATTATGAGTAAAGATTATTACAAAGTATTAGGCGTTGATAAAAACGCATCAGAAGAAGAGATTAAAAAAGCTTATCGTAAAATGGCTATGAAATTTCACCCCGACAAAAATCCTAATAATCCAGAAGCAGAGTCCAAATTTAAAGAAGCTGCAGAAGCCTATGATACATTATCATCATCGGATAAAAAATCTAGTTACGATAGATTTGGACCATCAGGTAATCCATTTAGTGGAGGTGGTAACCCCGGTGGAGGATTTAATATGGATGATATTTTCAGTAATTTTGGAGATATATTTGGAAATTCATTTAATCAAAGATATGGTGGTGGACAAAGACCACAAAGTAGAGGATCTAATTTAAGAATTAAAGTCAGTCTTACAATTGATGAGATTCTAAAAGGAGCTAATAAAAAACTTAAATATAAAAGACAAGATAAGTGTAAACCTTGTGATGGTAAAGGTGGAACAGATGTTAGATCTTGTATTCCTTGTAATGGAACAGGACAAAGAACAGTGGTTCAAAATACACCGTTTGGTCAAGTAAGACAAGTTACTTCTTGTCCAGATTGTGCTGGTAGTGGACAAGTTGTTAAAAATAAATGTAACTCTTGTAATGGAGATGGCACAACTTTTAAAGAAGAAACTGTTGATATTCAAGTACCAGCAGGTGTTTCAAATGGAATGCAACTATCAATGAATGGTTATGGTAACTATGCTAGAAATGGACAAGCTGGTGACTTACAAATAATTATTGAGGAAATTAGAGACAACTCTTTTCAAAGAGAAAATAATAACATCATAGTTGATAAGAAAATATCTGTTATAGATGCTATCAATGGTGCTAATATAAAAGTTTCAACTCCACACGGAGAACTACCAATTGCAATTGAGCCAGGTACTGAACACGGCAAGGTTATTAGAGTTGGAGGTAAAGGTATTCCAGATATCAATCTTGGAATGGGTGATTTATATGTTAGAATATCTATTAAAATTCCTAAAAGTATTTCAATGGATGAAAAGTATATACTTGAAAAACTTAAAAATTCTAAAAACTTTGAAGTATGATACGCAGAAGTAGCAGAGTCAACAGGATTAAAAGAAGTAACAGGATTAACCGACGCAACAGACCCAGTAGAATTAACCGAATAAATTCTGAAGTTGAAAAAGAAGTTGAAAAAAATAAACCTAAAAGCTCAGTTAGTGATCAATGGAAAGAAATTGAAAGACGCAATGAGTTAAATATATCTTTGATGTCTAAACGCGATAGTTAAGTAAATGTTTTATTACTGCTAACTTTATAACCACACTATTGAAATACTTTATATTTAATACTTAACCCATGTAGTTCACCAAATGTTAAAAATATATATGTTAAAAATATTTACATTGGGTGAAAATAATGATATTAATGATATTATTAATTCTTAACGATCCATGTCCATGTAATATTCATCATCCAGATAGACTACAGATATTAGAAAAAGAAAAACAAGTTTCTGGCGTTGTTAAAAAAGTAAAATCCGAACTAGATGGCGATATTCATATAAGACTTTATATAGAAGATAAAGAACTATTAACCAAAAACAATGAGAAATATGAAGATGGGTGTTTAGTCTTAGAAATTATTTGTGTAAAAAAATCATTTTTTTCTGCTTGTAAAAACTATAAAAATAATATACCTATTCCAAAAGTAGGAGATAGTATACAAGTTAGCGGACCATATGTTTATGATAAGATTCATGGTATAAATGAAATACACCCAGTTTGCAGTTTAGTTATAAGATAAACTTATTCAAATGAATGGCCTTTTTTATGCTTAGGCTTTCTTGTGTAATCTTTGATAGATTTGTGAGGCTTACAAACGGAAACCCAACCAGTTGAGTTAACTAAGTCTATTTCACGACCAGCCATTCTATTAGCTCTCATAGCATCTTCTTTTGTGAACTTTCCAAGATTTATAATTCCGTTTTTCATAGCTGTAGTGATTATTTGTTTGTTTTGTTATACAAAGATAAGGATAATAAGTGGAAATCCCAAATTAATATATAATGAAAACATAATAAAATTTTATGACAGAAGCAGAATATATTCCATTTGAAGGAGGTTATACAATTGAGGAACTTATTGACTTAGTTCAAAATGAATTAACTATATCTTGTGCCTTACCAAAGTCACTACCAGATGCTAACATTAGACAAATAGTTGAAACAAGAGCTCTTCCTTGGTTCTATCGTAGTTATCAATTTGCTGTTCAAAAGATTTATTTCTTTATACATAAAGATGCTTTTACCTCAGAAGAGTTTACTAAATATAGTTATGTTCAAGTTCCTTGTGCTATTCAATCAGTTGTTTATCTTTATGAGGTTAGAGGAGATTCTTTGTTCCAGTTAGGTATAAACACTCCTAATTTATCGGTTAACTTAGGTGTCACCAACCAACCTTATCTATCGTCATATGTTACTACAATAGGTGAATTAGGTGTTTATAAGACAGTATTGGATTCAATGTCTGATATGTTGAATCAATTAAACAAATATACACTTAAATATCAATTCAATCAGTTAAATCATAGATTACATATCTTAACTAATGTTCAACATAATGTTATTATGGAAGCTTACGCTAACATACCACAAGAAAATCTATTTAGAGATGATTTATTCTTTAAGTATGTGGTTGGATATGCTAAACAACAATTAGGAAATATGGTTGGTCGATATGATTTTACACTTCCCGGTGGAATTAAAATAAACGCGGCTGACTTAATTTCTCAAGGTAAAGAAGAAGTAAAAGAAGTTGAAGAAGAAGTAAAAGGACAAAGTACAAGTTCTTGGTTTATAATGGTGAAGAAGTAAGAAGAACGGACAAATTTATAGAATTCTAATTACTAATTTAATATTTTCAATATTTTTATTATCATCGATTAATCTTAAATCATCAACAGACATTCTTTCATCATCTAATTTAATTATCATTTTAGATTCTGGATAAACATTCTGAATAATATCTGATGTTAATATTGTGTAATCTTTTACCTCACTTACTTTGAACTCACCTTCTACTTTGGAAATTGTAACTTTATATAAAGATTTGAATTTACCATAAGTAATTG
>Ga0114966_10001625_pt1 | contig 20563 bp, 22 predicted proteins | sample M_130207_XF_Meta_FD_87029 | JGI IMG/M metagenome (GOLD analysis project Ga0114966, IMG submission 87029) | Freshwater microbial communities from Lake Montjoie, Canada to study carbon cycling - M_130207_XF_MetaG | ecosystem: Environmental > Aquatic > Freshwater > Lake | place: Lake Montjoie... | reverse complement strand
TTAGAGGAACTATGTGACGTAAGGCAACCCGTCATATTTGAGTTTGACTGTGATAAAATTATTCAAACAACGAATAAAAACTTTATGACTGAAAACTACCAAGCTTTTGAAATAAAAGTGCGCAACATAAATGATGTTGATTATAACAATGAGATTTATATGCCTTTGCCACTACACGCATCAGTTAAACTATTTAACGAAGATAAAAACGGTTTGTATTACTCAGAGAATAATGGAGACTTTTTACAAGAAACGGGTGTAGTTAAAAATATGCAGTATAATGACCCATTTTTAAGACCTTCTATGTTATCCAACTGTAACTATGATGTTATGATGGGTTCAGAGAACACAATCACTCCATTTCGTTATGAAATAAATTATCGTAACTTTTTCCTAGTGACACAAGGAAGTGTGCAAATAAAATTGGCACCACCCAACAGTTCAAAATATTTGTATACTGTATACGATTATGCCAATTTTGAATTTAGATCGCCAGTCAATCCTTGGGCGGTTCAAGCGAAATACATTGCGGACTTTGACAAAATGAAATGTTTGGATGTGATAATACAAAAAGGTCAAACTATTCACATACCGGCTTACTGGTGGTATTCTATGAAATTCGGAAAAGATAAAAGCATATCTTGTTTTCACTATAGAACATATATAAATAATTTAGCAATCACACCCTACATTGGAATGCACGCACTACAAGTTCAAAACACCAAGGTAGAGACTGCGAAAAAAATTGACATTAAAAAACAAAAGAAAGAATCTACCAAAAAAGTAGTGATAAAAGAAGAAAACAATACCTACGAAAACACAGAAGAAAAAAATGATGAAAATAAAATTGAATAGATTTTTATAATTTTGTCTCTAGGCACACAAAATTATAACAACATATATAAACTTGTAAATGACGCTTTATACAATAGAAATCAAAGACCGTTTATACTCTGAGTGGGTGATTTATCAATCAAATGATGAAACCAAAGAACCAGTGAATATTTATGTTCCACCAACAGACCATAAATTATTCAATGGTGATATGTTTGTTACCAACAAAAACCATACCATAGAGTTAATATCTTCAACGGTTCGTTCGTCTATTATACCCGGAGTCATTGTTTTGAAAGGCAATAAAACATATGGCCGTCATACCAATGGTAAATTCTTGTACAAGTGTACTCCAGATGACCCTAAAATACCCAGTTTCTTGGTGCCGTACGAAATGAAACATATGGGATTTTCCAAAGTATTTACTAATTTATATGTTACGATTGTATTCGCAGAATGGACACAGAAACATCCAATGGGAGTAATACACCAGTTAATAGGTGAAGTTGATGAATTAGTGAATTTCTATGAATATCAACTGTACTGTAAAAATGTGAATGCGAGCTTACATAAATTTACCAAAAACACAATGAAAACAGTAAAACAACACCTAGAATTAGCTGACTATATTTGTGAAAAATACCCCAACATTGAAGACAGAACTGACTGGAAAGTATTTTCCATAGACCCCGAAGGAAGTGTTGATTTTGACGATGCGTTCAGTATTCGTCAAAATACGAATGCAAATGGTGAGTCAATCACTCAACTAAGTATATATATTTCTAATGTTACGTTGTGGATTGATGCGTTACAATTGTGGCAAGATTTTACAAATCGTGTTTCTACGATTTATTTACCAGACAAAAAACGAACCATGTTGCCTACGTTGTTGTCGGATAATTTGTGTAGTCTCCAGACAAAATGCTCGCGATTTGCCTTCACTATGGATATATTTATATCAGATGTAACGAATGAAATTTATGAAATAAATTATTTGAACACAAAAGTAAAACTATATAAAAATTATGTATATGAAGAGCCCAAATTGTTAGAAGACAAGGACTATCAAATGTTGAAGCATTATGTTGAAAACGTCTTGTCACCAAAGTACCATTATATGGACAATATTGCAGATAGTCACGATGTGGTGCAGTATTTGATGATATTTATGAATTATCATTGTGCCAAAGAGTTACTTTCCCAGAAGAACGGAATCTTTCGTTCAGTAGTTGTAAAACCTTCTACCAATACATCTGGTCTTGATAATTTGCCAGAAGACGTTTCAAAATTCTTGAAAATGATTCAAAGTTTCTCCGGAAAATATATTGATATTAGAAAAACCGATGAACCAATTAGACACGACATGATGAATATGGATGCGTATATTCACATAACATCCCCGATAAGACGTTTGGTTGACTTGTTAAATATGATTCAAATTCAAAAAAATATGGGTCTAGTTGAATTATCTCCAGAAGCACACGCATTTCATAATTCTTGGAGAAAAAACATAGACTTAATCAACGAACAGACTCGTTCAATTAAAAAAGTTCAAACTGACTGTAACTTATTGCACTTGTGTAGCACAACTCCAGAGCTATTGGATAAAACACACGAAGGGTACGCATTTTCAAAAAAAGCGAAGACCCAAGAACAAGATTTGGACGAGTATTCGGTCTATTTGCCAGAGTTGAAATTGACCACGCGGGTTTTTACCAACACCCCTATAGAGTTGTACGAAAAACGGAACTATAAACTATATTTGTTTGATAATGAAGAAAAATTCAAGAAAAAAATTAGGCTCCAAGCCGTTTAAGCGCCGTGAAAAAAGTAAGTTCCTAGCCGTTTAAGCGCCGTGAAAAAAAAATTGAAAACTTTTTTCGCGGTCCTCTTTAAACCACCCAAAATAAACTATTTCAAAACAACTTAAAGAAAATGTCCGCCTCCGCCAACACCACACACGATGATGAAGAAGTCCAACCAGTTGAATTTGTCATTGACCGTACCCCCAGTCAGATAGCCGTTATTGATTTAGTGAATGAGGCCAACAGTGTTTTTGTTGTTCCTCGCACCAACGTCAACACAAATCGCCGTTGTTCATTTTGCGAATGTCCCGGGCACACGGTTCGTAACTGTACTCACTCAGATATTGACAAGTTACATCGTTGTGCTCAGTTTATGTATTTGACGACTTGCCGTTATTTAAGGACTCACCCATTTTCAGAGATTACTCATAAAAGGTGGCTAGATAACTTGTCAACAAGCGAATACAAAATATTAGCAAAGTTAAACCATTTGGACACAAACTCACGAACAAAACGTAACGAATACCAAGATAAGTTGCATGCTTACTACGTTCAATATGCTATAAATGAACTGCGAAACGACCGTTCAACAAACGCTGTTCCCATTCTTGCAATATACGCCGCGAACATACTTGCTGGAATTGTAACAACTGAAGAAGTAATGCGTTATGCTATGCGTAAATTGGACAGTATCATCAAACAAAGTGGCCGAAATCTGTTGGATATGAATCGTATTCGTCAATGGGTAAATGCTAATATTGACTTCCAGTTCCAAGTTTATCGTCCGCGTTACTTTGAAAATCCAGACCAACCAACGGCAAAAATACTACCTACACTGAATGACAATGTTGAGTTAGAAACTGAAGTCCACGAAGAGTGTCCTATTTGTTACACCGAGATGACGAAAGAAAATGCGGTTCAACTTGGTTGTAAGCATTCCTTTTGTGGAGACTGTATTGTTCGGCAAATAAAGTCAAGTAGAAAACAAACCACTGAGTGTGGGTTGTGCCGTTCCACCATCAAAGAATGCAGAAGCACTTCCAGAAATCTCTTGGAAAAGATGACAACAAATTTTGCTAATTAAAAAAATAAAAATAAAATAAAAAGTGGGTCTTCTGACTCATTTTTTATTTTTCTTTGTCAATAAGTATTTCTTTCGCAACGTTTCTAATTATTTTTTCGTAGTTTCGTTCATTGTCTTCATCTTTAATCTCTCCCATTGAGTTGTCTAGTATCTTCATATATTCTTCGTGTTTTTTTGTAGATATATCATCGGCTTTTGGGTTTGCTTCTAACCATTTGGGAACTAACTTGATGTTCTTATGCTCTATCAATTTAATTGCGCGCTTCATATGTTTTTTATCTTCGTCTTTCACCCAAGTATCATTGTCTTTTATATGAATGACTTCGCGTTTTAAATCGCTACAATGAATCGGTCTTTTATACACATCTAGTCCTTTCAACTCTCGGATAAGAATATTATTTATACTACCCACATAACCGAGTCTTCCGAAGTTCTCAAAGTCTTTAAACCCAACATCAATACCATTTATAAAATCTGTAATGTTGAAGGCATCTTTGCATTTTTCATTCAAGAAAATGTTCAAGTTGAACTTGTTATTATTCGTAGTGTTATTTGTTATGTTGTTGTTGTTTGTAACATTACTACTAGTTACTAACTCAAGAATTTTCTTGTTTTGCTCAATAATAAGTTCTTTAAATTCATTGTTTTGCTTCAACAACTCAAGAATCATTGTGGCGTTCATTGGATTTTCTTCTTCGGATTTTTCTTCTATTTCTTCGGTGGTTAATGAAATATTTTCATCATTGGTTAATGAGTTGTCTACAAAGGAACATTTCTTTTTATGTTTGTAGTAACTTGAGTCGTGTTTGTATTCTTTTCCGCAAACACACTTGAAGGATTTTGGAACTTTTTCACTAGCATTTACTAGCCACGAACTAGCATTTTCCTTGCCATTGTGTTTTGCGGTTGTCAAGTGTCTATCGTATTGACTTTTACGTGACGTATAATAGTCACAAACTTTACATAAATATTTTATGGAACTTTTTTCACTATTTTCACTAGCCATAGTTCCTATATATTGACTAGTAAAAAAAGTTCCTAAATACTTTTTTTTCAAAATTAAATTTATGCTCACAAAATTATGCTGTCGCATAAAATGGCAAAAAATGTTTTTGAGAGCTTTATGCTCTAAAACACGTTTTGAAAACCAGTTGTCGCCAAAATACCCTAGGTTTTGAAAATTGGACATTTATTTTTGTCCATTTTTTCAAACCCCTATGACTTTTGAGCAAAATTTTCTTCCATTTTCTGCCTTCGGAGATTTTATTCATTTTTGACACTTTTTTAATTTAAAACCTTCGGTAATTTTGATTAAATATACAAGGATTGGTTAGTAGCTACAAATTTCAAAGTTACTTGAGGAATTTCTTTTAATTTCTGCAAGAGTTCTAGATTCCCAATACTCTCCGCAATTTTTTCCATTTCCCCGGAGATGTTATTTATTTTTAAGATAGCCTTCACAAATTCTCCCAAGAACACACCTTTTTCTTTTTCTAGATTTTGAAGCATTGTTTTACATTCTTGCGCCGTTTGGCATTCGATCCATTGGACAACGGCCCGAATTAAATCGTAGTGAATCGTATAATCTATTCCGGTGTTTATTCGGTAGTTTCCTTCAAAATCTTCGTAATAATGATACATTTTCTCAACATCTTCAAGCAAATTTTTCATTTCCGAATGAGGTCGTGAAGATTTCAATTCATCACTCACAGTTACATTGGTGAAACAACTGAATACCATAATGAGTTGAGTAGTTGTTAGTTCTGTAAGTTTATGGTCTTTGATTAAACGTGCAAAGGCCAAACAATGAACTTCGCGCAAATGACACGCAATAAAACCCAATTCGGTTATTTCAAAATCGCCGGATTCTTTCTTAGAAAGGAAGCCTTCTTTTTCAAGAAAGTCCGCCAAAATATATACATGGTTGTTCAAATAACCTTCGGTGTTTTCGTAACTTTTTTTCTCTTTATTTAATTCTTCCATTTTTTCGTTGAATTTTCGGACAAGTACTTTGTCGTTGGAAATACTTTTGTAATTATCTTCTATTTGTTGAATTTCCTTCGTAAGTTCTTTACGTTTTTTATTCGCACTATAATTCACTTCACTTTGTGCAACAATGTATTTTTGAACCGTTTCTAGAGGACATTTTAAATTTTGAATTAATTCTTCCATTTTTTCTACATCTTCCTCTAGTTTGCTTATTTTTTTGTAAATTTCTCCAAGGTCTCCAACAATATCGTCTTGAATCATAGATTTTTTACAAAATTGCAATAGGTTTTGGTCGCCACTTTCAATCAAGTTCAACAATAAATTATACGATGTTTTGAACTTACTAACCAAAGTTTGGGGTTTTCCATTCATCATTATTCGGTAGTCGGCCAAATTGACGTCTCTGAACAAGTTGTTCAAATGAATCACGTGTCCAACTGTATCTATTCCTCTTCTTCCGGCTCTACCAGCAATTTGTGTGTATTCATGTGAATAAAACATACGACTACCAGTTCCATCAAATTTTGAAACGTCGGTGAACAGAACCGTTTTGATTGGCATATTTAAACCGATTGAGAAACTTTCGGTACATAATAACAATTTAATGTAGCCTTTTTCAAACAATATTTCAACAATTTCTCGTAGAATAGGCATACAACCGCTATGATGAATTGCAATACCTTTCTCCAACAACGAAACCATCGTATTATATTCGGGCAATTCTAAATATTCTTCGTAGTTTGGCAATTTTTGTCGGAGCATTTGTTCGCATTCACGGCGAATTGTATAGGGTATTTTTGAGTCATCTTCCAACAATACAGTTGTTATTTCCTTCGCAGCAACTTCAATTTGTTTGCGAGACATAATGAAACAAGCGGCGGGAAGCATATTGTTTTCAACCATATATTTACAGACTTCATTTAATACGTGGTTTCTTTTCACCCATACTTGTTTTTGTTGGAACAGTTCCAACATTTTTCGGATTTTATGATAATTTTGTTCATTGAATTCGCCCTTCGGTCCTTGGATAACGTGTAGTTTATTTACAGTGCTTTTTATTTCTTTTTCTAGGACTTCGTCTTTTTTGATTGCTTTGAATATTCCTTGGTTGGTTGTAATAAAACTATAATGGGTCAACGGAACAATACGATGTGTTGATGTTGCTAAGTAGACTAACTTTTTACTAGCAGAACCTTCATCCTTTGACTCAACCCAGTTGGCAAACTTTTCGGGTCGGTCTAATGTGGCTGATAACATTACCATTTGAACGTGGTACGGCATCATCAAAATCATATTTTCCCAAGTATGACCTCTAGAGAAGTCGTTAATCATATGAACTTCATCGTGAATCACGCACGCCAATTCATTATCAAAATCCATATCAAACATAAGTAATGCGGAGTCGCTGGTTGTTTTTTGTTTTTTTCTGTATAGGGTGTTTTCAAGAATTTCAGCAGTCATAATAAGGACTTGTGCTTCTGGATTCACTTTAATGTCTCCAGTAATTAATCCAATTGTAGTATCTGGAAATTTTAGGGAGAACTCGTGAAATTTTTGGTTTGAAAGCGCTTTGATTGGACTGGTATAAATAACTTTTTTTCCTTTTTTTGTGAAGTAATCAATTGCGAAAATACCGGGTAGGGTTTTGCCGGAGCCAGTGGGTACGCAAGACAGCGTATGGTGACCTTCCACGATTGCTTCAATCGCGTATTTTTGAAAGTCACTTAATGGATAAGGAAATACACCGAAATACTCGGAGTATTTTTCTTCGTTTTGTTTTGGATAAGTTTCAGAGCAATGTTTGACCATTTTGTGTGTATGTAGTTTGTTGTGAATTTATTTATTTTACAAAAATAAATCAATTTTATTTTATATTCTTCTTCTTCGGACTCTTTTGGTTTCTCCGCGTTTTTCTTGATTTTATTGTTTTTCTTGATTTTCGTTTTTTTAGGTTACGGTAAGACTTGCGTCCTCCGTTTGGTCCCGCAGACCTCATAGACCCAGCTGGTTTTAACGTTGCTCTAGAATCCAAGTAACTGATGGGCAATGTTGTTATTGGTACGGTGCCAGTACCGTATGGAGTACCATTTATTAAGGTAACATTATAAATAGGTATTCCGTCATTTTGACGTATTCCTATTCCATCAATCCTAAAAAACGCATGAAGTATGGTTGCTTTGCCATAACGGTTTGGATTACTGTATATGTATGCTATATCACCTACCTTAAATTTGGAATTTATTTCTGGATTTTGATTTGGTGCTTCCATATATATACAATATATTATTTTAGATAGTAACTTTAGAAAAATAACATAAAAAGATAAAATATAATAATAGTATATAACAATGAAATTTTTTAGTTCATTAGTTTTCGCTCTTTTTTCCGCTGTAGCCCTTGCTGGTTCTAAACATCCAGAGTTGAAAGAGGAATTTTGTGCAGTACCAAGAGCACTTAAATCTCAAACTTGTATTCATTTTTCAGTTGGTTCTGGAACCGGGTGCTCTTGGATGTGTCAATATTGTGCAGACCAGCTAGGTACCAATAACTACTACTTCACGGATGGTGTGTGCACATACCAAACTGGAGGATGCGCCGGTACTCCCCAAGTAGGCGTAACCTATACTTGTTGTGCCAATTAATTTATTTTGTATGAAAATATAAAAACCCAATGATTTTTATATTTTTTATTTAATGTTTTCTAGATTTTTTTCCACGTCCTCTTCTTCTTTTACGAGTGGAAACTCCACCGAAAGTAACTGGACCTTGTTTCTTGAAACCGTAAAAATTACCTCTTTGTATACTAACAACCGATTCGGTCCCGAACAACTGTTTAGGTGGCAAGTCTGCAATTTTGTGTAAAATTGCGCGTGTTTTTGGTTCAATTTCACTACGCACTATTTTGGATAAGTATCCGTTATTATTACTTTTCTTGATGGAATCAATAACAGTTTGGACGAATTCGGGATAGTCATTCAAGTCAACATTTGTTTGTTGAGCACTTGACATTCCTTGCATTTGACTGTTTAGTTTCGGTGCGACGTGTTGATTAAATTGTTGTGTAGCATAGTTTTTACCTTTGGCAACAGTTTCGTCAAATTTTGCCTTAAACATATCTGTAAATCCCATTTACATTATACCAAGAAAATAATTCAAAAATTGTTTTTCAAAATTATATAAAGTTATTTTATTTGATATAAACAAATGATTATATCAAACAAATATAAATTAATAGAAAAAATCGGTTCTGGTGCATTTGGAGATATTTATAAAGGAGAGAATATACGTACGAAAGAAAATGTCGCTATTAAAGTAGAACCTCTTTCCAACGAAACCAAGTTACTCAAAAACGAGACGAAAATATATCAGTATTTGGGAAACACACAAGGAATACCACAAGTAAAATGGTTTGGTGTAGATGAACACAACAACTATATGGCGATGAAACTGCTTGGTAATTCACTTACCGATAACATTAAAAAGTACGGTTCTCTTTCGTTGAAAAATACTAAATATTTTACAACACAAATTTTAAAAATAGTCAAAAAAATTCACGACAAAGAACTACTGCATAGAGATATTAAACCCGATAATTTTTTATTTGGAATACAAGATGATATTAATGTCATTCATATTATTGACTTCGGTTTTTGCAAGAGATACTTGGACAACGAGAGAAAACATATACCACATAGAGTAGACAAAACACCACTCGGAACACCAAATTACATAAGCGTAAATGTGCACGATGGAGTTGAACCATCAAGGAGAGATGACTTGGAGTCGGTTGGGTATGTTGTATTGTATATGCTATGTGGAAAGCTACCTTGGGACGATTTGAATGATTATATACAAGACTATAAAAATGTAAATAATCATATGAAAATAAAAAAAATAAATTTATTAAAGGACGAACAAATACCACCAGAAGTGATAAATTATTTGTCTTACTGTAGAAACCTCAAGTTTGAAGAAACACCCAACTACGAATACTTACTTGGTCTTTTTGAGTAAATTATACATTAAAGTTAGGAACTCTTGTAATTGTTACTGATTGAATGTTGATCGGCATTGCTGGGTCAATAACATCCATCTCTCCTTCATTAACTACCACATTATTAGGATTTTCGCCAAGGGTAATATATCCATTTGGATTGACTCCAGCTTCTTCACCAAAAAATAAAATATTAACTGGAGTTAATCCGTGAATTTGGCCGATAAAATAATCTTCTAAAATATTAATTTCTGGGTCGGGAATATCTTGGACACTTACTGGGACTCTATCAATCTCTCCAGTTTGCGGGTTATTCACAAATGTAAAAAATTGAACGCGATATAAATTTTCCATTGGTTGTTCTACTTGTGGAAGTGCTACGACTGGATTTGGATTTGGGTTGGGGTCTAATGGCGTTCTACAAATTGGACAAGGACATACCGCTTTACCATTACACCATTGTTCAATACATGCGCGATGAAAGTTGTGATGACAGTTCGTTTCAAATGTCGTTTTAGGTGTCATAGGTTCCTCACACATAATACAATTTTCGTCTTCTCCAAATCCACCAAAAAAACGGAATCGTTTTCCACTTTTCCTATGTTTGCGCCGAGGGGTTCTTTTCTTGTGTTTTCTAGTATTTTTTCTAACTGATTTTTTTACTCGTTTTTTAGTAAATCTTTTCCTAGAGATGGGCATTATATATTATCACTAGAAATTTACCTGGTCTTTTTGAGTAAATTATGCATCAAAGTCATATATTCTTGTAATTGTTACTGACTGAACGATAGTAGGTGGAATTGTGTTAATGTCCATATCTCCTTCATTAATTAACACAGAATCATTATTTTCGCCAAGGTTAATGTATCCATTTGGGTTGGATTCATCTTGTTCACGAAAAAATAAAATACTATTTGGAGTTAATCCGAGAATTTGGTCGATAAAATATTTTTCTAAAATATCAATTTCTTCTTCGGAAATATCTTGGACCCTTACTGGGACTCTATCAGTCTCTCCAGTTTCTGGGTTATTCACAAATTTAAAAAATTGAATGCGAAATTTCCATTGGTTGACGTTTTCTACGAATTGATTCGGATTTGGGTATAATACGACTGGATTCGGTTTTGGGTATGATACGACTGGATTTGGATTTGGGTTGGGGTCTAGTGGTCTTCTACAAATTGGACAAGTGCATTCTGACTTATCATTGCACCACCTTTTAATACACTCAAGGTGAAACTTGTGTTTGCACTTTGGTTCAAATGTCGTTTTAGGTGTCATAGGTTCCTCACACATAATACAATTTTCGTCTTCTCCAAATCCACCAAAAAAACGAAGTCGTTTGCCACTTTTTTTATACTTACGACGAGGTGTTCGTTTTTTGTGCTTTTTAGTATTTATTCTAACTGATTTTTTTGTGGTACGTTTTTTACTAAATTTTTTTCTAGAGATTGGCATTATATATTATCACTAGAAATTTATTTAGAGCAGTGCAACTTTAGTTAAAGTTGTTGATTAACTTGCTGTATATTCAAGTTTTGCATAGGTTCTATTAGTGCGTCTTGATTAATTTCACCGTTTGTATCGTTAAGATTATTCATACGCACAAAAATCATCTCAGCGATGAAATTAGGTAATCCATTTTTTATTTCAATACGGTTAATATATTGTTCCAGATTTGGTTGAACTTGCATAACTAAGCGGTTTCCATCAACGAGAACGTCAATGTCGTTTTCTTGTAGTTGTAAGTCAAAATTATAGTTTAGAGTTTGTAAAATAAGTTGTCTGATTTGTGTAGCAATTTCATTTATTCCTATATTTTCTCCCAAGTTATTATATATTTCTTGTATAAGGTCATTATTATTTAAAAATAAGTGTCCATTATATCGGTCACTACTTTCTAGTTGAACCATATACCTTATGAGTTCGTTATTCGGTTCCATCATACCGCCAAAAAAACGAACTCGTTTACCAGTTTTCTTATGTTTACGAATATTCATTCTTTTATTGTATTTTCTAGTATTTTTTTTCATTGATTTTTTTACTCGTTTTTTACTAAATATTTTTCTAGAAATCGGCATTATATATTATAACTATAAATTTATTGAAATACGACACTCTTATTTATCACTACTTTCTTGTTTTTTAGTTTTTTTTTTATTTGAATATTTTTTTGTTAGACTTTCTATATGTTTTATGTTTTCTTTTATTCACCAATATGAGTGTCACTGGTGTTACTAGATTGTCTCCAACAATCTTAAGGTATTGTGTTTGTAGTTCTTTTATAATGCGCCTCCCAGTTGTAAAAATTTTAGTTATAACGGTTCATTTAATAAAAAATCGTCTTTGTAAAATCTTTCGCTTGGTCTGTTGTTATTCATTATATATTATAAATAAATAAAATATATTAAAAAGACTATGAATACTATGTATACAATGAAGGTTCTTTTAGCAACTATTGCAGTTGGAGAAAAATATTTAATAGAATATAATCATTTGTTCTATGAAAGTCAAAAAAATTATGCTGTAAAAAATGGGTATGATTTTAAAGTTATTACAAATTTTTTAGATAAGACTATAACAAAAAATTCTACTATATCATTTAATAAAATATTAGTATGTAGTGAAGAATGGTCAAGTGATTATGATTTTATTATATTTGTAGATGCTGATATTTTAATTAACATTAATTCTCCACCAATTCATAGTTACATAGACTATGAAGATTGTATTGGAATAGTTGATGAATATTCTCAACCTTCTAATGAAAGAAGATTGAAAATACAAGAAAAAATGGGATGGGAAGTAACTGCGAGTGAATACTATAAACTATGTGGTTTTGATATTCAAACTGAAATGGTTTTTAACTCTGGTGTTTTAGTTTTACAACCGAAAAAACACAAAGATTTTTTAAAGTCAAGATACAATAAATATTTATTACAAAGTATATCACAATATAGAGGCTTTCATTTTGAACAGTCATGTATAGGTTATGAAATTCAAAAAAATAAATTATACAAAATTATAGATAATAGATTTAATGCATTATGGAGTTTAACAAAACTAGATAATACTGAAAATATAAGTTTATGTGATTATTTTAACAAAAATTATTTTATACACTTTGCTGGAAGAACTGATTTTGACAAAGTAAAATCAATAGTACAATAAAAATTATAAATGTGGTTTTTTTAATATTTGTTTCCAACTTTGAATGCGTTGTAAGGATTGCATCTGTAGTTCTCGTGATTTTAACAAAGAATAGTCGGTTAAGAATAATTTGTCTTTGTTGTGTTGTAAAACCCGATTATTAAATAAATCCAACGAATCTTCAAACGCATCGTCAATGTCTCCATTGTTCAAGTGCAATTTATAAGTCATACATCTATCAAAGTCGTATGCAGAAAGTAAGTCTGCTTCGCGAACAATATGGTATGCGTGTTGGTATTCACCCAGTATAGGAAAACCATTTTTTTTAACATAAGAGTATGACATAGTAGATATGATTTGTTTCAAAGCATCAATCTCGTTTACTGGTAATTTTTTTTGTAAAAATTTTTCAATTTCAAAGATTCCGTCATCTTGGTTCATATATTTTTTGTCACACATATCGTGAATGATTGCGGATACATAGATAATATTTTCGTGTTTTTTCAGAAAAGGGTTTATTTGAACTTCACTTTCATATATATTGTGAGCAAAATGTAGAACGTCCATACTATGTCCGATTCCGTGTGACTCATCAATACTATATTTATTACTTGTAAATAGAACGAATTGAAGTAATTTGCTTAATAGTAACATTTTTATATGTAATTCTTGGTATATTATATAAATATATTTGGTTTAAATATTTTCAATTATTTTTTAATAATAAATTTAAAAAATAAAAAAATTGAAATAAAGTTTCATAATCTAAGAAAGATACACAACAAATGGCACAGTCACAGTCAAAAATGATACAAGAAGAATATTATGAAGAAGAATATTATGAAGAAGAACAAACAACTTTTCAAGATAAGTTAGTGTTGTATATTGAAGAAGTAGATAGTGACGCAAAAACTTCAGATATGCGTTGTTTTATAGTGTTTGACGAATACGAAAAAGAATATTTAATAAATGGAATGAGAAGGGGAGACTTTGTAGTAGGATGTGAACATAGGTTTTATTGTAAAAAAATAAAAAATTTGTTGAATTATTTCAAGTCAATGTTTGATCCAAAAAATGAAGTAAAAATAATATTATACAATTATTCAAATATAAATAACGATGTGAACCAATTAAATTTTAGAGACTTATACTTATTGACAAATCGTAAAAAAGAAATTGTTGGATATGATGGTGTAAAATTAATAGATCACTCAACTTGGAAATATATTAAAATGCATTTAAAAAATTTAAAATATGTTAGATACTAGACACTAGTTTAACTTTATACATTTTTTATTCCAAGATCAAAAAACAAATAAATATGCATTTCAAAATAATATAAAGAGACGTCACTATATAAGTATATACAACAATATGTCAGCAAGTGCAGTTGTAACATCTGGTGACCGTTTCATGGGTCGTGTAAAGTGGTTTAATAACAAGGCGGGTTATGGTTTTATTACAGTAACAAGTGGTCCAAAGACTGATTCGGATATTTTCGTTCATCACAAGGCAATTAATGTATCTGTTGAACAGTACAGATACTTGGTTCAAGGTGAATACATTGAATTCAGTCTTGAACAGTTAAAGGATAGTGCTCATGAGTTCCAAGCAGTGAATGTTTCTGGAATTAACGGTGGAAAGTTAATGTGTGAGACTAGACGTGAGTTTAGACAATCCAGAGTATCTTACAAGAGTGAGCCTAAGGAAGATTCATCTGAACCAACAAAGGTATCAAGAACTCTTACAAGTGTTGCTGTCGGCGAAGTTCCAGTTCCCAAGTCAGTAAGAGCACCAAGAGCAAGAGGTGCTGGTCCTCGTGAAGGACAAGATTGGACTCCAGTGTCAAAACCAAGAAAACAACCAGCATCTAGACCATCAAAGAAGCCAACTTCAAATGTTGAGGCATAAATATATTAAATTAATAAAAAAAAGTAGTTAGAGTATAGTCGTTTTTATTTTTGTAATAAAGTATAATTATAAAAATAAAATATATAAATATAAAATAATAGTATTTGTAATGTCAGAACTACAAAATGAAAAGATGAAGAATATAAATTCAAGACTAGGTATTCAAGATGATTTAACTCTTGACAAAAATAAAAAACTTATTTTTGTATACTGTCCGCCAAAAGTGGGTTCTACAACGTTGGTTTCTTCCTTGAGACTTTGCGCGTCAGATAAATTAACGATACTTCACTTACACAATGAAATAATGTTAAAGGTGCTCTACAATATAACAGATGTTACAATAAACGAAATAATACAATATAACAAACAGCTAGGAAAAAAAGTATATGTAATTGATATATTTAGAACTCCAATAGAACATAAGATGTCTTCTTTGTTTGAAAACATAGACACATTTCATTTCAATACCACAGTTGATGATTTAAAAACTTATGATATAAACAAAATAATCACTCGTTTCAATAATTTATTTCCACATTTAGCACCAAGTGATCATTTCAAAGATAAATATGATGTACTTGTCCCAGAAAAATTTGATTTTGAGAGAAAGTATGTATTAGTTGAAAAAGACGGTGTAAAATACATTAAGTTACGTTTGAAAGATTCAAATTACTGGAGAGAAATATTGCGAGAACTGTTAAACGTTGAAATTTTTTTAGTGAATGACTATGAAACAGATAGTAAAGCAGTAAAAGATGTTTATTCAAATTTTAAAAACAACTATAAAATCCCAAGTAATTTATTAGAAAACATTAAAAATTCATCATCTTTATCATATTATTTAAACGACGAAGAGAGAAATGAATATATTCAAAATTGGCAAAATAAAAGTATAGGTGAATCCCATACGCCATATACTAATGACGAGTACAATTTATATAATAAAATTACCTTGGAAAATCATCATATGAGCGAAATTCAAACAGATCACTATATGGATTGCGGTTGTGTTTGTATAGCTTGTGAGAGAAAAAGAAAAATAGTATTAGAAAAAGTAAAAAGAGGAGAACAAATAAAAGAACGAATTATACATGAAGAGACAAAGTCAGAGTATATAATTGAAAGAGTAAATACAATAAAAAATAAAGTAATGAATAAAATAAATATGTTGAATAAAGCCAATCAAAACAATGATAAAAGAAACAAACCACGAAAAATAATAAAAAATAATTTTGTAACACTACATACAACAACGTAAAATACAAGTAACATTTATTTTTAAAATATAATTAAAAATTACTTATAGGGATAAATACAAACAACTATAATACAATGTTACGTATCGTTTGGGTTCTACTGTTATTCTATCAAATAGTTGCGTGGAATAAAAATAATTATATTAATTTACGAAATATAGTTATATCTTCTGCAGTAATGACAACAATAACAAAAAGGATAAATTCTGAATTAATAAATGAAACAATCGTAATGAATGATATTACTAACATAAACTCACATACTCAACAAATAAATATAGTATTAGATTCATTGTTAGTGTTGTTTCTAGTTACACAGTATAAAAATACATTAACTTATGACCAAAAATTTGTAAATATAGAATTATATTCCGAAACACAAAAGTCTGCTAATAAATTTATACTTGTTGTTTTGTTTGTCTTTACGAGAAATGTAGAGAATGCAATTTAGTGTGGCCTATAAAAAAAATTGATTTATTTTTTTCCGAAAAATTTATTTTAAAATACTATTACAAATTATCTTTAAGAATGAGTATCGTAACCAAGCAGTTAATTATGAATGAAATCCGACTACCAATGGATGTTATTAATATTATAAAAGACTATAGTTTTTATAATATTGAAGAAGTCGCAAAAAAAAATAAAGAAAAAGTGTCTCGTGCGATCGTTTTAGCAGAATATAGTAGGGCAAATAGATTCAATAACGACCCAACATATACGGATAATGACGAAAATTGGTGTTTCGGATATGCGCATCTGGACAGTTCTTGTGTAGAGTCAATTCAACTTCAAGCAACAAACTGTTCAATATGTGGTAATTATATTCATTATTGCCACGATTTTAATATAAAGTCAATCATTTGCCATTGCTGGGATCAAATTCACGAAGAGTGGAATATAGAAGATTTGTATTCTGATGACGAAGAGGAAGAACAAAACTTTTGGGATGATATAGTATCAATCTTGGAAGACGAAAATTAAAAAAAGAGTAGTATAAAAAAATTTACATAAAAAATAAAAGTTGAAAGAAAAAAATAGAAAAATATAAAACACCAAAACAATTTCAAGCAACAAATTGTTCAATATGTGGTAACTATATTCACTACTGTCACGACTTTAATATAAATTTAATTATTTGTCATTGTTGAACAAAATTTTTGAATCACTTTTTGAATAATCAACTACCTATGATTGAGCTCTGCGATGGGAACGTACACGGTAGTACTAGGGACTAGTGATGGGTGTCTCATTCAGATTTTTCTTCTTTTCCGCTTCTTTTCTTTCCAACGTCTCAACTATAGCACGAAATATGGAATCTGGTCTGTCATTGCGATTATCTCTATCTAACATATATTTGGCCAGTAATAGAGGGGTTTCACCAAATCTATTTTTTTGATTAATATCAGCTCCTTTATCTATCAACAAATTAACTATATCAGGATTACCGAAAGACGTTGTCAAGGCTAAATGTAGAGGGGTACTACCATTCTCATCATCTTTTTGATTAATATTAGCTCCTTTATCTATCAACAATTTAACTATATCAGGTATATTTTTAAAAATAGCAGCATATAGAGGGTACCGAACACGTCCTCTTTTTTGATTAATATTAGCTCCTTTATCTATCAAGAAATTAACTATATCAGGTTTATTTTCATAAATAGCAAGATTTAGAGGGGTATCATCGTGAGGCCAAACGTTATTATTAATCTTAACTCCTGCATTCAAAAATAAATCAATTATTTCAATATTATTTCCACGAATGGCAATTTCTATAGGATTCATACCGAATTCTCTGTATGAATAATCATCAGGTGCTTCAACCTTAGCCCCGTTATCTATCAACAACTGAACTATATTACAACTTACTCTGTAATTTTCTTCTCCTTTTTCTTTTTCAAGATTACTATTTATAACGGCCGCTATTAAAGGAGTGGAATCTTCGGATTCTGGAAAATCCTTTCTAAATACATATTCATCATTAACACTAGCTCCCTTATTTATCAATAATTTAACTATATCATAATTATTTGCAAAAATGGCCGCAACTAAAGGAGTCACTAAATAATCTTCTTTTTTTGGATAACTCGTCTTATTAAGATTAGTTGCAATCACTAAATAATCTTCTTTTTTTGAATAACTCGTCTCATTAAGATTAGTTGCATCATATATCAATTTTGTAATTATTTCTTTAGACTCGTCATTTTCAATGGCTTTTATTAGAGACTCAACTTTTTTACTATTTGTAATACGTCTTTTCGCATAATCTAGTGTAGCATTTACATTTTTTCCAAAATCATTCAGAGATCTACTAAAATTAAATTTCTTTTTTATATTACTATCTTCTTCTTCTTTTTGGTTAGGATCTACGAATGATGAATTTACACCAGTATCGTAGTAATTTTTTACACTTGCTTCTCCACCTTTCCTAATCATCATATGTCTTTTCACTCTGGTTTTGTTCTTTTTTCCACTTTTTCTAAATTTCTTAAATGTTTTTCTTTTATGATTTATCTGTTTCCTACTTTTCATATATAATAAAGGTATAAAATAAAAGAGTAGTATAAAAAAATTTACACAAAAAATAAAAAAAGTTGAAAGAAAAAAATATAAAAATATAAAATGCACTAAAACAAATTAACTTACCAAATTATTAAAATAACAATGTCAACCGAAACTATTGAATGCTGCATTTGCTTTGAAACCATTGGTGAAAAGAACAATTGTGTAACTCCTTGCGGTCACAAGTTTTGTTTTGTATGTTTAACCAAAGCGTTAACAAACAATAACACTTGTCCTTGCTGTCGTGAAGTTTTATTACAATCATCTGAAGAAGATGAAGATGATGAAAGTGAATGGGAAGAAAATTCAAACTCAGATGATGATGATGATGATAACTCTGACCAAGAGGATGAAGAGGATGAATACGACATTAATATTAGAAACACTGGACGAGAAATGAAAGTAGAGGATTTTACTGATAATAGTTTAGAACTATACAAAAAAATGAGAGAAAGAGGAATTACAAAAAAAGAATTAATGCAATCAGTTTTATCGTATTTTGTTGTATTCGGCAATCCCGATTTATCTGAAGAGTTATTTACTCAAACAGAAGAAATAAATGACAAAATTTCAAAAATATTAAAAGATTCAGTTTTAGAGTTAAATAAAGAGTTAAAAGAAAAAGAAAGTTTAAATAAGGAACAAATGATGTTTTTAAAAGAAGATAAAGAGAGAAACATAAACGCGTTAGATATGATTGCTTTAAATTATGCATAAACTCCATAAAAAAATAAAAAAAAATAGACCTATTATTAGGTTTATTTTTTTTATAAAAAAAATTGATTTTTTATTTGAAAAACATATATAAATTAACCTAGCAAAAAATAACTACCAGACAAAAATGTCCTTAGCGCCTTGGGTAAAACAATATGAAGATGAACTACTAGAAAAATATTTATCACGTAATTCTAGTCCAGAGGTAATATCATATTTGGAGAAGTATCCAAAAATGATAAGTTGGGATGACCTATCAGAAAATCAAGTTGCAATTGAAATACTCAAAAAAAATAAACACTGTATAAATTGGAAAAAAATATGTTTGAATCCACACCCCGATGCAATGGAAATGATAAATGAACATTATGCGCATTATTTAAAAAGATGGAAAGAAAAAGGAATACGAACACCGCCACATATGATTTTAAGTTGGGAGAATCTTTCAAAAAATCCGAATGCAGTTGAATTTTTAAAAGAAAATCCTCAAAATGTATGTTGGTATTTTCAAGAAAACGAGAATGAATGGGAGGGAGGACCAGAACGCAGTATAAATGATGAAGAATTAGACAAAAAAAATCCAGATGAAATACACTATGGTTATTTATCAGAAAATCCTTCAGCAGTTGGTTATTTAAGAGAAAATTCACATATAATCATGGGAGATTGGTTATCAACGAACACGAATGGTATAGAGTTATTAGAGAAAAATCCCGAATTGATAAACTGGTATTGGTTATCTGAAAACTCTCGTGCAGTTCATATATTACAAAAACATTTAGATAAAGTACATTGGTGTCAGTTGTCAAAAAATTCCAATGCAATTTATTTGTTGGAACAAAATTTAGAAAAAATAGACTGGACATATTTGTCGGCAAATAAAAATGCGGTTCATTTATTGGAAAAGTTTCCAGAAAAGATAGACTGGAGATGGATATGTAAAAATCCAAATGCTGGTAGAATTTTTGAAAAATATTTAAATCCAAAAAATGACAAGTATGCGAAAATGAATATATTTAATAAATTAGACTGGAAGTGGTTGTCAGAGAATCCTTGTATATTTTTGAAAACAGACGATGACTACACCCGTCAGTATTATTGGGTATGAATGTAGCCGTGAAGTGACAATAGTGCCCGCGAAAAAATTATAGTGTAGTAAGAGTGATTTATAGTGGTGTAAAAAAAAAATTGAAAAGTGTGGTGGAAGTAAAGTAAAAGATACCAAACAAATAAAGCAACCAACTGAAAGTGAAAATGTCATCAT